>Ga0207419_1001416_pt1 | contig 18134 bp, 18 predicted proteins | sample ElkSloMetagenome_4_FD_184723 | JGI IMG/M metagenome (GOLD analysis project Ga0207419, IMG submission 184723) | Hot spring microbial communities from Elkhorn Slough, Monterey Bay, USA - MD2A (version 2) | ecosystem: Environmental > Aquatic > Marine > Intertidal zone > Estuary: Microbial mat ...
GAGCCTGTTTAAGACCAGATAACCGCGACGGTGAAAGGGCATCGGGCTGAGAAATCAGAAGCTCACATTGTACCGCGGCGGTCAGTGTGAGTAGTTCACCCACACCCGAATTTGTCTCCGAAGCGTAGGGAAGGTGTCTAGTTTTTCGAGTAGTCGTTTGTGGTTGATACGGTCGAAACATTTAGCTATATCCGCATCAAGCACATATTTAGGTTTGTACCTTATGGCATTGAAAATCGCACTGATGGCATCATGGGGGCATCGTCCTGGTCTAAACCCGTAGGAATTTGGCTCAAAAACTGCTTCCCATTCAGGTTCTAGGGCTAATTTTACTAACGCTTGAAGCGCACGGTCATACATGGTAGGTATTCCCAAAGGTCGTTCCTCTCCATTGGGTTTGGGTATCCAAACCCTTCTCGTTGGTTTAACCCTCGTACCCAGTTTGATTTTATTGATAAGCTTCATACGTGCTACTGGGGATAAGGATTTAACCCCATCCACTCCCACCGTGCCCTTGTTATCCTGGGTCACTCTACGCACCGCTATTGATGGCTAGTCGCTACCATAGGGGAAGTGCTTTCACTCCCGTGCCTGGAGGGTCAGGCTTAAACTTTCTAGGATACTCATTCTCACCGACATGGTTATTAAGTTGTCATCGGAAGGGGATTTAAGTGCGAACTCAACTTTAATCAGTTACCCCTAGTAAGCCAGTCATCCCTTTACAATAAGTAGATTTCGACTGAACGAATCGCACCAATGAACGAGAGGTATAACAAGCATAAAACTATTGATGCAACCTTAGACCTGTTAATAAGGGACATCAATGGCATTGAAGAATTAAGAAAGGAGAATGAACGGCTAAAAGCAGAAAACGCTAGATTACAAGAGTTACTAGCATTCTCTCAACGAGAAAATATGAACCTAAGAGAGATAGTTCAAAAGTTACAAGGGGGTGACAACGACAAGGTGATTAACCTTAAAAACTAACCCTTTCTGGAACTTTAAAAGCTTTCTTTTTTTGCCTCTGTTTAGAGTTCATGCGGTTTCTAGCCCCCTCAATCCTATTTTCAGAGAGATCGTTTTTTTCGCAGACTGCACCCAATTGTTTTAAAGTCGCAATTTCCGCAGTCGTTAACCCGGGAACTTCTGGAAGATTCATTTCTTGATCACAGTTGTCTGTGGAGATTTCCCAGAATTTAATTCTACTATCGAGTTTCAGGTCACAATCATGTAAAAATATTAGAAAGGATCTAAATTTTATAGAAAAAATACCATGACCGCAACAACTCAAAATATTGACTGGGATGAAATTTGTAACGAACTCTCAGAACTAGAAGTGATTCGCGATCGCACCCAACTTAGTAAACTCTCTCAAGATTATTATCACTTTAGCCCCATTTTACAACCCTTACTCCAGGATAAAACGGCTGATTTAGTTGTTCGCCCTGTTAACGAAGCCGAAGTTCTAAAAGTTGCTAAAGTTTGTGTTCAATATAAAATTCCTCTCACGGTTCGAGGGGCAGGAACTGGAAATTATGGACAGTGTGTTCCGCTAGAAGGTGGAATTATTTTAGACTTATCCAAAATGAATAAAATTAATTGGATAAAAACGGGATTAACATCAGTTGAACCGGGCGTTAAATTAGCTGCTTTTGACAAACAAGCCCGAGAACAAGGTTGGGAATTACGCATGGTTCCTTCAACCTATAGAACCGCAACCATTGGTGGATTTATTGGGGGTGGAAGTGGTGGAATTGGTTCGATTAATTATGGACAACTTCGCGATCGGGGAAATCTGCAAGCGGTGCGTGTGGTGACATTAGAAGATGAACCTCAAGTGTTAGAATTGCGAGGAGATGATGTACAGAAAGTTAATCATGCTTATGGTACAAATGGAATTATTACCGCCTTAGAAATTCCCCTCGCGCCTGCTTATCCTTGGGCGGAACTGATTGTTACCTTTGATGATTTTATGAGTTCGGCGCGTTTTGGTCAAGCGTTAGGAAACTCTGATGGCATTATCAATAAATTAATTTGTATTTGTGCATCGCCTATTCCCTCTTACTTTGCAGCGTTTCGAGAAGTCATTCCTGAAGGAAAACATTGTGCATTGTTAATCATTGCTGAACCGAGTTTAGAACCCTTTCAAGATTTAGTCCGAGAATTTAACGGTGAAGTTTGCTATCAAAAATCATCCAAAGAAGCAAATAAAGGTACAACTGTTATCGAATATACTTGGAATCATACCACGTTACACGCTCGTAGTGTTGACCCGTCTTTAACCTATTTACAAGCGTTATTTCCCCTCGATCCGGATTTGAAACTCATTGAACATTGCTATCATCATTTTGGGGATGAAGTGATGCTGCATTTAGAGTTTTTAAGAACTCAAGGACAAATGCTTCCAGCCGCCTTACAAGTGGTTCGGTTTACGACTGAAGAACGGTTAAATGAGATTATTCGCTATCACGAAGACAAGGGAATCTTGATTTTTAATCCTCACACCTATATTTTAGAAGATGGCGGCATGAAAACGATTAATCTTGAACAATTGGAGTTTAAAAAACAAGTTGATCCTCATGGTTTATTAAACCCTGGAAAAATGCGGGCCTGGCTTGAACAGTAACAGTGAGGTAGAGTCTGATTACAAAAATTTATAATTGCTACATTTAGTTGTACGATTATGAGATAATTGAAGTTAGTAGAGTTAACATCCGATTATGCCGATAAATCTAAGCAAAGGTGAAAGAATTAATCTGTCAAAAGAAGCACCTGGATTAAAAGCAGCCGGGATTGGCTTGGGATGGGATATAAACGCCACAGACACAGGTGCAGCGTTTGACTTAGATACTTCAGTCTTTATGTTAGGAGAAAATGGGAAAATTCCCAACGAAAAATACTTTGTTTTCTACAACAACTTACAATCACCCGATGGTTCAGTCAAACATCAAGGAGATAGTCGAACAGGAGAGGGTTCAGGAGATGATGAAACCATTCAAATTGATTTAACTCAAGTTGAAGCTGCCGTTGAGGAAATCATCTTTATTGTGACTATACATGAAGCAGAAACAAGACGGCAAAACTTTGGACAAGTTCGTAATTCTTTTATTAGAATTTATGATCAAACCACAAACCAAGAAATTATTAGATATGAACTAGAGGAAGATTTTTCCCGAGAGACTGCCATTGAGTTTGGTCGCCTCTATAAAAAAGAGGGTGAGTGGAGATTTCAGGCGGTAGGAGAAGGCTACAACTCAGGCTTACAAAGCTTTGTAGATAAATACGCTTCTTAGAGACTTTCTAAGCCAATAAAATTACACTAAAGAGGGGCTTCTAACATGGAATCAAAGAATGTTCCCTCTTAGAACTCAAGGCATGAATTGAGACAGACTTTAAACCGTTGATCAGCATAAAATAACGAGGATATTAACAATGGCTATCTCACTCGAAAAGCTGGAAAAAGAAGCACCTCAACTGATAGATCTGACTAAAAAAGCACAGATTTCTCTTAAAAAGAAAAACCTCAATAATCATCAGGCTAAGGTGGCACTTTGCCTTGATATTTCTGGATCAATGAGTTCTCTGTATTCCTCTGGAAAAATTCAACGGTTAGCGGAAAAAATTCTAGCTTTAGGATGTCAGTTTGATGATAATGGAGCGATTGATATATTCTTATTTGGACAGAAAGCTCATACGGTTGGTGAAATGAGTATTTTTAATTTCAAAACCTTTATTGCCGATATAGAGCAGCAATATCCACTAGAAGGAGGAACTCATTATGGAAAAGCCATCAAGATGATCAGAAATTTCTATTTTCCCCAGGGAAAAGGAGGAAGTTGCAGTCAACCTTTAACCGCCAATGAACCTGTCTATGTTATGTTTGTCACGGATGGAGCAACTATGGATGAAGCAGAGACAAAACAACAAATTCAGTGGTCTTCATTTGAGCCAATTTTCTGGCAATTTATGGCTATTGGTAAGTCACGAAAAGATGTAAAAGGAGAGGGTTTCTTCGGTTGGTTATCTAAAGCGTTTGCGAGTGATTTTACTTTTTTGGAAGAACTGGATGATATGAGTGATCGCTATATTGATAATGCTGATTTCTTTAGTTTAGAAGATCCCGAGTCAATTAGTGATAAACAACTTTATGATTTATTGATGACTGAATATCCAGACTGGCTAAAATTGGCGAAAACAAAACAACTACTAACTCACAACAGTTAAGAATGAGAGAGGAGATCATCAGAACTGTTAAACTAGAGTTAGAGAGCAAGTTATCAGGTGTCTCAAATTACAAAAATCTTGCTTTCATTGCTTCTCAAGCGCCCTACTATTTATGAAAAATTATGTCGCGCCCAAAGAAAGAACCAAGTGGATGTGGATGCGGAAGTATTCCCTTTTCTGTAATCTTCCTAATGTTAGCCGGGGGATATTGGTTGTTTACGCAGCGAGAAAATATAGACATTAGTCGTTTTTTTCCGAATGATTTAACAGCTAATATTCCCTTTTTAGATGCTTCTAAACCTGAAGAAATTAAGCCCAACTCTACCCCAACCTCTCTGCCTTTTCCTCCAATTTCTAATTCTGAAACTAAGCCACAGCAACCCGCACAACAAACAACACCAACACCAACACCAACACCAACACCAACACCAACACCTTCACCATCACCTTCTCCAACTGAGGAATTAAAGTCCAATCCGACCCCTTCTCCCCAAACACCAAATTTACCGAACCCAAAACCCACGGTAACACCATCTCCCTCTCAAACACCTTGGGATAAAAAAGTGATTCGGGGTATTTATTTGAGTCGCTACCAAGTTACAAATAATGCGAGTGAACAAATGATTCGTGAAAGAGTACGTTACTATCGCGAACAAGGAATTAATACGATTATTCATGGGGTTTGGGGAAATGCTTGTACCATGTATAATAGTGAGGTCATGCAGACAACATTGGGTTATAAAAGTTGTCCAAATGAGTTTCAAGAACAATGGCTAAATTGGTTAATTGACGAAGCCCATAAACAAGGAATGGAAGTTCATGCTTACTTTGAGAAAGGGATTAAAATAGACGAAAATAGTCCGATGTTTGATTTAGCAGTTGAACGAGGTTGGATTGTTGCAGGAATTGATCGAACTCATCCGGGAGTTGATCATTATGTTCTAAATATTGGTATTCCTGAAGTGGCTGAATTTTTTACTAAAATTGTTGTAGAATTTGTCACAAAATATCCGACGATTGATGCGGTTCAATGGGATGATTATTTAGGATATCATGCAGAATTACCGGGTAAAGTTGATCGCACGCTGAAGTTAACAAACTTTGTACAGAACACAATTAAGGAGATGAAAGCAGCTAATCCTAATGTTAGTTTTGATATTTGTCATCATAACCCCTATTGGGCGAAACGATATTTTGCAGCGGATTGGGAAACCTGGGGAGTTGATCGGGTGTTTATTCAGGTTTATGGTGAAGAAAACTTTAATGACGAACTCAAATATGTAGAAGCGAATGATGGAATTTCGATTACTGAGCGACAATTTAATCGCCTAGAAGAATTAGTAAATAATCCTAACGTCAAGAGTATTTTATTTTTTCCACTCTCTGGAAAACCGGAAGAAATGGCGAAGACTGTACATAGTTTGAACACCAAAATCAACTAACGGGATCACTCATTTTCAAGAAAACAGATGCGTTACACAGGGCTAACACATCCGTTGATTTCCAACAATTTTATAGATTTACCCATTCTAAGGCTTGTTGTTTTTGGTCAAAATGAAAATATTTAACCTCGATACTGGAAAACAGTTTATTGCTGAAGTGACTCCATTTTTCTAACCATCGTTGATCAGAGACAACCGCTTCTCGTTCAAAGTCGCGCAAATGTTGAAAAGTAAATTTGAGATCTTTCCAAAGTGCTTCAGGTGACATTCCCTCAAAACTTTCAATTTCAGCGTAAATTATTAATTTCGGATAGAGTTTTAACTTGTCTTCGATTTCTCGAATCACTTTTTCAAAATCTGCGGTTTCAATTTTTCCCTGAACGTGTAAACCCACAACTTGATCGCTTCCAGTCGGGATAAGTTCTAGCATAATTAGCCTCCTGCTTGATTTTCGGTTAGGCTACTCTTATATTATATCTTACGGTTAGTGATTTTTTTCTGCGGATCGTTCGGCTTATTCATTTAGGAGACAGAAAAAGCGCACTCAGCGCATACAATAAAAAAGAGAGAGCTATATTGGACGAGTCAAAATCCTGGAAAGACTTTCCAAACAACTGAGATTCGTCAGAGGTTCATCATTCGTGACAAACAATGACAGATCCTTGATCCGATTAACAACTAACAATAAACTTGAAAAAATCTACCGAACTAGACATGACAAAAACTTATACAAACACAACTCAAACCCATTCCCCCGTTGATAGTGCAGCGATTATCGCGACAGATGTACACAAATGGTATGGAAACCATTTCCATGTTTTACGAGGAGTCAGTCTCAGTGTTAAACAGGGTGAAGTAGTTGTAATTATGGGGCCTAGCGGTTCGGGAAAATCAACTTTTATTCGCACATTCAACGCTTTAGAAGAATTTCAGCAAGGAAGTATTATCATTGATGGGATTAACCTTTCTCATGACTTGAAAAATATTGAAGAAATTCGTAGAGAAGTGGGGATGGTGTTTCAGCAGTTTAACTTGTTTCCCCATCTAACAATTTTACAAAATGTTACTCTCGCTCCGATTTGGGTGCGTCGATGGCCGAAAGCCAAAGCCGAAGAAGTTGCTTTACAATTATTAGAACGGGTTGGTATTCTCGAACAGGCGAAAAAATTCCCCGGACAGTTATCAGGAGGTCAACAGCAACGGGTAGCGATTGCACGGGCGTTAGCGATGCAACCGAAAATTATGCTATTTGATGAACCTACATCTGCTTTAGACCCTGAAATGGTGCGAGAAGTTTTGGATGTAATGCGAACCCTAGCGAGTGAAGGAATGACAATGGTTTGTGTCACCCATGAAGTTGGATTTGCGCGAGAAGTTGCGGATCGAGTGGTGTTAATGTCGGATGGGGTATTAGTGGAAGAAGGCACTCCTGAAGTCTTTTTTAGTAATCCAAAAGAGGAACGCACGAAGAAGTTTTTATCTCAAATTCTTTAAAGAAAAGATCGATAGGCTTTTGGGTTTAAGGAAAGGGATAAACTTGCTAGAGTCATAGCAAAGCTGATTGGTAACTCCTACAAAATCTTGATTTTAAATCCCCTTTTCCTGATTTTTTGTAAACTATAAAAGCTCATCTCAAAATAATCTGCGTATATTTTTATTGCAGTTTATTGCAGAATTTATTTATCCTGGTTTTTGATCATTATAATACAATCAAAAATTAGAATGCTTTGAAAAAGTTAAACCAACTTTGTCTAAAAATGCCTTTACCTACTTTTTTAATTGCGGGTGTCCAGAAAGCCGGGACAAGTTCTGTTTATAAGTATTTGGAACAGCATCCCCAGGTATGCTTGGGAACTGTTAAAGAGCCTAATTTTTTAGTGAGTGAGTTAACTCCAGAAAAGATTGAAAGCAATCAAGCCTACTATGAAAAACGGGCTTGGCGCTATTCTTATGACAAGTACCTTGAGAACTTCTCAAAATGTACTAATGAATCAGCAATTGGAGATGGTTCTGTTAATTGTTTATTTCATTATGAAACGTCTATCCCTCGGATTCAAAAATATATTCCAAATGCCAAAATTTTTGTTGTTTTACGTCATCCGGTTGAACGAGCGTTTTCAGATTATCTCATGCACTTACGAGATGCAATTGACAGTAAACAAACTCTCCCTTTAGTTCAGCAATCTCCTTCCTCTTTTCAGCTTTGTAAAGGATTATATTATGAGTCTATAAAAAGTTTTCAAGATGCCTTCGGAATTGAGCAATTTAGAGTTTATTTATACAATGATTTATGTCAAGATTCAATTAAAATGATGAAAGATATATACAACTTTATTGGAGTTTCAACCGATTTTGAACCCGACACATCTCAGAAGTATCAAACTGCATCAATTCCTAAAAATAGTTTAATCAATCGTTTACTCCGAAAACAAAACCCATTAAAAACCGTTTTTCGCTCAACTTTAGGAACATTATTACCCGAGAAAAAACGACAAAAAATTCGTTCTTGGTTAATTTCCGCAAACTCCCAATCTAAACAATCTGTTTCTCTTTCTCCTGAAGATCGTCAGGTTTTGTTAGACTACTACCGTGAAGATGTTCTGAAGTTACAAGATTATCTGGATCGAGATTTGTCCGCTTGGTTAAAGTAATTGAAATAAGTGAATGATCAATACTGCCAATTTTAAACTAACTTTGATACCAATGGGTTAAATCTCGTTCCAGTAACTGGCTGAGTTGTTTGATCTCAGGAGTAAATTCTTTTTGAAGTGTTTTCTTGAGTTCAGGATCTAAAGATGAGCGAGGCTTAAACTGAGTATTTGCTCTTTTTATTTTTTCTTTAACTCCTTCTAAAATTGCTCGTCTAGTCGCTTGAGGTAAAGGAATAAAATATTTACCGATTTCGAGTAGTTTTGAGGGTGGATATTTAACTAAATTTAATAAAAATCTACTCTTAACTGTTTTATTAGAATTCACTCGAACAAATTCCGGTTGAAAGTCAGGAGTCACTTCTAAAAAATTTAAAATATCTTGAAAAGCTTTTGATGTATTTTGCTGAAAATCCTCATAAAAAATTACTAAAACTTGTTCTTTTCCAAAAGTATTAAAGTAACGTTCTATCTGTTCTGAAAATTTGACCACCTCTCGATACGCAAAAAACTCTTTATTTCGACGTTCTCTCCTGATCACATTATTATTGCTGTCGAGTTCTGCTGCTAAAACCTGTTTAAAGTCTTGAATTGTTTCATTTCCATCATACAAGCGTTGACTATGAAGGGAATACAGTAGGGAAACAGGTTCCCTCAACATAATAATAATTTTAGCATCAGAATTAAAATCATAAATCGCTTTTGGTGCTTCCTGACTTCTAAGATAACTTGTAGAACCTTCTCCACACATTTTTCCCTTTCCCGGTTCAAAAAAGCTTAAATATTGCTCAAAGCTTCCTACTTTGGGCTGTGAACGTAAGTCAAAATCAAAATAATAAAGTTCTTTTTGAGGAGGAATAAACAGTTCAGGATGTTGAGCTAGATATCGACAAGTTGCTGTTGTTCCACACTTCGGCGCTCCGACAATAAAGAAAGAAGGTTGTTTTGTACTTTTCATTTTCGTCTATTCAAACTCAAGTCTATTTCTATTTTACTTAGACTGCTTTGGCTATTTTTAAAATGCTGCTTCAGAATATTTAATCCCATTCATAGGATTTATTCAAACTATTAGTCAAGCTATAAAATTGATCAATTTTTTCAGAGTCTAGTTCATTTTTCCATCGTAAATCTAACTTGATTGTAAATCCTTGTTTTTCGTAGTAATTACCATGAACTTTTTCAACTTTACTCTCTGTTTCTTGACCTTTATATTTAGCAATCAGCGAACGAGTTCCAAAGTTTCCCGTAATTCCCAAATGATCGTATTTCCAATATTCAAGCATCTCTGTTTGGAATTCTATCCCTAACATTTTACAAATTTTTTGAATTGTAGCTTCCGGTTCACTCGCGAGTTCTTCATAGCGAACAAGCATTTTACGTTCGGATGGGAACTGTTCAAAATACTTTTGATCCTCTTTCATTAAAGTAGACCATCTTTTGCTAAAATCTTCGACAGTCATGTTTTTATCCCATCGCAGATAAGAGTTCAGAACCGCCCGACCATCTCGAATTAAATGAATTAAATAGCCGTCTAGTTGTCCAGATCGAAATTCTTTAGCTTGGAGTTTTTTAGACACCCAATCTACATATTTTGAGGAGTCTATCAAGACTTGTTTATCAAGCTTTGAAAATATTAATGAATAAGGATTAAGAATCTGATCATTTCCCACCGTTTCTCGAACCCATCTCTCAATTTTTAACGGAATATAAGGATTAACTCGATGATTACTTAATCCTGCTACTAGCATTTTCATTTCTTCAGGATTAAACTTTTCTTCCCAAAATTTTCCTGGCCCTTCCCAGAAATGCAGATGACGTTGGCGGTTTTGATAAATCTCAGGAAGTTTACTAATTTCATTTAAGTCAAAGCAGTCAGGATGGCTTCCTAAGATATAGTTCAGGAGTGTAGAACCGGAACGACCAATGCCTAAAACAAATACAACTTTTTTGTTCATCGAAAATTTCCCTGAATAAACGTACAAACTAACAAGATTATGACTTAAAAACTTTTTTGATTTTGTTGATGACGTTTCCTTTCCAGTCTTTTGTTTGATCGTTTTTTATCACTGAAGTTGGTTTAGGTTCATCAAGATAGCGGTAATCTTCCCAAATATCCCAATAGGGACATCCGGGTTCTATTTTAATTCCCGCCCAGTGAATATATTGCAGTGTTTGATTCAATTTTGGATCAAAAAGTTGATTACCCTGTCGTTGAAAATGTGGGCTTCCACCCCAACTTCCTGGTGCTTTTCCGGGTCGATTAACAATATTAAATCGTCGAGGAATTCGCTTTAAAATGAGATAATTAAAGATCGGTTGATCAGTGGTTTTTTGGGAAAAGTCAAAATATTCGGGATGGGATGAACATTCCTCGAAAGTTTGATATAAATCCTCTAGAGAAAATAAACCTTTTTTAGAAGCCCATAGCCCACTATTAAAGATGTCTTTGCATTCATCTTCTGTAAAAACACCGTCTTCTAAAACTTTAGTGGTGAAGACATTTTCAATCCCACCTTTATGCTGATAATCACAACAGAGAAAGTCGTAATCATTAAAATAGTTCAGGTTGTCAATAATTTTTTCAAAAACCACAATATCAGTATCAAGATACAGAAATTCATCGAATGGCCCAAACCAACACGCTTGTTTGCGATGTTTATTCGGATTATTGAAAAAACCCTGACCAAAAATACTATGCAAGCGGTTACAGAGTTGATTTAAAAATTCTAGATCTTCAAAAGTTTTAACATTATATTTCTCGGTAATCGCTTTCGCAACCTGTTGATGATTTTCATCAAAAGGAATCAAAATAATCGGAGTTTCTGAGTCATAAAAACGAACACTATTGAGAAGTGCTATCGTCTGCTCAATTACCCGATCATTAGCAACAATATAAATACCGCGACTCATAAAAATATCCTCAGTTAACGGCTGAACTTTAACTTCTTCAAAGCTCGTTGTAAGAAGCTGGGGGGTTGGTTGTACGGTTGGGGTTTAGAATTAAATTGCGGTCGGTTTTCGGGCTCGTGCAGATAGCGATAATGTAGAAAGACATCTCGATAGGGAAAATCTAAATTTTCTCCCGCACAAACTCGCCCAAAGATTTTAGAAGATATCCCAATATAATGCAGATAAGTTAAACGTTTCCCGTGATCATAAATCAGATGATCTTTTTCTTGGAAATGAGAGGAAGTCACACTATTTCCTGTTCTTTCCTGTTCGGGTAAACTGAGGGCTAAATTACACGTTTTTAAACCTGATCTCATCACCATATAATTTAACACCGTTTGATCAGGAGCCATCGGATATAAAACCTCCGCCTCACCTGCTTGAAGTTGATGCAAAAGTTGTTCTCTTTTGGGTTGATCAAAGAGTCCTTTTGATGCGGCATAAAACCCCGAACAAAAGATATCAGACTCGATGCGATCTGGCGGAAATAATTTCTCTAACTTTGTTGAAGATAGATTGTAAACATGAGTTGGATCTTTATATTGAAAATCATAAACAATCCAGTCATTATCATCAAGTTGTTGAAAGATTTGATCCGTAGATGCCAAAAGTAAAGTATCAGCATCCATATAAATAAACCGATCAAAAGGGCCGTCAAAGGCACAATAGCGGCGATGAGTCCCGACCCGATGATAAGGTTCATCACCAAGCTGACTCCAAGTTTGACGGGCAAACGGATGAGTATCCCAAACTTCACGAACAAAACTATCCCATCGGTTGAGGGACTCGTGATCGCTATACAGTTGAACTTGGGGGCGACGAGCAATTTCAGTTGCTATCCGTTCGGTATTATCGTCGTAGGGATATACACAAACCGATTGATCACATCCTTGATTTGCCTCGATACTATTTAAAAGGGCAACGAGTTGATCATAAACTTTGTCATTCGCTAGAGTACAAATTCCATCCATATTTAGGAAAATTGAGTAACAAATTCGGAAAGCCAGTTAAGAAGATTTAACTTATGTAAAATAATCTTTCGAGCTTCAGCAATCGCGGGTAATGCCTGATGCCAATGATCTGGCGTAGAAATTACCTCTTTTATATATGATACCCCCTTTTCATCCAGACTCGGCAATCTTAAGAAACTACCTGGTGGCAATAACTGATCTGCTGCTGAACCTCCATAATAAATAGGTAAGCACCAAGCGAGTAAAGAGTCCCACAATTTTTCACTCACATAGAGATCATTCTCAGCATAATTTTCAATTGCAAGATTATAGTAGTAAGGTGCCATGCCATGCCATTTATTACTCAGAGAACCGCGAGATTTAGACCAGTTGGGTAAATTTCGGCCATAAACATCAATTCCTAAATTAGTTTGAATAGACTTGAGAAAATCTAGGCGTCGCTGATGATTTAAACTCCGGTTAATACCCGATGTAATCCAAGAACAAGCTTGATTTTTTGTCGGCGATTCGAGAGTATCGAGTTCGCGAAATGAGTTACTATGATACCAAATTGCAGGCATATAGTCGGGTGTTTGAGCAAAATAATCGGGTCCTGAGATATAACCACAATAGTTTTTAGCCTGTTCATAATTTGCCTTATTCAGTTCAATAATTTCTTCAAGAGGAGGCTCTCGCAGTAAGTAAAGAATTTGCTCTTTCCGAACGCCTCGAAACTTATCTTTCCAGTCTGGTTCTTCTGATTTATGCTCAGGTTTAAGGACTTGCTTTAACTGTTGACGCCAAGTTGGTTGTGCTTGAGATTTCGCTGCAAAATTAAATTGATAAAGTAAGAGGAAATCGGGCTGAGGATGGTTAGCTTCCATTCTAATATTTCCCCATTTACCAAAGCTATAAGGGGTTTGTTTCCACAACCAATCATTTTGATCAAGCTGAGGATAACTTGTTAACATTCCGACAATCTTTTCGCTCATTTTACCTCGATTACTTTCTTTTAATCTGATTACTTCCTTAAGCCAAGTGTATCCAAATTTAACTCAGCGAATGAATTGAGGTTGGACAGATTCTTGTACATAAGTCATAATTTTTTTAATTCTATTTTCCCATGAAAATTGAGAAACAGATTCCATACTTTCGGTATATCCTTCAATTTTTCGTGGATATTTTGAGAGAACCTGTTGCAGGGTTTGGACAAACGGATCAACCTGATCGGGTTCACACCAACCCGCTGCCATTTTCAAAGACTTGAATTCTTTTAAAGGCGGAATTTCCGTGGCGACAATGGGAGTTCCTGAAGCCATGTAGTCGAAAAATTTAAGCGGAGAGGTGAAAGTCGCAGCAGGAGTCATACAATGAGGATGAGCCAAAATATCAGCCGCTTGCAGTAAGCTAGCTAGTTTATTTTGCGGTAAATGTCCAAGAAATACAGCATTACTCGCTTGTTTTTCCTGGGCTTGGACTCGATAGGCTTCGACTTGTGAGAGATCTCCACCCGCAAAAGCAAATTGAATTTCCGGTAACTTTTGAGCAACATCTAAGAGAAAATCAACCCCTTTAAACTGATAAAGTCCTCCTGCATAAACAACGAGATGTTGGCGATTATTTTGCAGTATTTGTTGACGCCAAGCTTGGGCTTCTTCTGAATGACGAGTTAGAAATCCCTGATTAAATCCGTTGTGGAGTTTTACTGTTTTTTCTGACGGCATTCCCTTTTCAATTAAGCTTTCCCGAACATTATCTGCTACCGTGATTGCCACTTGAAATAAAGGTGATCTTACAATTTCAGCCGGAAATGTTGTTTCATTGTAATGATGCTGTTCATAAATAACAGGAATTCCTGCTTTTATTGCCGTTTTTACACAATTCCAATCTCGGGTATGAATCAGTTGAGTTTTTGGAAAAATATGAACTGGAAAATAATATTTAGAAATAATTGTGTTAGAGCTAGTCCACTTTCCGCCCCAAGTTTGATCAATTGGCCAAGGAGTGGGAAGCGGTGCAACTTTGAGTCTGTCCTTTAAATTATAAGCACTAGAAAGATGCTCGTCCGGTTTTCTCGGTTGAAAAGGCTTTAACAATTCGATGGGGTTGGCTTGTTTGGAAGGGGCGAGATAAGCTAAAACAGTGGGATACCCTAGATTAGCAGCAGCATTAGCAGAATGAGCCACTTGTACCAAGCTTGCTACATTGGTTTGAGGCATGACCCGACGAGTAAAAAAAATGTAGTATTTGATCATCAAATTTCCACCCTTAAGTGACTAAGTATTCCCATTGCTATTTAATTTTTATCCAGTCTCAGTTTCACACTTTCTTCAATAAATTCTAAACTTTCGAGAATTCGGATGGCTGAATGATAAGATTCATTCAATAACTCGCGTCTTTCCTCTATATCTTCTATCATGTCATCTCCTAATAATTGAAGAAAACCAATCATGGGATTGAGTCGGGTTCGTACATCATAGGAACTTCTAATAATTGCCCGATCCCGTTCTGCTTCATCAGCAAATTGTAAAGAGTACAAACGAGCATATTGACCTCCTTTTGCTAATAAGTCATTATGGGTTCCTAACTCAATTAATTGTCCTCGTTCAAGAACAGCAATTTTATCCGCTTTCTGGATAGTCGAAAGACGATGAGCCACAACAATTGTCGTTCGGTTGCGGCTGAGTTCGTCAATTGCTTGTTGAACGAGACGTTCTGAAATAGTGTCTAAAGCACTGGTTGCTTCATCTAAAATAAGAATTTCTGGATTTTGGAGTAAAGCTCGTGCAATTGAGATGCGTTGTCGCTGACCCCCTGAAAGGAGCAAACCCCGATCCCCAATTTTTGTATCAAACCCTTCGGGTAGTTGTTCAATAAATTCATAGGCATTGGCTCGTTTAGCAGCCTCAATAATTTCTTCTTTAGTCGCATCAGGTTTGGCATAGGCAATATTTTCTAAAACAGATGTATTAAATAAGAAGGTATCTTGACTCACAATTCCCATCGCTTTTCTTAAGCTTTTGAGATCAAATTCATTTAAGTTTTTTCCATCAATTTTGATTGCACCTGCTGTCGGATCATAAAATCTAGGGAGTAAATCTGCTAAGGTTGACTTTCCTGCTCCTGAACCTCCCACTAACGCTAGAGTTGTGCCTTGAGGAACGTAGATCTCAATATCATTTAACACGGCATTTTCATGGTCAGGATAGGTAAAGGAAATATGATTGAAATGAATCCCTTTTGTTAATCCTTGAAAAACAATTTTGCCCGATTTCATAATCGGTTTGTTCTGACGATTGAGAAAGTCTCGAACTAATTCTACACCTGCATAGGAATTAGCAAAACGACTGCGAGCGCCGTTCAGGTTGGAGAGTAAGGGAAGTGAGCGAAATAAAATGAATAGGTAGGTTAAGATAACTGTTGATAGATTCTCGATTGTATCTGCGAAAAAAAGACGACCCAGTAACACAATTAAAAGCAAGACGATTATACTAACAAATTCATTAATCGGAGCAATCGCTGACTCATTGACTTGATTTCTAAAACTAACTTTCTCTCGCTCTCGAATCAAAGCAACTAAGCGTTCATTTTCTTGAGTTTCGTTGGCGACAGATTTAACTAAACGAATTCCATTTAAGGTTTCTAAAGTCGCGATTGAGTAAGCTCGGGTCACTTGGGTTACTTCTTCGCCAAATCGTTTTGACCGTTTAATAAAAAACTGATTTGAAAAAACAACAATTCCAATTAAAAATAGAGAAACTAATGTTAATTGCCAAGAAATAGAAACTAAGATAATTGCATAGATAAATAAAGTTATAGAAACCGTAAACATCTGAACCAAAATACTAATTGCTGTAGAAGTTCTACCGATTTCTCCAGAAAGTCGATTCATCAAATCTCCTACTCGACTTTTGGCATAAAAATCTAGATCAACTTCTAGTAATAATTTAATTGCCTCTCGACGGAGATCAAACGTTAACCTTCTGCTCAAAGCACCTGCAACCAAACCGGACAAGTAAGTCGTTAAGTTTTTTAAGCCAATTGCTAAAACAATTGCCCCTCCCATAACTAGAAGGCGATAGTCTTCCGGAACGGCATCAAAGGGAGTAACTAAAGCTCGAATTAACGGAGCGCTCGTGGGAATTTGTACCTCTTGACCTAAAACCGTCAAGATAATGGGAACAATTAGTGTCGTACTCACCCCATTAAACACTGCACCGGATAATCCTAATATAATGGTCAGGACAATTTGGAGGGGATAGCGTTTGGCGTAGGTCAGCAGAAAAGAAAGGTTAGGAGACATAATAAAAAACGACCCTTATAATTAATCGATTTGAACCTAAAGCTGAGATATAATCTATTTTAAACCTTTATTTTTTAAGAATTTCTGTAATTAATTCAGAAAGAATATTTGCCATTGTTGTAATACTATATTTTTCAACACATCTTTGTCGAGATCTCAGCCCTTGCTCACTTGCCGCTTCATAATTTTCTAAGATGTATTCAATTGATTCTGCCTGTTGCTCCGGTGAACTCGGTTCGACGAGATAACCCGTGTCTCCCAAAATTTCGGGAATATCTCCCACTGTGGTTGCTAAAATCGGTTTAGCCATTGCCATCCCATCTGTAAGCTTCAGAGGAAACTGAGCTTGAGCCGCAGGAGTATCACGCTGAGGAACAACAATAATATGAGCCGCAGAGACAACCTCGGGCATCTCTAAAGCGGAATACTTAGGCATTTTGATGATCCAACGTCCCCATTTTTCCATTAACTGACTATCGTAATCATCATAAGGACTACCGCCGACGATCACCAATCTCAGATCAGGCTTATTGAGCAAGTCTAATGCCATGAGAACATCTTCGACCCCTTTATAAGGTCGAGGAGCGCCGGGAAACATTAATACCTGATAATCACTTAACCCAAAACGTTCTCGACTCACCTCTGGATTATAATGAACTGGATCGAATAAATCGATATCTTTGCCATTCGGTAAATAAACCCCACCAAAGCGTTTTTGCAGAAATTGATTATGTAAAGTGACTCGATCCGCTTGAGAAACCCATCTCTCGATCAATTTTAAATAAAACGGATGATCGGGTTGACGGAAAGCTCCTTCAGGCTTGAATAGATCCCGGGCAAATTGTTTGAAGGTTGAACGATATTTCCAGTTTTCTCCTCCATGCCAACTTAACTCCCAATCATCAATATCTAACAACACAGGCTTATGGGTTTGCACCTTTTTCAATAAAGATAAACCAAAGCTCGTTGGTTTCAGCTTGTACGCATAAATAATATCTCCAGTTATTTTTTCCAGCAACTTTTGAGCCGAACGGAAAAATTGAGGATAATACTTAGGACTAGCGATCGCCACAATCGGCACTTGAGTTTGACTAATACTAAGCGTTTGATCTTCTTCATCCACAAAGCCAACAATTTCGACTTCGTATCCTATTTTTTTGAGGGCTTGAGACAGTAAAAAAGGACGAACAGCACCTCCCCATCTTCCCGCTCCACTGCTTGATAAATCACTAACAACTAAGGAAATTTTGATCAAATTTGCAAGCCTCCTCACGATGGAACTTTCGACTTATCGACTTGCGTGACTCGCCAGCTCAACTTTAGATTAACCCAGAAATTCCAGAACGTCACGATCGCGATCGCGATCAGTTTGGCGAGATATTCATTCATCCCCAAACCCCGAGAGAGTAGATTAACAATTATTGCATTTAAAACCAATCCCGTTAAACAAACGATATTAAACTTTAAGAACCTTTTAAACCCCTTCCCCCAACTCCGTTGTTGATGAGCCAGGTCTGCAAACGTCCATCGGTCATTCCAGAGAAAATTGTTAACAATTGCAATCTCACCCGACAAAATCACACTCAAGGTCAACCCCAAACCCAAATGACGAAAGAGG
>Ga0207419_1001417_pt1 | contig 18133 bp, 26 predicted proteins | sample ElkSloMetagenome_4_FD_184723 | JGI IMG/M metagenome (GOLD analysis project Ga0207419, IMG submission 184723) | Hot spring microbial communities from Elkhorn Slough, Monterey Bay, USA - MD2A (version 2) | ecosystem: Environmental > Aquatic > Marine > Intertidal zone > Estuary: Microbial mat ...
CATCAATCCCTGTGTTTTGGGTGATTCTCCGAATCCTTGAAATGCTTGGTCGGAGAACCGGGTCTATGTTCTTTGCATTGGCAATGGTATCTTTAGCTTTACGCAGCTCGGTTAGCAGCCGTTCGTTCTCGGCTTCGAGTTCTGTTATTCGTCTACGCAGTTGCTCCTCAGTCATTGGATAATAGGTTTACAGGACTTAGACTACATTTATAAATGTAACCACAAGAAAAATACTAGCATCATACTTATAAATATGCAATCATAAATGTATGTGATATTTTGGAACTAAGTCTATGAGGCCCAAAAATGGAACAAACAGAGGAATATTTAGCCAAGACGGAAGCGAAGATGTACGGGGAGAACAAGCAAAATACCACGTACACACTAACTCCGACAGCGAAACGCAAGTTGAAAGCACTGGGGAGGTCGATTGGAATGAACGCTTCAGCCTTCTTGGAAGCTATAGCACGGGGGGAAGTAGAGATCAAGAGCAGTTCACCCAACCCGAAAGTAGTGGGGGAATTCGCGGCCAGTTGAAAGAATTTTTTGGGTTGTTCCTAGAGTATGTTCACGCTCACAGGGAACGACTTCAAAAGCGCTTAGATGAGAATGTCACCTTTGAAGATAAGTTGACTCAAGTTTATGAAAATCTAGATAAGCGACTCTCTCAACTGGCTGAATCGGATAACAGTCCAGAACAAAACAAATAAACTTGCCACGACCTCAAACGGGGTCGCTTTTTGATCATGCCAGAAACCTCTCAGCAATACAACGCTTCACCGTCAGACGAACAGATTAACGAATTGCTACAGGGGGACTACGCAGTTGATGAAGCTGCGGAAGTAGGCGATCGCCCTGATAAAGTTGAACAAATCCTTGAAACAGACTCAGAGAAACAACGCCTTCTAATAATGCTGAACTCGGTACTTAGCGATTTGTACACGGGGCGGATAACCAAAAAAGAAGCCGTTGAGTCGCTAGAATTGGCGATCGCAGAAGTAAAGGTAAAATCCGATACTCAATACAAAAGTGCTGGAAGTTCAGCAGTTGATGATTCACCAGTTAAGGAACTAGAGGCAAGCGCTTACGATCTCGATTCAAAGTTTCTAACCCTGATGATTCCTAAAGATTGGGCCGATGAACCTCTATATATTTCGCTGTTTGATGACGGATGGGAAGTTTGTCGGGCAAAGGATCATCCACTGGGTAATATTTCAAAATCAAACTGGACTGATGAGAAAACTGAGGAGTTGAGCGAGTTGCAGCGACTAAAACAACAAGTTGCAGCAACCCTAGAAACTATCCTCTCTACCGCCAAACAGATTGAGAATTGTGCCGAAGCTATGCAGCAAGGGGCATTCGGCAAGGATGAACCCAGCGACATTCAAATCCTGATTCGACATTTGGCTCTAAAAGTCGAATTTCAAGTTAGACGTCATCTCAAAGTAAAGTTGGAGGCCGTGAATTACGATGACTTCTAGCCAATCTCTCGGAGCGGAATATATTGATGGGGAAGTTTTATCAGTTTTGAGGAAGATGCCCGGATTAACATCAGCAGGGATCTATTTCCAACTGAGTCGTATCCCCCAAGTGTTGGTCTACGCATCTATAAAACGACTCCAAAAAACAGAACAAATCGGGTTCTGTCTCGTCGATCAGAAAACATTCCCCCAGGGGGAATCTGAAAGCATCGATAACATTCCCCCAGGGGGAATTAATTTAGAAGATCACGAACATTCCCCCAGGGGGAATCTAAGAGTGAAAGCAAATCGTCCAAAAGGGACCGCTAGAACCGATCACGAATACTACTCAATCTATTTAGGCAGTGAGGAGATTGTTTATCTCGGTGGGGGAAATACCCAAACACCCCTAGCTCAGAAACGTAAAGCTGAGTTTGAACATCTGATGCAAATGGGAATCATTCACGCCGATTTACCGAAGTCTGAGATCATTCGTTTAGTCCAGGGCATTCAATGTCGGAACAGGAGGTTTAATCATGAATAAAAATACTTACGACAAACTGGTGAACTTAGCACCGATGTTGGAACAGTTCAAAGTGCTGGAAACTCACGAACAAGCTTGGCTTAAACCACTGCTTCACAAAACAGCGATCACCGCCCTAAAAGTGATGGAACTTTTAGAAAAACGGGAACGGACTTATGAGGAAATCGCCGATGACTTGCAGATTCACCCGACAACCGCTCAACAGATTTGTAATGCTCTAGCTGAGGGCGGCTCTCGGATTTCCATTACCGGGAAGACTGCCGTTTGTGCAACTGGTAGATTGAGGGTATTAAAACGAGTCGTCTAGTTTCGGAAACTACAACAACTCAACGGCACCGCGTTTGGAGTCTTCTGAAACTTCTACATAGCGTTGCAAAGTATTTAAACTGGAGTGTCCGGTCAACGATTGAATCGTTTTGATCGGGACTCCTTTTTCTGACAGTTCGGTTATGAACGTTCGGCGGGGACTGTGAGAGCTAATTCCCCGTCTGCCCAGCCCAGCCCTGATACAAGTTCGCCGCAACCAATCATCAAAAGCTCGTAGCGTAATTGACCGCTCGGGATTGGTCGGGCTGGGAAACAGTAACCCGTGTTTGGGCGGGGTAAACTTCTGAAGTTCGGCTTTCAAGTTCCGAGAGATTGGAACTTCACGGGTTTTAGCCTGACCGTCTGGAGATCGCTTGCGAGTAGCGGCGGGGAAAATCAAAGTATCTCTGGGGATGCTTCGGTAGGGGTTGTCATAGATGTTCATCACGTCTAGCTTAAGCACGGCACCCGCCCGTTCTCCGGTGTATCGGAGGATAGATAATATTAATTCATTGCTTGGGTTATTGCTAGCTTTGTAGATTTTTTGGTAGTCTTGAGAGGTAAGAATTTCCGCCTGACCAGAGCGATTTTGCTTTGCCATAAAATACCTTCCGGTTTTATCTATATTAAGCTAATTCCGGTAAAATGAGGCAAAGCTAGATTCCGGAGAGTTCGCCTAATGCCCCCACGCTGCCTGACTTTCCAGCACTTCCAAAACCCTTCTGGAAATAGATAAAAGTGGAAGGCGGTCAATTTTAGGGATTAGGAAAAAAGCTAAACCTATTAAATACAGGTCACGACAAGGAACTGAAAGATGAAGGTTGAAGAATGAAGGATGAAGGATGAAGGATGTTGTCAAAACCTTAACTTTTGAATAACGCAAGTCAGTAACGCAGAAAATTTATTAGTTAATCTTCATTGCAACAATAAACCCTTGAGAGCTAGCCGACCTTAGTTCTATACAAGGATAATAGAAGTCGGATGGTTGAATCTGCCTATCCTCAAACTGACAAATAAACTCACCATTTTCCGGAGCATCCCAATTATATGTCAGTGATCCTCGCGAAAATACTTTAATCAAATTGTCACCTGGTTTCCTCTGGAATAAATAATGAATGAAATTGTTATTCCAGTTAGTCCCCGTTACAAAGCTTTTTGAGAAGTAGTTTGGATATTCTCCAAAATATCCAATAGAGTATGATCTATTTTCTAGAGAAACAACAGCACCTGAGCTTTCTCGAATGGTTTTAGAGAAATCGAGTTGAGTAGAGAACCCGGCTGATACCACAAAAGCTCCTGAGAAAAACTTTAAAATAAATTGCAATTCAAAAGTTTGACTTGAGGGAATTTGAAATTGGTTAAAGAATCCTTGAAAATTACTATAGCTTGTAGAATTTCGGGTTAGTCCTTCTGTTGGACTGCGGACTAATCCAGAGTTTGCAAAAGTCTGTGTTGTTAAATTATAGTTGGCTGTTGTAACTATATTTGGTTCTGCGGATCTAAAGTCAATCCAGCCTGTAGAAAAAGGTTGATAGACTTCTAGCTGATTGTCATTGCCCCAAGCGCTAGAACTTACATCATTATTAATCACCTCTATATCAAAAAAACCTGAAACACTTGGAGACTGGACGCCTACAACAATTTCTTCATCGTTTAAAACTGTCACGTTATTAATAGTTCCAGTCCATTCAATGACAATCGTTGTCTGAGGAGTGAAATTTTTTCCTAGTATTTTCACTTCTCCGATTGTATTTACAGCGATAGGAGAAATAGATTTTATCGCCGGATAATTTTTAAATTGATTTGATAAAGGAATTTGAATCATAATTTATTCAATCGTTGTCGCTACCCCGTCCGCTATCCAAGTTTGAATGGTAGCCGTTCCGGTTGCTGTGATTGCTTTCCATTCTTGCCCGTTTATCGGTAAGTCAATAAGCTGCATTCCAGGTTCGAGTTTTAGGGTGTAATTTGTAGTTGTCGGGTCGGTGCCGAAAGCTATAAAAGTATTTGCATCTAGCACCCTCAAGCAAAGATATCGAACTTTCAAAGCACTACTCGCAACAATAACCTTTCCCCCTGCCGTACTGTCAACGGTTGCTTCAGGAGCCGACACATAGTTTCCTGGGATGAATTGCTTTGAGGCTGAAGTACCACCTGATGAGGTAGGCTGAATAAAGAATGCCATATTTTATATGATGAAATATTATGGAGTTTACGCCGGGAACAGATGCGCTTATCAGCGCCACAACTTTAGAGAATCAATTTTATTCAATTGTGATTACAGTTCAAGAGGTGGAGCGGAACACAAACTTTAACCCGCAAGATGATATTAATATCATAACTGCAAGTTACGACAGCGATACTGGAATATTTTCAGGAAGTGCTGATCTGTTTGCGATCGCAACTCCTCTGCCAGATGGCTTTCACAACTTAACTTATCCAAACCCCTACACTGCCTATACTCTATGGAGTGAAGGCACAAGCGGACAGGGAACAGCCCTAAATATTAACCATGCGATCGCCCAGCGTGGAATGTGGCTAGCAAAATCCGAGCGAGATGCGGCTTATAATTTGGGGAATTTAGATCCGAAGATTACAGGATGGAGTTGGAGTCTACTAGATGATCCGTTAACGATTCCGGTTAGTCATAATTGCAAGTTGACATTCGACTTCTCGCTAGAACTGGAAACGGTTAGTTCTGGCAACGGTGTAAGTTACAGGGCTAAAACTTACTTGACCGGAACTTTACCAGCAGACTAGGAGGTGATCAAATGCCAATATCAGGCGGGGGTGGTGATATCACTTCAATCATGGAAGCATTAAGCGGGATTGAACTAAGCGGAACTGGGGGAAATGCTTATCGGTACGCTGCGGCTGCAAAAGTTTCCATCAGTGCAGGCGGTCATCAGGTGATTGTTCCGGCTGTAAGTGAAAAGGTTCACCGGGAAGTCTCGGTTAAGTTGGTATCGGGTGAGTTTGTAAACCTCGGATGGGGGAAACTCTGGGTTGACAGTTATCGACTACTTAGACTTGATCCGCTCAATTCCATTTTTAAGGATGTGAGCGACGGCGGATTAGAACTCACTTGCTGGAGTGAATCGGCGGTAGAGTTAGAAGTGATCGTTCGTTCCGATAAACCAATTGATTATCAATTAGGAGGCGTTGAACCAATGGCAATTGTGGGAATAAGGTTGCTTGTAGATACCCAGGTTAATTATGCGGAAAATATCTCAGATTGGGATATTTACGACAAGGTGAATGAATTGACCGGAAGTGATGAGGGTAATGTTGGATTCAAGCTATTTCAAATTACCGGGTTTAATCCCCACGAAAATCTAACGTTTAATGTTGATGCAGCCACAGCGACAACGTTATCAGGAACGAAAATCGATGTTCAATGGCTGTCGAATGTTGAACTGATAAAAACCTTATTCAAGGTGGGAATCAATAGCTTTCTCGATATTACCGTTCCTCAGTTAATTGGCAGCGAGACAGGACTAGGTGAGTGTTTCCTCCACGCTGCATCTATCCCTAGTCTAACAGGGGGTGAAGTTATCTTAAAGCCAGACTATGGGGTGAATATCTGTCGATTCGTCGCTACCAACCCATACTCAGACTATGGCGATACTGTAGTTATCGCTAATTACATTCCTAATACTGAAAACCCCCAGCAGGGCGGAACTTTTACTCTGGCTGGATTCTAGATATTTTTATCAATAAAACCTTTAAATGAGAGAAGTTGGAAACTTTGATTTTATAGTTAATCAAAATACCCCAAACACTATACAAATGATTTGGGATGCTTCGGAATCCTTAGAAGAAATTATTAGTGCTATTGATCCACGCGAACATTATACAGTCAGCACTTTTCTTGAATCGCTTCGACTTGACATTTATCTTCCTAGCTTCAACAAGGCAGGGTTTCCCGAGATATTTCCAGAGATGTCGGCGGCGGAAAAATCCGTTGAGCTAATGAAAATTGAAAGCAAAGCTCCTAAAACTGGGCTGGCTTTTTACCGAAAGAGAAACAACGAGACTAACTGGCATTACCTATCAGAAATTGTGTTGCAGAATAGAGGGCGTAGAACTCAGATTCCCGTAGTCGTACCCTACATGACAACCAACCAACTGAAGATGCTGCACAGACATTCACAGATTGGTGTCCAGAAACTCGACTATGGTAATGGAGTTGTTGGTAACGGCCCGCTCACAGCCAATAGAGATTTAGACCAGATTCAAATAGAGGGTGATTTTCGGATTGATATTGATCAATCAGAGTTCAAACGGAATCGTCGGGTATCGCTTCAGGATGAAATATATGTGAGCGATTCTCCTCAACCGATTATGTATGAAAACATCAATCGTGCTTATTTTGAGATACAAAATAATAGCAATAAAATAGTTAAATTAATGTGGGATTTCAATCCCAACAGTAGCCGAACTCTCTGGCTGCGCCCAAAAGAAACCTATAGCCCTCCAAGTGGTCACGTTTTAACCGTTCCAGTGTATGGAGTGGTAGATGCAGGCGAAGCGTTGATCAGTTATTACGAGGTAGAATATTTTTGAGATTTGTCTCATCTATTGATAGAATCAAATATATAAATAATTCTATTTACACTCAAGAAGAAAGGATTGAATCAAACTTCAAAAGTGTAGAAGCAGTTTTTAGTTAAAGGTTCTATTAAGATTCTATTTATTGAATGAGCAGTAAAAAAGGGAGAAACAGGACATCAACAGCAATATCTGATAAGAGAGATGCCGACAGCAAAGGCAGTCCTAAAAATTCAGAATCAGAGTCAGAAAAAAAGCAACTTCCCTTGATTATCGAATATGAAACAGAGGACGGTTTAAAAGTTTCAATTCAACCCGATGAAGCGGAAGTTAGCAGAGAATATCAACTCTCGGAGAATGACTACATAGAACTATCTGCGGGGATTGATTGGAGTCCGGTAGATTTCAACGTTGAGAAGAAAGGATTAGATTTAAGTGTATCTGGTGAAGTTGGAGTTCCCGGCGATTTAATCGGCTTTAGCGGCGGGGTGACTTTAGATCTAGGAGAAGGAACAATTAGCGGTGGTGAGCTTGGTGTAGAACTGGGAGGCGTGGAAGTTTCCGGATCTATTGAGGGTGAGAAAGGATGTAAGAAATCAGTCGGAATAAGCTTTTTAGGAATTGGGATAACTTATTCGCGAGATGATTGCAATGAAGATGAAAATACGGAACCTAAGCCCGGCGAAGGATCTGAAGATGAAGCGATAACCAAGCCTGGCGCTACCATGTCAGTAGGGGATTTAGTAGGCAAAGTGCCTAATAGTACCTGTGAGACTATATGGTTTTTTACCTGCGGAACTTACAATTACTCTTATAAACTAGATAAAGACGGCTATAGAATAGGAACTACTTCTTACATAACAAGTGGTATTTCCGTTGGATACCTCGATGAATCCGGCACAAGTATTATAGATAGTTCCGAATACATCTATAAAGATAGAACCACAAAAATCTATGAGGGCAGCCGCAATCTTTTATCCTCAAAAAGCTCATTTATCACAGAGGGACAGTATTATAACGTGACCACTGATGGTCGTGTAGGATGGCACTGGCAAGAATACGGAGGGACTATCATTCCCGGATCAAATGATCCTAATGAACAAGGATGGTCAGGTGATAGTTTAAAAAACTTTTTGGCGAAAGGTATTTTTCGATTTTTCGCAACTGAAGAACAATGTAACATTACAGATATTAGGAGTTCTCGAAATCGGCCGAGAATCCCACCATCACCACCACCGGAAAGAATTATGAATGATTGTTGTCGTGAATCGACTAAATTAATGAGAGAGATACATCAAGCGCTTGCCGTCCGGGAACTCCTTTCCAATGGCGTTGAGACTCCCAACCGATGGATAGTTGCGGGGGGTAAAAAATACACGAAAAATAAAACTTACCTGGACTTAATCAGCTTTCAGATGAGGATGCAAGACCATTTAGGGATTCATCCATTTAGGGCTGAAGTCACCGATACGAATGCGGCTCAGGAAGGGAACCAAACCGTAGCCGTTGAGTTTGCAAATGCTACCGCAGCTCTCAAGCAAATAGCAGAATTGCTACTCGAAAATAAAGGAGATAGTTCAACCCGATTAAATCTGATGATTAGAACTGCCGTTGCGGTTGGGCAGATATTAAATGTTGTTTCGATAATTTCTAAGACAATTGAGGGGGTTGTGCAGTATTTAGGGATGCCAATTCGGGAGCGGGTTTATAAGGTTAAGATGCCCTTTGACTTCACCTTTGGGGCGAGGAAGAAAAATAAATCCGGTCAAGGTTTCGGCAAGGGAACTCAAGGCGGTGTCAATAATTTAGATATCAACACAGAAGAAGCAACTGAGGCGTTGTTGCCTGTGTTCATGCAAGATTCAGAACAGCCGATAGTTGTTGAGGATTTTGACGACAGAGAAGGCGATTTAACTGATATAATCAGAGGAACATAAGCGGGATTTTAAAATTATGATGCTACCTTTGACTGTATTCGGCGACTATAATGCTACTCTATCAACTTATGATTTAAAGGCAGATAAGCAGGCAATTCCGGGAGTGCCTATTAACGACATTGCGTTGAAGCGGATAATGGAATTTTGTTTGCAACGATACGAGTTATTATTGTGGTGTAACAGTTACCCATTGATGGGTGCAGAAGTGCTAATAAAAGACGATGCACACTTCAGGAAAACACCGGGGGAACGGTGGATTAATTACAGCAAGTTTCCGGAGAAGCGAGGTTTTTTTAGTCAAACTTTTTGGAAAGGATTGACCGATACACAGTTAGCATCAATTACTCAAAACTACTTTGATATGAATGAATTTGTGCATCAAGAATTCGGAGAGAAGATGATAATCCTCCCTCTTTCTGCGTATATTTTCGATAGAGTTTTAGAGTTGAATCTTGGAATTTATCCCCGACTTTTAGACTATGCTTGGAGGATGGTTGATATTTCTGTTCTTGATACTTTAACCAATGAACAGGCATTCACCGAGAAAAACACTCTTACTGAACCCGCATATCGGTTAATCGAACCGAAGATTAAGGAGATGATCGTTTAATGGCTAAACCCGGAAGTAAACCTAAAATCAGACCTGTAGGCAAGCCCGACCCCAGAAACAACCGAAAACAATCAAACCCGAAAACACCGGGGGAACAAATTCAGGCGATCGCAGACAACCTAGAGAGTGCTGTTTATTCTTATCAGCCTGTTCTAGCGATGGAGAGTTCCATATCTAGAAACAATATGAAAATCGTTCTTGGAATAGGTGGCGCAAAACTAGGGTTATTCACCAATCAACTGGAAACGAACTATAAGGATGTTGTAGGCGGTCGTTCCAATCAATCCAAAGTTGAGAAAGAGTCAGCGCCGGAACTTAAACAAGTTAGCCGCGATACAACTGTCGATAGCGATCAGAAAGGTTTAAGGCCGAACTCCAGAAGTCCAAAAAAACCAACGGGAAAACCCCCGTCACGTAAAAAGTAGGATGAGCCATGAAGATAGACGAAACAACCCTTAGTTCGGCAATCAATATAGAAGGGTTAGTGCCGAACAAGGAGTTTTTTAAAAAGTTGTCTCCCAAAATTGCGGGCTGGTTACAGAAACCTCTTTCAAGTGCAGGAAGTTTACTTCGACAAATGAAAGAGGGAGCGATTGAGGTTGTTAAATCGATTCGTAATGGAAGCTTTGGGAAGATTTTTGGACAGTGGGCAAAAGAAGATCCGGTGGGAGCGGCTGCGGGTGTTGCGGCTGCGGGTTTAGCGGCGGGTGCAATGATTATCGTAGGGGGAGCTGCTATCGGCTGGGTTGTTGGTTCTGCGGGTGCAGTGCTAGCAAAGGTTGGAGTAATGGGAGCGCTCAGTTCAATCGGGGGTTTGGGCGGAATTGTTTCGGGACTTCTTCGGGGTGCTGAAACCGTCTATCGAATGGATTGGAATGTTTCCGATAAGCAATTAATGGAGGAAATTAACCAATCTATTGATAGTTTGTACGAGCCTACCGGGGAATTTTTAGGGCGACAGATTGCCGGACTAATTGCCGGAAGCGCTACCAGTCCGCCAAAGGTGCAAGTCAACGTGAAGGCTTTGGCTTTGGCGTGGAACTTGAATCCAGACATAAGACAAGATTTACTGCAAAATGTTTCCGAACTTGCATATGTTGGAATGCAGACATTCCAAACAATCGGCATTAAACTTGCGCTATTACACGGTAGACGAGGGATTAAGAAGTTATGGAAAAAATCACCTGATGCGATTAAGAATTTAATTCCCGGATTAGATAAAGCTATCTCAGGGTGGGGTGAAGAAGGTTCAAAACCCTGGAGTTTTGAGACGGCAGTAAATGAGACAGTAGCTAAGATAAAAAATGAACAGTTGAGAGAAGGATTAATGGGAGTTTTATCGGGATTTTGGCAGCAATTCAGTAGTAGTATTGAAATGGTTTATTATTAAATAAAATGACCGCAGGAAAAGCAAACTGGGAACAACAAATATTAAAACAGATAGAGGAAGATGAAAAGGTCACTTATCTCGGCGCGGCACATCCGGAACTTAATATAGGAGAACATCCAAACTTTAAAGTGTTTGAATTTACTCCGAACAAATCACTTGACGGTAACGAGCGTTATTTATTAGCCGGGCCGGAATGGTCAATTATGCAGCAGTCGTCAATGTTAAAAGCATTGCATGATATGTTGGGTAAAAGGTTAGGCTACACCATAGACTTTGAACTGTGGTTTAGTTTTTTTGAATACGAATTTATAACAGCCTTACCCCCGAAAAGTCGCCCTCCGAAGCAATCATGGAAACCCTGGGGAAAGGACGTAAAAAATAGACCTAAGAAGTTAAATTTAATGTCTAAGCCTGAAGCCGCAAAAGCGGGTTACATGGCGATTCGTTTCTGGAAAGATAGAAGTGTTGAAAGTGATTCTAAAGTTTTAGTTGGGACTTATACCGAGTTAAAGTCTCAATTAATGGATGAAATGAAAATATTTAAAACGGAAGCACAAGTGTATGGAATCCCTACTAATGCTTATCAAGAAGAGGTTAAATTTAAACCGCAAGTATTGTTATACTTTATTGAAGATTTAGAAGATGTTGAAGCGGGTTGGAGTCCTGTCGATGGTCGTGTAAGTTTTCGGGTTAAAAATGAAGAATACAATACCATTACTGAAACAAAAGCGTTAGCATTGGCTAATAAAATCAAGACAGAGTTTGCAGCAAGTAATGGTTATGTTTGGAAGAAAGGCAAAAGTAGATATAGTTATTATGACAAACCCAACGGTTATCAACTCTGGTTAAACTGTCGTGATGAAATTTCCGCAATTTCATTAATAACTAAAGTTGTTTCTATTCAAAACCATGTGTTTGATGATTCAAAACTATTTGATAAATCACCCAAAAATACAACCAAAGCTTATCCGACAATTCCGGCAACTGAACGTATTTATGGGGAGTCTAAAAAGTTACCAAGAAGAATGCCCATTGCTGACGTGCGTTTCGTTCGGGCTGAACTTCACATCTGGGGTAGACCGGAACCCGTCATCCTGATAGATAGAAGTGGTGTAAGTAAACGGGCATTAGTAACAGCTAATTAGCGATCGCCAGTTTGGTCAAGTTCGATATAGAGCATTACAGCCGGAAACCCCTGGGGTTTCCCGATATGGAATATGGGTCTGTGAGCGGTGTTACGGTGAAGTCAGCAGTTAAAATGAGGTGAAGTGTATGGCTGACAGATATTCGGATATTATGCGGGCGGCCCAGCTCAAGAAGGCGTATGACAATTATATGAAATATTTGCTGGGGGAAACAGATCGTCAAGCAAACATAGGACAGGGAACCGCGCGACCAGCTTTAAAAACTCTTTATGTAGTTCCCTTCGGAACTAAACTGATGACAAATCAGTTTGCTCAAGTCTCGGGAACGGAAACGTTTTGGACTACTCATAAAACAAAGTTCGCAACTCGAACAAAAGACAGTTTAAAAACAGACACGCCCGTTGAAGCAGGATTAAAGCTAAGAGGATTTAGCCCTGCACGAATTTCTTATAAATCTGGAATTAATGAAAAAGGAGAGGTGAAAACTTCTAACGTCACTAAAATGAAATATTTATCCTATGGGGGTAAGTCTCAATCTATTCCCTTTGGAACAAAAGACGGCACGGAGGCGGAAGAAACTGCCTATAAAGCTCTAGCCAGTCAGTTCACAGTGGATAAAAACAACAAGACCTACTGGCAACGTGAGAAGTATTAAATAACTATGCGCTTTGAAGAACCCTTTACAACTTATCCCGGTCACTTCACTGATCCAAAATATGACTCACCGGAGGAAGAATTACAGGAGTACATTGCTAGGGAGAATATTATCTGGGATTTTTTACACGGGCGGTCTGGCTGCATGGAAGTTTACGACGCTCTCAACGAACACGGGATAGATGTAGTGGAGTATCTCGATTCGGTGGAATTTAACCTTGAGATCATCATAACGAACCGGATTCAACCAGAAGATTCGTTGCTATGGCTACCCAACTATTAAACCTCAACAACCGCAACAACTGGCAACCGCTTTATAGTACGAGCGTACAAGCTGCATACATTGGCGATTCCACAACTCGACATTACAGACTTTTTCCGGTTTCGGTTCCGTTTCTAATTGAGAGTCGGATACTAGCGGTTTGCCCCGACTCGACCACGGCTAAAGACTGGTGGATAACAGCCGGGTGGATTAGTCGCAGGATAGCCACTGGATTAGTTGTCGGTGGAAACCCAAACGTTCGGGCAAGCGAAACCCAAAGGTTAATTTTTAGAGAAATTAACTTAATTGTTTATCCCGACTTTACAGCAGACTATGAATTAATTTTGGATATTCCATATTGGTTCGATCAGTGGAGTGTACAAGTCTTTGAATACACCGGATTAGACGAGAATGTTGACACTAACTTACTTATCGAATCTAAAAATCAACTCGATAGAATTGAAGCAAAAATTGACGCATTACCATGACAAGCAACTTAATTAAATCCGTAGCCAAAACTGAGGAAGTTCCTCGCATTCCTCGCAAAGTTACGCTCGTTGAAGTCCCCAGCGGTGAAATTAGAATTGAAGATGGAGCGGACGGTGCTTATCTCTTGTTCGATTGTGAATGTTTGGATGCTTTGCCGTACTGTAGAGCGCAGTGTTGCGGCTTGATTGGCACAACCGTCACACCGGAGGAATATCATTCCGAACAATACGAAGCAAGTTGGGATGAACGAAGTAACTCAATGGTGCTAAAGCGTGATGCCGATGGTATGTGTTACGCCTTAGACCGTGATACAAAGCGCTGTTCGATTTACGAAAATAGACCGCAAACTTGCAAACAGTTCCACTGCACAAGAGACGCAAACGCTAGGGGTTGGAAGCTGAATAATTCGGTAAGTCGTCAAAGTTCTTGGTAGCAATTAAGGATAATTTTGAACCTTTCAGAAGCCGCAATTATTTTTGTTATTTCCGAGATTATTATCTTTTTCAGCCTGATTTGGAAAGTGGCAAGCAAATATGGGGAGTTGAAAGAAGCTGATAAAAGGAATCACGATGATACTAATAACTTGGGACGCAAAGTTCGCAAATACGACCGACTGACTTGGCAGCGAATCGACTCAATAGAAGCGTTCCTGCAAGCAAGACATGATTACAATCCGCCATCCTTGAATCTATTCGAGGATGATAAAAATTAAATGGATGAATTACCTATCTCTCAACTATTTGATATTGGTTCCAACGGAGCAATAATTTTTATTGTTTGGAGTCTGTTTAAAACCAACCAACAATTGGTTGATGAACTGAGGAGTCGCGACGACAAGCTGTGTAATATTATTGACGTCTTGTTAAACGAGCGTCATAATAATTCAAACAGCTCTCTTGATGTATAGTTTTCCATAAGCTTTCGGATTTGAGTATGCACTGATAACGAGAACAAGATCCAAGCTCATAATGATTTCGCGATCGTCGGCACCCAACGGCGATCGCTTATTATTGGAAAAAAGGTAGACTAGATCAACACAAGAATGAACGCTTGTGTCCGTTGAGGTTTGGGAAGGGAGTCGAAAGACTGTAGCTATCCCTTCCCTACTCAAAAAATCAGCACAAAAATTCCTACGAGGAATTGAAATTTGTATTCTCAAGCTCCAAACTTTTTTCTTGAGTCCTCTAAGCAAGCAAAAATCCCTATGAGGGTTTGAAACAACGGGCGAACGACTCCGAACGCCCAAACTAAATTTTTAAAAGTTGGGTTATTAGTGTAACTGTTTAGATCTGTTTTTTACTTAGGTTATCTACAGAGCTAGGTCTACAGATAGTGACTTGTCTACAGAGCATGAATCATTACTGTAAACAATCTCATAAAACAAACTCTTAACCAGCCTCACCCAAACTCTAGACCTCGCTTTCATAATTGGCACTCCATCGGCTTTCATTCTGTGGAGCATTATTCTCAACTCCTCAACATGGGGGAGTAACTTGGTATCCTTGCGATCGCATTTAGTAAACACCCAGCGCCACAAACTCTTACGGGCAAGTGCTGAACCCGCTTTTTTTGCGGCTCGATTTTGTTTACCTGACCATTCTCTGACCGGAGCAACGCCCAAGCACTTCTTAAACTTCCGAAGTGATAGACGTTTCTTGGTTTTCTTCTGGCGCTTGGTTTTTTTGCCCCAAGTGCTGATCACAATTGGTTTCCCTTGTTCATCCAGTAGAGATTCAATTGGGAAAATCTGACAGAGCAACGCAGCCGCAATCCTCGTTCCTACTTGCCAATGCTTGAACGCTTTCATGTATTTACAGAACTTTGACTTGGATTGCAGAACCTTGATCTGTTTTTCCAACTTATCGACATGGGTAATGATGTCGTAATAGTGACGGGCATCAAAGCGGGTAAATTCTGAAATACCAACCCCCTCTGATTCGGCTAACTTAGCATCATACTTTTTGCTCTCACGAACACCCGCTAACCATCCCCAAAACAACCGAGCGCATTCCTTCGCCTTAGCGTGTTCAGGAAATTCGGAGGACAAAGATTGCTTGAGCCTGTTGATGTAGGCGTTCGCTGCACGATTCATAGACTCAATGCGATGTAAAATTTCTCGCATTTTACAGATATCGGGGTCGCGTTGAGTTACCCAGCGATGGGCAACATCTTTATACTCGAAGTAATACCCAGCGAGCGCTAACGAATCAGCGTAATCATCCTTGTCTGGCAAGTCTAGGGACTTCCGATAAATAGGTAGTTTAGTATTGTGAACCAACCTAACCTCAACCCCGTGACGGGCGAGATTGACCAGCCAAAATTTGATATATCTCATTCCGGTGGGTTCGAGAACAACCACATCCGGTTTGAGTTCCAACATCATCTTTAATCCGAAGGTGTTGGTAGGAATGTGCATATATTCTTGAGAGTGCCAAACCGATCTAAAATCGGTTGGTTTTTCTTCCAAGATGCAACAAACAAGCTGATCACTACAAGCGTCAGCCCCGACAATTTTCATGGGATAATAACAGTATTGTTGTTTAAAGTTGCCAGGACTCCTCAATAATCCCATATAGGCCTTATGCCCGCATTAGTGTTAGGAACTGACAACTGATTGAATGTCAAACGTCCGCAATGTAATAGAACCTCAAGGGTTCTCATTTTTTTTGGAACTTATCGACACTACGAACGGGTTTGGAATCCGTCCGCAATCCCAGGCGAGGGATTTCTGGGGAGTTGCACCCCGAACGAATAACGATCCTTTATTCATCCCTTCCCTTTCTGTCAAGGGAAGTCATCAGGCGGTTAGTCTACTTCTTCGGGCCAGTCGAACATATCAACATAACCAGGTATCCAATTATTTGTAATTTCCCGAACTTCTTGTAAGTTCATTACTACAAATTTATCAACCTCGCTATTTTGATTCTCTGCGTCTGGATGAGATAACTTCATTTCAATTTCCTTCATTTTGAAATAAGCATCTCTTAATTCCTCCCATAACTTGGCGTAATGCCAAGCGGGGTCTGGTTCTGATTGAAACATTATTGTTCCTCCTGTTGTTGCTCGGGACGTTGAGCCTTGTGCCAAGTGTAAAAAGCAACGAGTAAACCCACTCTGCTCTTGAAATTTTGCCCTTCCAACTCTAAGAATTTTTGCTTTGTTTCTTCGTTGATGCAAATGCTTGTTTTAAGCCATTCTCTTAGAGTGTTTTCGGGAAGATACCTAATCAATTCATGAGCCATTTCGTTTCGGTCTTTGTCGTACAAAACTATCACTTCTCCATTGCCGAGAGTGACTTCTTGAGGTTCAAGCATCATTGGTTAATCCTTCTTGTGCATTAGAACTGTTTGGACGTTGACGCATTTCTTCTAGCATTATCCGAACGCTAGTAATATCAAGACTGTGAATTGCTGTAAGAACAATCCACATCAAACCCAGGTTTTTTTTGGGCGTGATATCAATGTCAACTGATTAATCAAGTTGACCGTAATTGTTTTTAATGGTAAACTTGGTGTTCGTTTTGATTTTGAATGTGATGCCGGGGAAAATGTACAAAGGGTAGGAAAGTCAAGTTCCCCGGCGTTTCTAACAGATGCAAAAGTTTTAACGATACCAGGCAACATTCATTGATTGACTGATGGCAATGTCTCCGGTGTGTTTATCGGCTTGAATTGCGATATCCAAGCTGTTAATACTTTTGTTAACTTCCTCATCTGTCAGTTGGCAAACGGTCATTGTAGCTTGAATTTTGATACTTCTTGCTACGTTGTGACCGTATTCTTTAGCGATTAATTCCAGAGCAACGGCGAGGGAGTTAGATGTTTTTAGAAGTATCTCCTTTCGTCGTCGGTCTAAGTCGCTAAACTGTACGGGTTTCTTGCTCATAAGATAGGTCGAACCTCAATAGTTAATCGGGCCGAAGGATTCCTGAAATAAACAGATGCTATCTTAAGCATTGCTTTATCAATGCTTCGGTAACTGCCGATATAGAACTCAAACTCAGTACCATACGGGCTATAAAGAACCCAGTAGGATTCTCTGCAAACGGCTTGAAACATAGGCAAAATATCTTTGAGAAAAGGGGAAGAAATTGACGGAAAACTTCCCCTGAACATGACGTATGAAATACCCTCGGTCACTCTGGAATCACTTTCTGTTTGGCAATAAAACTCACCTCCTTGACGAACGAGTTGAACAGCAGATGCACACCAAAACAATCAAAATACTCCACAGCATAAAGACAGTCACACGCAACAACAGAATTTACATAGACATCACCTCCTTATGGCGGACGGGCATGGGCGTACACCCCCCTTCCTGGAACAAGTGAAGGGAATCGCTCCGGTTTTCTCGGAGGGGCATATTCTTCTACTGGCTGCTTACTGCGATCGCAACGGGCGCGATTTTTTCGGACAACTGGGGGAATCACGAGTCGGTTATAATCCCTCGTTGATGCTCCAAAGGTGATCGATTCTCCCTTGTGTTGATCGGGTTTCTCCTTTGCTTCGGTTAGGAGTTTGTAAATCGATTTTTCTTGAGCATGACTAGGGGGAACGCTTGAGGGAATTAACTCGCATAAATCCCACTCATCTCGCTTAACTATCTCCCAGATGTCTCGCAACCTCCGAAACCATTGCTTGAAACGGCCCATGGCGACAACATAACCTTTGACATGATGTTTGATCACATCAATCCCTGTGTTTTGGGTGATTCTCCGAATCCTTGAAATGCTTGGTCGGAGAACCGGGTCTATGTTCTTTGCATTGGCAATGGTATCTTTAGCTT
>Ga0207419_1001418_pt1 | contig 18124 bp, 15 predicted proteins | sample ElkSloMetagenome_4_FD_184723 | JGI IMG/M metagenome (GOLD analysis project Ga0207419, IMG submission 184723) | Hot spring microbial communities from Elkhorn Slough, Monterey Bay, USA - MD2A (version 2) | ecosystem: Environmental > Aquatic > Marine > Intertidal zone > Estuary: Microbial mat ...
AATTCGAAGTATGTCAATACATCTTCATTTCGTCAGGTTGCATCTCACAGCTTTCTGACTTTTTCAGCAGGCCCTACCTAAAGAAGGATGTATTTGAAATTTCGAAAAAGGCAAAAAAACTATTGGCAAAAATGAGAAACTATATTGCGTTGCTCAAGAAAAGCAACATTTAAACCACATCTCAACCACATTTACAACTATATTTAAACAGTATTTTAGGTCCTGTAAAAATTTTAACCACTAAAATAAAGGTAGCACCAAATTTTAATGCTGATTTTCTTTTTGATCTACATGTTTTATAGCATAATTGAATTATATTTGTTGTCTCAAAATGATGAAGTACAGGAAATATCTGGACACTTCATCATTTTTTAATAAAAACAAAAACAACAAAAACTAACAATTATGGCAAATGACAGAGTTTTTATTTTTGACACCACCCTTCGGGATGGAGAACAGGTACCCGGCTGCCAGTTAAACACAGTTGAAAAAATCGAGGTTGCAAAATCACTTGAGCTATTAGGTGTTGATGTTATTGAGGCTGGTTTTCCTATCTCTTCTCCTGGTGATTTCAATTCTGTTGTAGAAATTAGTAAAGCTGTAACCCAGCCTGTAATTTGCGCACTAACCAGGGCTGTGAAAAAAGATATTGAAGTAGCTGCTGAATCCTTGAAATTTGCGAAAAGAGGAAGAATACATACGGGTATTGGCACCTCTTATTACCATATCAACTTTAAATTAAATTCTACACAGGATGAAATAATTGAAAGAGCAGTTGAAGCGGTAAAATATGCGAAAAAATTTGTTGAAGATGTTGAGTTTTATGCTGAAGATGCAGGACGAACAGAAAATGAATACCTGGCACGTGTGATAGAAGCAGTGGTAAAAGCCGGAGCAACAGTGCTAAATATACCTGATACCACCGGATATACAATTCCCGAAGAATACGGAGCAAAAATTAAATATCTTAAAGAGAATGTGAAAAATATCGATAAGGCAGTCATTTCTACCCATTGCCATAATGATTTGGGAATGGCAACAGCCAACAGTATGGCTGGCATAATGAATGGTGCCCGACAGGTAGAGGTTACCATGAACGGAATTGGGGAAAGAGCCGGAAATACCTCCTTGGAGGAGATTGCGATGATCCTGAAGTCCCGAAAGGATATTAATTTATCAACAGGCATTAACTCAAAACGTATAATAAAAACCAGTCGGCTGGTGTCAACACTCATGCGCATGCCAATTCAGCCAAACAAAGCCATTGTTGGAAGGAATGCATTTGCTCATTCTTCAGGAATTCATCAGGATGGCGTACTTAAAAACCGGGAAAACTATGAGATTATTGATCCAAAAGAAGTAGGAGTAGTTGAATCTTCTATTGTTCTTACCGCCAGGAGTGGACGTGCAGCATTAAAACACAGACTTGAGAAGCTCGGATTTAAATTGTCTAAAGCCAAACTTGAAACTACTTATGAAAAATTTCTTGATGTTGCAGATAAAAAGAAAGATATTAATGATGAGGATCTTCTTGTACTCGTAGGAAATGAAAAAAGAGACGATAGAACTATTAAACTCGATTTGTTGCAGGTTGTATGCGGAAGGTCCTCTGTGCCTGTAGCCACAGTTCGATTAAAAATGTACGGTGCAACCATAACAGAAACAGCTGAAGGTAACGGGCCCATCGACGCTGCGTTTAGTGCTGTTAAAAAAATCGTTAAACGTAAGGTGAGACTTGAAGAATTTCTTATTCAGGCCATAACCAGAGGCAGTGATGATTTAGGAAAAGTACACGTACAAATTATGTACAAAGGAAAAATGTATTATGGATTTAGTGCCAGTACAGATATTATTACAGCTTCTGTAGAAGCTTATATTGATGCAATATCATATTGTTTAACAGTAAATTAATAAATTAACATGAGTAAAACACTCTTTGATAAAATATGGGAGAAACATGTGGTTGAGAGTGTCGAAAACGGACCGGATGTCCTTTTTATCGACAAACATTTAATACATGAAGTAACAAGTCCTCAGGCTTTTGAAGGACTTAAAGAACGTGGTATAGGGGTCTTTAAGCCGGAAAATACAGTAGCTACTCCTGATCATAATGTTCCAACAATCGATCAGCACTTGCCAATCCGCGATGAGCTTTCCAGGCTGCAGGTAAAAAAGCTTACTGAAAATTGTGAAAATTATGGCATTAAGCTATACGGTTTAAATCATCCATATCAGGGAATAGTACATATTATTGGCCCGGAACTGGGTATTACCAAACCCGGAATGACAATGGTTTGTGGTGACAGCCATACCGCAACACATGGTGCTTTTGGAACCATTGCATTTGGTATAGGTACCAGCGAGGTGGAAATGGTTTTGGCAACACAATGCCTGCTACAGTACAAACCAAAACGCATGCGAATAAATGTAGAGGGTGAGCTGAAAAAAGGCGTTCGCTCAAAAGATATTATTCTCTATATCATATCAAAGCTGACTGCAAGTGGTGGTACCGGTTACTTTGTGGAATATGCAGGGTCTGCTATACGAAACTTAAGCATGGAAGCACGGATGACCATCTGTAACATGAGCATTGAAATGGGCGCACGTGGAGGACTTATAGCGCCTGATCAAACCACTTTTGACTATATTGAGGGAAGAGAATTTGCTCCTAAAGGAAAAGAATTTGAAGAAGCCGTAGCTTATTGGAAAACCCTCAAAACAGATGATGATGCTGTTTTTGATGTAGAGTTTACATACCAGGCATCTGATATTGACCCAATGATTACGTATGGCACTAATCCTGGGATGGGAATGTCTATAGACAGTATCATCCCGGAAAACGAGCCAAATAAAAAGGCTTTACACTATATGGGGCTTTCAGAAGGAGATAAGCTGCTTGGAAAGCAGGTAAATTATGTTTTTATTGGCAGTTGTACCAATGCCCGTATCGAAGATCTCCGCGAAGTTGCCTCCATTGTTAAAGGGAAGAAAAAAGCAGACAATGTAAACGCCTTTATTGTACCTGGATCAAAACAGGTTGAAAAACAGGCAATTGCTGAAGGACTTGATGAAATATTTAAAGAAGCCGGTTTTCAGTTGCGACAACCTGGTTGCTCTGCTTGTCTGGCAATGAACGACGATAAAATTCCTAAAGGGGAATATTGTGTGTCCACGTCAAACCGTAATTTTGAAGGCCGACAGGGACCCGGTTCGCGTACCTTCCTGGCCAGCCCCGCAACTGCAGCGGTAACGGCACTTAAAGGCAAAATATCAGACATTCGTGTATTTATTTAAATAGTGAATTACTAATATGGAAAAATTTGTAACCTTAGAAAGTACAGCTGTCCCCATTAATGTGGAAGACATTGATACTGATCAGATAATACCTGCCCGATTTTTAAAAGCAACCAACAAATCCGGATTTGGGGAAAATTTATTTCGCGATTGGCGATATGATGAGAATGGCAAACCAAAACCTGATTTCCCGCTTAATAATGATACATTTAAAGGAAAAATTTTAGTCGCGGGTAAAAATTTTGGCTGTGGCAGTAGCCGTGAACATGCCGCATGGTCAATTACAGACTATGGTTTTAAATGTGTGGTAAGCAGCTTCTTTGCTGACATCTTTAAAAATAATGCGCTGAATAACGGATTGCTTCCTGTTCAGGTGAGCGATTCATTTCTTACTCAGCTCTTTAAAGCAATTACTGAAAATCCCGACATTAAAATCAACGTAAACCTCCTGGAACAAACCATTTCTGTTCCTTCTCTCAACTTATCAGAATCTTTTGATATTAACAATTATAAAAAACACTGTCTGATAAATGGTTTAGATGATATTGATTTTTTATTAAGCATAAAAACCAAGATACAGCAATATACTGAAGCAGTGAAAACTTATTAGCATTGATAGATAGATAGATAGATAGATAAAATACATACATACATACATATAAAAAGATATAAAAGTGAAAAAAACAGTTACTGTTTTACGAGGTGATGGAATTGGACCTGAAGTTATGGAACAGGCCCTGAATGTTTTAAATGCGATTGCACCCAAACATGGTTTGGAATTAACCTATCATGAAGGGTTGATTGGAGCTGTTGCTATTGATCAAACCGGAACTGCACTGCCTGATGAAACCATCGAAAAATGCTTGGCTTCAGATGCAATATTACTCGGTGCAGTAGGGCATCCGAAATTTGATAATGATCCGAATGCAAAAGTTAGACCTGAGCAGGGCTTATTGAAAATTCGAAAAAGTCTAGGCTTGTTTGCGAATATAAGACCAATTGCAACTTACGAACTCTTGTATAACACTTCACCCTTAAAAGAAAAATTACTAAAAGGTGTAGATTTTATTGTTTACCGTGAACTTACCGGAGGTATTTATTTTGGAGATAAGGGCAGGGGAGATGATGGAAATTCCGCTTATGACCATTGTAATTATTCCAGGATGGAAATTAAACGGATTGCTCATCTTGCTTTCCAGGCAGCTCTGCAACGCAGAAAGAAAGTAACGCTTGTCGATAAGGCGAATGTTTTAGAAACATCCCGCTTATGGCGTGACACAGTCAAAACCGTTTCTGCTGAATATCCTGATGTTGAACTTGATTTTATGTTTGTTGATAATGCAGCCATGAAGGTTATTCAAAATCCTGCATTTTTCGATGTTGTACTCACAGAAAATATGTTTGGCGATATTATCACAGACGAAGCATCGGTGATCACCGGTTCAATTGGTATGCTCCCCTCCGCATCCGTGGGTGAGAAAAGTGCACTCTTTGAGCCTATTCATGGATCTTATCCTGAAGGAGCCGGTAAAGATATTGCCAATCCTTTTGGCACCATCTTATCTGTTGCAATGCTGCTCGATCATTTTACCCTGCATGAGGCAGCTGAACAAATAAGAAATGCTGTGGATAATGCTTTAAAAGAAGGTGTTGTTACGGTTGATATAAACCAGGATAAACATGTTTCAACCACTGAGGCAGGTGCTTATATTGTATCTCAGGTTTCATGATTATTTGGGTAAATATAAAGCCGATGAAAGCAGAGAATATTATCTCTGCTTTTTTTAATCATCATCATCGTCATCACTAAATTCAGCTACATCATTATCACCCAGATCGCCATTATCGTGATCATCAAAATCCTTGTCGTCGTCATCATCAATTTTTGTGTCAATTTTTACATTGACTTTCACAAGATAATTTGCATCCTCAGTTTCAAGGGTAACCGCATGAAAAAAATTATCACCACTTGTATTTACTTTAATCACATGATCAGAAAATCCATAAGGATATTTCTCTTTTAAAGCTTTTAACATCTCAGGTGAAAGATTAGCATAGCTAACTACCATTCGCTTTTTATCCATAAATCACAAACTAATTTTTTTCTAAAATTTTGGTACAAGTATACACTTAAAATTTTAAATCTGAAACAATAATATTTCTTTAATTATTAAAGATTTTCTGCAGGTTTAGCGCTATTATAAGTGCCATTTATCAACCTGTTTATCAAAAATCATTTACATAAAAACTATTTAGAACACCATTCATTTTACGATCATTCATAATAATTTGTTTGTAAAATTAAGAAGGAATATGCATATTGCATCAGCAATACAGTTATTAATTTATGTAATTAGTATCAAATGCCTGATTTACATGAGAAAAATTTAGATGATCAGAAAGATATTTCTAAGGAAATGCTTTCAAGCCTCATTTATGCAGAACAAATTCAAAAAGCATTACTACCGGATAATCAGATGTTTAAACAGCATTTTCCTGATAGTTTTGTGATTTTCAGGCCCAGGGACATCATTGGCGGGGATTTTTACTGGATAGCCTGCAAGCCACCTTATAAGTTCATTGCTGTGGCTGATTGTACCGGTCATGGAGTACCAGGGGCACTTATGAGCATTATGGGAATCTCTTTTTTGAATGAAATAATGGCTTCTAACCATTCTTTCCTTGCAGGTTCAATACTTAATATTTTAAGAGAAAAGGTAATGAAAGCACTCAATCAGAAAGGTGAAGATACAGATCTTAAAGACGGTATGGATTTTTCTTTGTGTATTTTCAATTCAGAAAATCACGAACTTCAGTTTTCGGGTGCCAATCATCAATTATATATTATCTCAAATAATGAATTAAAATCCATTAAAGGAGACAGAATGCCAATTGGCGTCAATGCCATCGAAGAATCCTCTTTTCGAACACACAAAGTAAAAATGAATTTAAATGATAAATTATATCTTTTTTCTGATGGATACGTAGACCAATTTGGAGGAAACAATGACAGAAAGTTCATGTATAAGCGGTTTAGAAAAATGTTTTTAAAGAATGCTTCCTATAAAATGGAGAAACAAAAGAAAAATATTTTATTGGAATTTGAAACGTGGAAAAAAGACTTTCCACAGGTAGATGATATTATTATTACGGGAATCGATTTCTCTGAAACAATGTTTTCATCTGGTTAAGATAAACTGTTACACCACATACTTAAAAACAAACTAAAACACAGGGGATGAGGTTAAAAGCTTTTAGAATTAGGAATTTTCGATCCATCATTGATACGAAATGGAATAAGTTCTCAAACGATAATATAACCTGTCTTATTGGTCAGAATGAATCCGGAAAAACCTCTGTTATTGAGGGTATCATGTGCTTTTCTGATGGGGTTATTTCCGAGGATATGTTGCGTAGTGATTTGTCTCTTCCTGAAATTTCCTGTCGTTTTATCTTTGAAGATAATGAATTAGATCAAACTGCAGTTTTACACACCATCCATCCCGTTGTTCAGGAGATTATCAAAAAGAATAATTCAATAGGTCTGAAGCGAAAGTGGGTATCTCAAAAATCCAGCCATTTATTGCTTGATGATGAAGATATTGATGGATTTTTCTCTTCCTACACAAACGAAAAAGAGACCATGGAAAAGGAGGCCTATGAGCATGCCGGGGAGATTACAAAAATGGCAGCCCGTCTCAATGAAGAAGTAAACAAGGTAAATGAAGAGTTGTCATCATTGAAAGTTGAGTTATTCGAAGCCAGGGAGGAACTTCAAAAATTGCAGGATGGAAATCAGCTAAAATCATTGAATAGCGAGGAAGAAATGAACCGGGCTGTTGAGCGACTAAAAGCAAAAATGAATGCAGTTGAAGTTAAAATAGAGAAAAAAACAGACAGCATAAAAAGCAGAAAAAGTCGATTGGCTGAAATGGCTGATAAAATTGTATATGGCTCAGAGCTTTTTGAAGCAAAAAATTCTTATAAAAGAGCTGCAGAAAAACTTGAAGAAGCACAGATTGAGCTGGATCAGATTGAACATTTAAAAAATAATTCTCAGCGCGCAAAAGAATTAAAGAGCTTAAACCTTAAGTTAAACCAGGCAAATCAGGATTTAATACATTATGCAGAAAGTTGCGAGAAATGCCTGAATGAGTATACATATAAGTATATATCGTTTTATGCATTATGCGCTGATAAAAATATAGATGAAGCAGAACTATTTGCCTCCACATATATCGAAAACGAAAAGAAATTAGGCAATTCAACTGATCTGGCCGAATTATTTTTCCCATTTATACCAATCTTTCAGTACTTTGAGGACTTTAGTAGCCTCTTACCCAATAAAATTGATATAGATGATATCATTAATGAAAATTCATCTGTAGAAGGATACCGTGCAGCCCGGAGCTTCCTTATTTCAGCCGGTATTGATCCTGAATTTTTTATGGGGGAACATAGCAGCCGCATATTAAAGCAAAAGATTGAAAACTTAAACGGCGAAATAACCCTTAATTTTCAGGATTACTGGCGTCAATATGTAGGTGAAAATAATAAAATTACGATAAATTTTGATCTTGAACACTACGGGTTAAATCACCATGATAAAAAAGGAGAGCCATTTCTTGAATTTTGGATAAAAGACCGCCGTGAACGATTGTATCCGAAACAAAGGAGTAGGGGGGTGCGCTGGTTTTTATCCTTTTATCTTGAATTACAGGCTACTGCAAGGTTAAAATCAAACCGTTCCCGGCTCCTGCTGATTGATGAACCCGGTGTAAGTCTGCATGCACGAGCCCAGGAAGATGTATTAAAAGTATTTGAAGATATCAAAGACAAAATTCAAATCATTTATACCACGCATTCTCCGCATCTTGTTGATAGCAATAAGTTATATCGTTTACTTGCTGTGCAAAGGGCCAATGATGCTGATGACCGAAGCCAGACTCTTGTCTATAGTGCAAAGGAAATATCAAAGGCATCGGCAGATACCCTCTCACCAATTTTTACATTGATGGGAACCCGTATAAATGATCAGAAATTTGTTCAGCAGAAAAATAACCTGATTGTGGATGAAACATCTTCGTTTTATTATATCACCACATTAATGAAGATGCTGAATTATAAGGATGAATTGTATGTACTGCCAGCTACAGGGGTACAAAATATTCCTGTATTGGTAAACATGCTCCTGGGTTGGAAACTTGAATTTGCAGTATTGCTTACAGGAAATGATGTAAGTCAGGATATTTATAATACGCTAAAGGAAACTGTCTTTTTTGAAAACGGCAAAAATGCAGAATCCAAAATTCTTCATCTAAAGGAATTCCCGCAAATAGAAGATATTTTTTCCACGATTGATTTTAAACGCTTTGTATTGCATGAACGGATAGGCATTACTGAAAGTAATTCGGAGTTTATAAAACTTAATAATTACTCACGAACAAAACTGGCCTCAGGCTTCATGCTTCATGTACTTCATGAAAAAATTAAAATTGACGATTTTGATGAGGAAACGAGACAAAATATTCAGATGCTGTTTGGGAATATTGGAGAAATATTGAACTAAAAAAAAGCTGCCCTATTGGGGCAGCTTTAAAAAACTTAAAACTTAAATTAGTATCTTTCAATCTGATGTGACCGTCTTACCAGTACCTCAGGCTTTCCGTCATAGGCTGTTATTAATCCGGTTACTGCCACATTGGCTCCGGTAAAAAATCGTTCCGGACGTCGGCTGTAGCGCTCTGCTATATGCCCGGGAATAATCACACTAAAGTCGTGATAAGGAAATTGTGGTCCAAAATAAAGTATGTATTCATCATTTTCCCATGCGTAAAATACGTCTGTTACTCTTCCGTAGACCCTTCTTACATCGCCAACGTAATATAAAGCATCGTAAGCTGAAAGGGTGGAAATCCGGTATCCTGTGCGGTAATTCCAGTTCATTCCGGGGTAAATAACCCTGTACTCTCTGTACATGGCCGGCGTCCAAACGATGTCAACATGAACAGGAGCCCTGTAAACATGATGCACTCTTCTGTAGTCAATAGGTTTAGGGCGTGAATGATATACCTTGGTTACTGAACGGTGATAGCGGTCCGGATGATAATAATGAGTTGTGTGCCTGGGTGTAATATTTCTGTTGCGACTACTGTTTGAGTGCGAGGCTGAGCGGGTAACAGAAGAAGTGTTACCTCCACGTCGGTTGTCCTGGGCGTTATAGCTTCTTTTTGTAGACCCCGATACGTTTCCGGAAGGGGTACTCCTTCGTTCTGTCTTACCGTATGTGCCACTGCTTGTCCTTCGGCTGTTTGTGGAAGTGCCCGGTCTTGTTTCAGTGGCATTTCTTCTGTTGTCGTAAGTAGAAGGTGTACGGGGAGAGGTATTAACCGTAGAAGAACGTTTTTTAGAAGTTCTGTTGGTAGAAACTGATCCCGAAGATGAACTCCGTCTGGATTGTGAAGGTGCATTCGTTACTGACCGATTTTCCCTTTTAACATCACTGCTGCGATTTGCAGTGCCTGATGATGAGGTCCTTCTTTTATCTTTTGTTTGGGGCGCTTCCTTTACGGTGGCCTGGCGTTCTCTTGAATTTGCAACCTGGGACTTATCGCCGGCTCTTCTCGATTGAGAAAAAACTGAGGTTGCGATGATCAGCATACCGGCAAAAAATATAATTCGTTTCATGCGTGACAGGTTTTATTGATTTACTTTTGGTTAAACATAATTCATGCCAAATTAGTATATTGTTGATATTCAGTAGTCATGTCGTTTTAAAAACAAAACAATTGAATTTAAGAAGCTGACAAAATATTAAAAAGCTGATATACTTTTTGCATGGGATACGTGAGAATTTGAACATTTGTTTTAAACATGTGCTGATAAATTGAAGGGATAATTCGGATTAAAACACACGATTTATACTTTTTAATTTCGGAATTAGATAAAGAAATTCTATTTTAGCTGGGATTTTTTAAAAATTAAACTAACACAAAAAAATTAAATCATGGCAGAAAGAAAGTACAACAAAAATTTAGTAGTGGTAATTGTGGCCATTGCTTCCACCGGAGGTTTGCTCTTCGGATTCGATACGGGAGTAATTTCGGGGGCCTTACCATTTTTAGAAAGAAGTTGGGACCTGAGTACTCAACAGCAGGAATGGATAGTTACAGCTTTACTTATTGGAGCAGTAGCGGGAGCCATGTCATCAGGGAGATTAACTGATATTTTTGGCCGTAAAAAAATCATTATTATTACCTCTATCATTTTTGCAGTAGGATCACTGCTGGCTGGTGCATCTCCGACCATGGGTTATTTAGCGGCTAGTCGTGTCATATTGGGTATTGCAATTGGTATATCATCATTTACTGTTCCGATGTACATTGCTGAAATATCACCTACAAAAATCCGGGGAGCCTTAGTGTCTTCTTTCCAGCTAATGATAACAATTGGTATTTTGGCCTCATACTTCAGCGATCAGGCATTTGCCAATGAAGCTGATCCTTTCTCATGGCGCTGGATGTTTTATGTCGGCGTTATTCCGGCAGTAATACTTTTTGTAGGTATGATATTCCTTCCCGAATCGCCCCGCTGGCTTATGGGTAATGGACGTAGGGAAGAAGGTATTAAAGTATTAAAAAAAGTTGAAAGTCCTGATTTGATTGATGATTCTATAAGAAGAATTGATGCGGAAATAGAGAAGGAAAAACAGGCTGTTACCAATTGGAAAGAGCTTTTTAAACCCTGGTTACGAAGTGCTCTTTCAATTGCAGTGGGGATAATGTTTGTACAACAATTTGTAGGTATAAATACCATTATATATTATGCACCCACGGTATTTCTTATAGCAGGTTTTCAGGGAGCCAAGGCTGCCATAGCAGCTACCATTACCGTTGGTGTGGTAAATGTACTTTCCACTGTAATTTCCATGGCATTGATTGATAAAATCGGACGGAGAAAACTGTATTTCATTGGTCTTTCAGGTATGGCTGTTGCACTTGCAGCATTAGGATTTTTCTTTTTGAACCGCGATGGACTGGGTGAAGGGATGCGGTATTTGATAGTAGGATCAATATTGGTTTACATTTTCTTTTTTGCCATCAGTCTTGGCCCCCTTGGCTGGCTTATGATATCAGAGGTGTTTCCATTAAAAGTCCGTGGCCTTGGCATGAGTATTGGGTCTTTGTCTAATTGGTTGTTTAATGCCCTCGTGGCATTTACGTTTCTTAAAATTGCCTGGGCATTAACCATGCCCGGAATGGAAATAGTCCGGGAAAAGGCTGATGCGGAACTTACTACGGATCAGGTAATGGTGCTAGAGCAATATGAAATATCGCTAGGAACCAATGTGAAGAACGTAGTGGCGGTAATTGGAAGAGATGATATTCCTGAAGCTGATATGGAAGCCATTGAAGCCGCATATGATATAAAACCCAATCCTGCAGGCTCTTTCTTTGTATATGCCATTATTGCAGTGTTGGGTATATTTTGGGGAATTCGCTACATTCCGGAAACGAAGGGGGTGTCGCTTGAGGAAATTGAAGAGCATTGGCGCAGAGGTGGAAAACCTTCTGGCATTAAAGGTGCAGGCACAAAAGCAATTTAGTTCACATAAAATTCCAGCATTTAAAAAAAGGTTGCCTCTTATTCAGGCAACCTTTTTTTATTAAAATACCTGGACTTTGAACAGTGGAATATCTTTAGCAATATTTTCCGGACTCTTTATTCTTATTCTGAAAATCACCTCTTTGCCAGGAAATATATTTTCCATATGATGCTTCATTTCATCTGAGAACAATGGACCCGAATTGGTGTAATTAAAAGCGTTGCCCCCATATTCATAACTCATCGACACCTGTTCAATGCTATACCAAGTTGAAGCATCTAAAATATCATCAGAAAAGAAGAGCTCAAAGCCATTACTGCTCATTAGTGCATATCTTGAGATGCTTTTTATATCTTTAATACGTTTTTCATTTAAAAATATAACAGGTTGTGGAACATTTAAAACAGCCAGCCGATCAACATCATGAATAATGGTATCTCCTGATGATAATAGTACAAAGTGTGTTTTAATATTTAAAAAACCTGCACGTGTGGGAATAATGAGATACCTGTTTCCTTCTTTGAAAATTTGTCCGGAGCTTAGACTTAAATATTTATCCACAGCGCTTGTATCATGGTCACATGCAAGAGTTACATAATTATCTATTCCTACATATAGATTATTATCAGCAGAATTTTCTGCAAATATATGATCAGGACTGCGCTTATGCGCCTGTGAATAAATGGAGCAGGGGATTAGTAATAACGTTATTATTTTGGTTAATACAGGTAATATTGAGTATGGCATAGCTTAAAATTGTCCTTTGAATTTCAAATATATAAATTACAACGCAAAGGAGAAGGCGTTTTAATCACAATATAAAAGCAATTCGTCATATTTAAATTGTCTGCGCGTAAACCCAAATTTCTTCTTCATGTTTGTCAGAAAAACACCCACTTAAAATAGTTAACTGCGTTTTTTCTGACCTCGTAAGCCTCGAACCTGGACTTCTCTCATCGGACACATAAGTTTTCGCGCAAGTACTATATTATAAGCAAACTATATTTTTTGTCAGCATACCTGATTAGTAGATTATAAGCTTTATTTTTTATTCTTTTTCAGAAAAAAAGCATATTAATTGTTGTATTTTCGCAGGGTAAACAAACATTTTTTGAAACAATGCCATTAAATATTCCAGATAATTTACCAGCTCTTGATCAGCTTCGTGAAGAGAATATATTCGTAATGCAGGAAACAAGGGCAATGCATCAGGATATACGTCCTTTAAAAATTCTCATTCTTAATCTGATGCCTTTGAAAATTACCACCGAGACTCATATTTTAAGAATGTTATCCAATACACCACTACAGGTTGAAATTGTTTTACTGCAGCCCGATTCTCATACTTCAAAAAATACACCTAAGGAACACTTAGAAGCCTTTTATAAAACATTCAGAGAAATTAACAAAGATAAATTCGATGGAATGATAATTACCGGCGCACCCATAGAGCAGCTGGAATTTGAAGATGTGGATTACTGGGAAGAAATGGTGGAAATAATGGAGTGGGCTAAAAAACATGTTACCTCCACATTACATATATGTTGGGGAGCCCAGGCAGGCCTGTATTATCATTATGGGATTAAGAAATACCCACTGGCGAAGAAAATGTTTGGTATTTTCAGACATAAAGTTTTTAATTTCAAAGAACCTATCGTGCGGGGTTTTGATGATCAATTTTTGGCTCCTCATTCCCGACATACTGAAATAAGAAGTGGTGACATTGCAAAAATACCGGATCTTGAAATTATCAGTGAATCACCACAAGCAGGAGTTTACCTGGTAGTTTCCAAAGATGGCAGAAATATTTTTGTTACTGGTCATTCAGAATATGACCCGACAACGCTTAAAGATGAATATTTAAGAGATAGGAGCAAGGGACTGAATATACAAATTCCGGAAAATTACTTTCCTGGTGATGACCCGCAGAAAGAACCGTCAATGCGTTGGAAGAGCCACGCAAGTTTGCTTTTTTCGAACTGGCTAAACTATTATGTCTACCAGGTTACACCCTATGCACTTTTATAAAAAAAAGAGGCTCCCGAATTCCGGAAACCTCTTTTTCTTTAAAAATCATATAAAATTATTTTTTTATCACTTTTTGTGACTTTCTAATATCGCCGTTGATAATAGTAAGGTAATATATTCCATTTTCAATATTATCAAAAGTATAGGTATACTTGTTTGTGCCTGCTTGAACTGTCTCTTCTCCGCTCCAGATATTCTTACCAATTACATTGTGCATTTGTAATTTTATTTTCGCAGTACTTGTGGCTTCTATTACAAGGGTAAATTCCGAAACAAAAGGGTTTGGATATACTTTGGCATTTCCCTTAAATAAAGGTTTATTCACCACATTTTCATTGTTAAACGAGGGGAATGAAATATTGCTGTCAGCGTAGGCATTGGTTAGGCCATTGAAAACAAATAAAAAAATAAATGGTAAGATTATATGTATAAGTTTTTTCACAGATATAAAGATATTAAATGTTTACTAATTAATTATAAAAATCATGCCATTTTTTACGATAGAAACAGAATAATAGTTTCACATATCGGATGTATTCAAAACTTCGTAACATTCCTTCACTTTTCTCGTTTCTTGCTAATAAAACCTTTTAATAAAAACAATGACCGCTAATAAACCTCTAAAATGTATTTTTGCTTGTATAGCAGCATTATTTGGTAATATATTCTTATCTAATGCCCAAACGGATACCCTCATTAACCATAGTCTTTACCTGAAACATGAAAAATCTGAATTACGCAAACTTGAAAAGGCAACAGAATATATTGCTGAAGGCAGAAATAAATTTGATGAACTGGTTTCTATAGGTGAAGGAACTGAAGAAGATTTAGAAAAACTGACCGAATCCTATGAAATATACAATAAAGGTATCCTTCTATCTAAGGAGATATATGAATCCCAAATACAAACTTTTTACCAAACCATAAAGCCTCGGTTTGTGGAAGAGCTTGGAAGACCCAAATATTTAGAGACGAAAGGTTACAAGTTCTTGCGTGAAGCAGAGATGCGAAGCCGAAGGGCCACAGATTCCATTGCCGATGGCAAATTTATAGGAGCAAGGCAAAATTTTGGTGAAGCAATTGATTTGGAATATCTGGGTTTAAGAAGCCTGGCCCGAACGGTTCGGGTTTTCCAGGACTGGCCGGTGGAGTATCCCTATGTTTGGGATGATTACGTAAGACCCCGGGATTATTTTGTTGATAAGCCTTCGGTTTTACCTGTAGAAAAAGACACACTAATTGCTGTTGGTAATGAACCTCAGTCTCCTCCGCCAGGTGATCCTACCATTGCTCCCATAGTTTTCAAGGTTCAAATCGCTGCGCATACCATTCCCATGTCGGATGAATATATCAGAAAAACCATCTACCCAGGTAATGAAAAGATTGATCTGCGCCGGGAGGGAAAATGGTTTAAATACTCTATCGGTGAATTTGACACCTTTGCAGATGCCAAGGCGTTAATGCAAGAGAGTGATGTGCAACGGGCATTTATTGTTGCCTACCAGGAAGGAAGAAAATTAAATACAACTCGAGCAATAAAATTAAATGCAAAACGAAAAGGCTTGCCGGTGCCAATTAATTAGGGAACCAAATAAGCAACAAATTTCATGAGGGCTTTGCTTGCAAGCAACTAGCTCTGGATCTATTATTTTTCACGACTAAGGTAAGGGGATTACTTTGGTATTCCGCTATACAAACATAAGGGCTAATAAATCTCTTTGGATAAGAACTTATTGAGCTGGCGTACAAAATCCGGTCCCTCATAAATAAATCCGGTATAAACCTGGATTAGTGCGGCGCCCGCATTTATTTTATCCAGTGCATCTTGAGCAGTCATTATTCCCCCTACACCAATAATTGGAAGTTTTCCACCAGTTTTTTCATGAATATATTTTATTACTTCCGTAGATCGTTTGGTGAGCGGAGCTCCACTTAATCCTCCATTTCCTATCCTTTCAATTTCATCTTTGTCATAGGATAATCCTTCACGTGAAATTGTAGTATTTGTAGCCACCACTCCATCAATTCCAGTGTTATCGATGATTTCAAGGACTTCATCTATTTGGCGTGCATTTAAATCAGGGCTTATTTTAATTAGTACCGGACGGTATGGTGATTTCTTTTTTCTAATGGCAGTTATCTTTTCCATGATTGCAGCCAACTCATCTTTGTTTTGCAATTTTGCAAGATTTCCAATATTCGGACAACTGACATTAATAACAAAATAATCTACCCACGGATATAGCTTTTTAAAGCAAACAGCATAATCATTCAATGCAAGCTCGTTTGGAGTTGCTGTGTTTTTCCCTATGTTTCCACCAATTATTAAATCAGTTGGCCGCTTCTTGAGCTTCAATATGGCTTCATCAACTCCTAAATTATTAAAACCCATTCTGTTTATTAAAGCCTTATCCTTTGGCAAACGAAAAGAACGAGGCTTCGGATTGCCAGGCTGGGGCAAAGGGGTTACGGTTCCAATTTCTATAAATCCAAAACCAAAAGCGGAAAAGTCATGGTATAAATGTGCGTCTTTATCAAAACCTGCCGCTAAACCAACAGGAGATTTAAAAGTCAGTCCAAGTACTTCTCTTTCTATTGATGGACGATGAACGTTATATAAACGAAAAAATACTTTTGAGAAAGGAAGTTTGAAAAAAACAGATAATGTTTTGCTGATTAAATGATGAATAGTTTCCGGCTGAAACTGAAAAAGAATTGGGCGGATGATAGCTTTATAGAGACTCATATTCTGTACAAAGATACAACAAGTTTTTAAATACAGGATTCTCAGAGGGTAAAAGTAGGGGGTGAAAGTGTGTAAATTGATGTAAATAAATATCTTAAGTCGTATAGCAGGTGAATTATAAAAAATCAATTAAAACTGGTTGTAGGATTTAAAGGTGCCATTTTCATAGAAAATCACAATTTTGTCAATTTTCTCTGAAAATCCAGAAGCATTTTCATTTTCTGCAGGTACTGCCTTAGGATTGCCCGGTGATGAATAGGTTTCTCTAGTAATCTGATTTTCTTCTTTCTTTGTTGGGGATGGATTTTGTTGAAAAATATTTGTCTGATATACGGATCTATACATTTCTCCACGTCCGGTTAATAGCCAGTCGGCATTTAACTCTTTGAACCTCAGCAGTATTTTTGTTATGAAGTCATAAGATGGATTGTTTCGGCCTGAAAGTACATGTGAAACGCTCGATGGCTGTACATTTATTTCTTCTGCAAAAGCATTAGCTGAATAGCTTTTACTTTTCATGAACTTCTGTAATCGCTCTCTCATTCCTTTTGTTTAATTATGTAATTGCAAATATATACAAATGTCACCATTGTAGTTGTTACATATGTAATGTTTTGTTGATTACAATTGTGAACTTGATTAGTGTATTTAGTTAATTCATTATGTAGTCAGGTATTTTACCAGCAATTTAATCAATGTCTTTCTGGATATGGAGTTTACCTGAAAATGATCGTCTTATAATGAGAAAAATAAGATAAAATCTACCTTGATAATGGAATAAAGTTGAAGCATGAGTATTTCACCTCCTGAAATTCCTCAAATATTATTAGAAAACCTTTTTTTTTAGTATGGTAATCATGTATTCAGCACTTTACTGTTGCCTTTTCTAAATATTCAGCTACATAAATACTTAAGGTTCTACCAGGAATTTAATGTTAACTTGCAATTTGTTTTATATATGGTTGAAATGTAATTTAATGTAGTTCCTGGGATACCTAAAGAAGAATATAATTGAAAATATTTCGAAAACTACCGGTAAAAATGAGCAACTATATTGCGTCAACCAAAAAAAGCAACATTTAAACCATACTTCAACCACATTTACAACTATATTTAAGCAGTATTTTAGGTCCTGTAAAAATATTTAACCACTAAAATAAGGGTAGTAACATACTTAATAAAGAACGACACAGGTCTTCCCGTTCAAACAACTAAAAGTCACATGATCGAAAATCCCTCTGTGATTCAGATAATGAAGCATAATTCAATACTCATACATCGATTAATAAGCCATGATAAAGCTGTATGTAAGTCTTTTAAGGGTATACAGAAGAATTGTTGTGAAGTTGTCCTCAATACGATTATCAGGCCATATTACCCCTGTACTTAAATTAAATATGTAGTTGAAATCTATAAATAATTGGATATTAACTAAATATGGGTACTAAATT
>Ga0207419_1001420_pt1 | contig 18112 bp, 21 predicted proteins | sample ElkSloMetagenome_4_FD_184723 | JGI IMG/M metagenome (GOLD analysis project Ga0207419, IMG submission 184723) | Hot spring microbial communities from Elkhorn Slough, Monterey Bay, USA - MD2A (version 2) | ecosystem: Environmental > Aquatic > Marine > Intertidal zone > Estuary: Microbial mat ...
CAAAACTCCGGTTTTGTATTTTTGTCCATGCCACGAATTATAATCATCCGCGTGTGTGTCAAAAACTTTGTCATGGCTCGGTTCATCTGAGGGAAAAGAACTGCTTAACTTAAAATATCCTTTACCAACGCTTTTGAAAGCTGATAAATTTCCAGCTTCTGAAATTCAAAATACAACATATAAACTACATTAAACTATATATAAACAAATTGCAAGTTACCATTAAATTAGTAGTAAATCCATAATTATAAATATTCTAAAACACAGTCAGCATCATTCACCTGCAACCTTACTTCTGCACCATGTATAAAAGCCTGGTTGTTTTCATGGTGTCCGGCAGGAAAATTAAAGGCCACCGGAATATTATATGTCTGCATGATGCGGTGTATAATGGTTTCTGCATCTTCGCCAAAAGGGATGGTATTATCACGCATATCTGTCATACCCCCAACCACCAGGCCCGAAATTGCGCCAAGTGTGCCATTCATTTTAAGAGTCATCATCATTCTGTCAATATGATAAAGGTATTCATCAAGGTCTTCCAGAAACAGTATATTTCCGGAGGTAGCAGGGTAAAAGGGCGTGCCATTCATGCTGTAAAGCATTGAAAGGTTGCCGCCAATTAACCTGCCGGTAGCGGTTCCGGCCTTGTTGTAATTATGGTTTTTTAAACGGTATTCAGGTTTGCCCCCGAAAAGAATATCCCTGAGGGTTTGAACGGCTGGTTTTGAAGTGTTGGCAGATGTGACGTTCACAGGCATAATGCCATGAATGCTTTGCATATTGCACTGCCGGTAAAGAAAGCCATGCAGGGCGGTAATGTCGCTGTAACCAATAATCCATTTGGGATTTTTACGGTATAATAATGCATCATTAATATCCAGCAACCTAATAGTACCGTACCCTCCCCGCGCACAGGCGATGGCTTTTATGTTGGGATCATTGACAAATGCCAGTAAATCATGTTTGCGCTTTGTATCGGTGCCTGCAAATTGGTTGTCGCTACTGTATAAATTGGTGCTTTCAATAACTTCAAGTCCCCATGATTTAAAACAATCAATGGCAGCAGCGGTTTCAGCTGGTGAAATTTTTCTGGCCGGGGCAATGATGCCTATTTTATCGCCTTTTTTGAGGTATGCAGGCTGCAACATCTTATATTTTCTTACTTTTGTATTCTTATTTAGAAATAATTCAGCATTTAAAAGTAACGCTTTATTAGAGAATACCGAAAAATTTAACACTTGAAATGACCAATAAACCGAAACGAACCACTGTAACTGCTGCCCTGCCTTATGCTAATGGCCCGCTACACATAGGCCATATTGCCGGCGCTTATTTGCCTGCTGATATTTATGTGCGTTATTTAAGGCAAAGGGGTGAAGATGTGCTTTTTGTATGCGGAAGCGACGAGCATGGTGTAGCCATTACCCTGAAGGCAAAAATGGAAAGAACCACTCCTAAAGAAATTATCGATAAATTTCATGCTTTGAACAAAGGCACTTTCGATCGGTTTGGGGTTGATTTCGATTATTACCACCGAACTTCTGAAGCCATACACCATGAAACATCACAGGATTTTTTCAAAAAATTGTATGATGCTGAAGAATTTACAGAGAAAACCTCTGAGCAATTTTATGATGAAGAATACAGCCAGTTCCTTGCCGACCGGTATATTACCGGAACCTGTCCGGTTTGTGGCCATGAAGGGGCTTATGGCGACCAGTGCGAAAAATGCGGCAGTTCGCTTAATCCCACTGACCTGAAAGAACCCAGAAGCACCCTTAGCGGGAAGGCACCTGTGCTTAAGCAGACAAAACACTGGTACCTGCCACTCGATAAATACCAACCCTGGCTGGAAAAATGGCTGCTGGAAGGCAAAAAAGGACAATGGAAACCCAATGTATATGGGCAATGCAGTTCCTGGCTTCATGAAGGGCTGCAACCCCGTGCCATGACCCGTGACCTCGACTGGGGTGTTGATGTTCCATTGCCGGATGCAGAAGGGAAGAAATTGTATGTGTGGCTGGATGCACCCATTGGGTATATTTCATCTACCCGGCAATGGGCCAAAGAAAATAACAAAGACTGGGAGCTATACTGGAAAAAACAACCCAATGAGGAGGACAACGCCCGGCTTATCCATTTTATTGGTAAAGATAACATAGTGTTCCATTGCATCATATTTCCAACCATATTAAATGCCTATGGGGATTATATTTTGCCAGAAAATGTGCCTGCCAATGAATTTCTGAACCTTGAAGGCGATAAACTTTCCACTTCCCGCAACCGGGCGGTTTGGCTGCATGAATATTTGGATGATTTTCCCGGTAAGGAAGATGTGTTGCGTTACGTGCTCTGTGCCAATATGCCGGAAACAAAGGACAACGATTTCACCTGGAAAGATTACCAGAACCGCAACAACAATGAGTTGGTGGCCATTCTGGGTAATTTTATCAACCGCACGCTGGTGCTTACCAGCAAGTATTTCAACAACAGGGTGCCTGAGTTTTCCAATGGGCAATCCATTGATGAGGAAACCCTTGATCAGATAGGCGTTATTCGTGAGGCTGTAGAGGGCAACCTCAATGGATTCCGTTTCCGGGAATCTTTGAAAGAGATGATGAATCTGGCACGGCTTGGAAATAAATACCTTGCCGATATGGAACCCTGGAAAGTGATCAAGACTGATGAAGACCGTGTGAAGGCAATTCTTTATGTATCCTTACAAATAGCAGGTAACCTGGCATTGCTGATGAAGCCATTTTTGCCGCATAAATCGGCCCAGTTGCTTGAATTTTTGAATTTGCAGGAAACAGATTGGGCATTGATCGGGAAGAAAGATATTTTGCCTGCGGGTCACCCACTGAATGAATCAGGTTTGCTCTTTGATAAAATAGAAGATGCCCCCATTGAGGCGCAGGTTGAGAAGCTTAAAGCAGCTTCCAGGGCGTCAGCCAAAAAAGAACAGCCTGCCGTTAAACCTTCTTCAGACGAAATAACTTTTGAGGATTTTACCAAAATGGATATCCGTACCGCTACCATTCTGGAGGCTGAGAAAGTGCCAAAGACAGATAAATTGCTTAAGCTTAAAGTGGATACAGGTATTGATCAGCGCACGGTAGTTTCAGGTATTGCGGAATATTATAAGCCGGAGGACATTATTGGCCGGCAAGTGTGTATTTTGGTTAACCTGGCGCCCCGCAAGCTAAGGGGAATCATGTCGCAGGGTATGATTCTAATGGCATCTGAACCCGATGGTAAACTCACTTTTGTGAGTCCACTGCAGGCTGTGATGAATGGGGCTGAGGTGCGGTAATTATTTTTACTTATATTTATGCCCGTCTAAAAATTCCCGCACATAAATACTCACTCCTTCTTCCAGCGAAGTAAAGGGCTTGTGATAACCAAGGCCGTTGAGTTTATCCATTTCTGCACAGGTGTAATACTGATATTTATCTCGGATATCTTCCGGTGTGTCGATAAATTCAATATTCTCAGGTTTTTCCATGGCTTTAAAAGTTGCTTTTACCAGGTCGGCAAAAGTGCGTGCCTTTCCTGTACCCAGGTTATACAGCCCGTTGTTTTTTCTGTGGTGCATCAGGAATACAAGCACATTGGTAAGGTCATCCACGAAAATAAAGTCGCGCTGCTGCTCCCCATCCTTAAAATAGGGGTGGTGCGAGCGGAAGAGTTTCATTTTATCAGTTTTTTGAATCTGGTTGTAGGCATGGAAAATCACTGAGGCCATGCGCCCTTTATGGTACTCATTTGGCCCGTAAACATTGAAAAATTTAAGCCCGGCCCAGAAATACGGCTGCTTTTCCTGTTGCAAGGCCCATTTGTCGAATTCATTTTTTGAAACACCGTAAGGATTCAATGGCTTCAGCTTAAAGGGCAGGTCATGGTTATCTGAATAGCCCAGCTCGCCCATGCCATAGGTAGCTGCGGATGACGCATAAACCAGCGGCAGTCCATATACAACGCTCTTTTCCCAGACTTTTTTGGAATAGCCAATATTCAGCGCGTCAAAAATGGCCATGTCAAATTCTGTGGTATCGGTTCGTGCACCAATGTGAAAAATAAATTGCACAAATGTGTGGTTTTTGTCGAGCCAGGCGAAAAAATCATCACGGTGCACCTTTTCGCTGTACGTTTTGCCTGCCAGGTTTTTTTCTTTCTCAGGATGCGAAAAATCATCGACCAGCACAATGTCTTTAAAATTGTCCTGGTTTAGCCTTGCAATAAGATTGCTGCCAATAAATCCGGCAGCGCCAGTTACTACTATCATATTTAGTTAGCTTTTTATAAGAATATTTCTTGTTCTATGGAAGAGAAGAACCCTTGCTCAACACCTTTCTGCAAAAGGTATGTGATGGCTTTTCGGCCTTCGTTTTTTAGTTCAATAGAGTATTGGTTTACATATAAATCGATGTGTTTTCTGATTACAGTTTCATCAAGGGTCTGGGAATGCTTTTTTGTGAAATCCAATGAGGCCTCAGGATGGGCGAATGCAAATTTTATGCTCTCGCGCAGTGCCGATTGCACTTGCAGTTTCAACTGTTTTTGAAGCTTTCGTTTGATTACAATTCCTCCTAAAGGTACAGGTAGATTTGTTTTATCCTCCCATAGTTCACCCACATCTGATATTTTCCGCAATCCTTTTTCCATATAGGTAAAACGGGTTTCATGGATAATCAGGCCAGCATCTGCCTCCCCTGAAAGCACTACTTCCTCAATATCTGAGAAAAGGAAGGGCTTTTTATTTTTTGCTTCCGGATAAAAAAGGCTAAACAACAGGTTGGCTGTGGTTTTCTCACCCGGGATTGCAATTCTTAAATCATTTACCTCATCAGGGTATATTTTAAGCTTGCTTACCAGTATGGGCCCGTTGTTCCTTCCCAGGGCACTCCCGGAATCCATAAGCTCATAATTATTTGCTATTGCAGGATAATTGGCAAAGCTGATTTTGGTAATGTCAGCCTCTCCGGCAAGCGCCTGCTGGTTGAGCTCCTCAATATCGCCGAGATGCATCTTAAAATCCAGTCCATGTATGTTTACCCTTTTTTGTAGTAGGGCTTCAAACATGAAAGTGTCATTTGGGCAAGGGGAAAAACTGAGGTTTAATTTCAAGATATTTCAATTTTTATTTCACAAAAATACGATTTAAATCCTCAAAAATATTCTGCAGGGTTTGTTTCAGGTTTTTTAAGGCCAGTGGTATATTCCAGTTTTTTATATTTCTTGGCTCTACCATGTTGGAAATGCTTCGTAATTCAAAAAATGGAATGCCTTCCTTTAAACAAACATAAAAGACAGCACCACCTTCCATTGTTTCAATCTCCGGATTGAATTTTATGCGAAGGGATTCAATGCTTTTTGCATTGCCATGGGCTGTGTTTGATGTTACAGACCGTACTTTTGGTAATGCATTGAGTGGTGGAAGATTAAAATTATTGCTGTTATGCAGCGCCCCGTCTTTGTAAGGAAATGCATCTCCATTTTCAAGACCTGCCTCAAAGAGGGTTAAAAATCTGCCTTTATCCTCAATGCCAGTATCTGCAAATTGCTCTTCTACCACCTGCACCACAGCACCAGGTCGGAGATCAGGATGAAAGCTTCCGGCAATGCCGGCATTAATTACAAGTGAGTACTTCTTTGCTGATAGTTGTCGGGTGAGGTGATAAGTGGTTAGTGTTGTACCCACACCCGTAACTAAAATATCTACCTTCACTTTTCCAATTGATACACGTTTTACAGACGAATTATCAGGCAGAGACTTTTCTGTTGCAAAATCCAGACCCACGGCCTCTTTTTTTGATGCAATAACCAGTAATACATTCATTACATGAAAATTTTGAAACTTTTGATCGGGCTTTTTTGTTTGTTACGAAAGTATAATATTCTTCACAGTAAAAAAACATAAATGATGCACATCACCCGACGTGAACGATTTAATGCCGCCCACAGGCTTTTCCGGCCCGACTGGAATGACGAAAAAAACCTTGAGGTTTTTGGAAAATGCTCAAATCCAAACTGGCATGGGCATAATTATATTCTATGGGTTACTGTAAAAGGTAAAATGAATGATGAAACGGGCTATTTGATAGACCTCAAGCAGCTTTCAAAACTGATAAAGGAAAAAGTGATCGAAAAGCTTGATCATAAAAATATAAACCTGGAAGTTGATTTTATGAATCAAAGAATTGCTTCCACAGAAAACATTGCCATTGCAATATGGGAGCAGCTGGAGCCAGGTGTTAAAATGATTGGCTGTGAAATGCACTGCGTAAAGCTGATGGAGACAGAAAATAATTATGTGGAATATTTTGGGGATTAAAACTCCCGGAAACTGAAAGGAAAACAATCTCCCGCATTTTTATAACTTTGCGGCAGTTTTTATTACTTAAAGTTAGTAACCTAATGAAAATAGCAAATTACGGTCTTGGCGAAGATGATGAAATGGGCTACCAGAAAGTTGAATATTTTAATGATGAAACAACCGCCAGACTTAAAGCACATTACCAGGACATTATTGCCACCATTGACGATGATCATGAACGTGAAGGATTGATCAATACCCCGGAGCGTGTGGCGAAATCTATGCAATTCCTCACCCAGGGGTATAAGCTTGAGCCTTCGGAGTTGCTAAAGTCCGCCATGTTTAAGGAAGAATACAGCCAGATGGTGCTGGTAAAAGATATTGAGATTTATTCCCTCTGCGAACACCATATGTTGCCTTTTTTTGGCAAGGCTCATGTGGCTTATATTCCCAATGGCTATATCACCGGCTTAAGTAAAATAGCGCGGGTGGTGGAGGCTTTCTCCCGGCGTTTGCAAGTACAGGAGAGGCTTACCATGCAAATTCGCGACTGTATTCAGGAAACGCTTGAGCCTTTGGGTGTTGCAGTAGTTATTGAAGCAAAGCATTTATGCATGATTATGCGGGGGGTTCAGAAACAAAATTCTGTTACCACTACCTCTGCATTTACCGGGGCTTTCCTGAAAAGCGTCGCCACACGCGAGGAGTTTATCCATTTAATCGGAACAAAATTGCATTAACTTTTAATCTTTAACTCTGGTTTCTTTTTTTGTTGAGATAACTATTCGTAATTTCGTAGAAATAGGTAACCCTCACCAGAATTGGTGTGGTTGCCATGTGCAGAAATCTGAATAAAAAAATATAACCATGGCAAAGCCCCTTTATAAAAATATTCCTAATCTTTTTACTTCACTGAATTTACTTGCCGGATGTATAGCCATTGTTATGGCCCTGGAAAGTTATCTGCTTTCGGCTGCTTTTTTAATTATGCTGGCAGCAGTATTTGACTTTTTAGATGGTGCGCTGGCAAGGGCCTTAAAGGCATATTCCGGCATAGGGAAAAACCTTGACTCACTTGCTGATGTGGTGAGCTTTGGCGTGGCGCCGGGTGTGCTGGTATACAACCTGATACTCATGTCCTTGACAAAAAGCGACTATACATTCAGCCTTGAAACGGCCAATATGGGTGAGAAAATATTGTTGTTTTCTGGCTTTCTTGTCACTGTTTTTTCCGCTTATCGTCTGGCTCGTTTTAACGTGGAACAATCAGGAGATAATCATTTTACCGGTTTGCCTACGCCGGCTGCAGCCATCTTTTATGCCTCACTTACTTATATCCTTCTAAACGGAAAATCTCCTTTTTTGTACGAACTGCTGCTACAAACCTGGGTGCAGATAATACTCGTGCTGTTTATTTCTTTTATGCTCGTTTCCCGACTGCCCATGTTTTCATTAAAATTTAAAAATTACGCATTTAACGAGAACCAACTTCGTTATCTCCTTATTACAGTTTCTGTAATTCTGCTTTTCTTTTTCGGTTTTGAGGCACTGGCTGGAATTATTCTGTTGTATATCCTTATATCTTTCAGTGTCTATCTGTTTGGGGCAGGGAAGAAAAAGGCTTAGTTGTGAATATGCAGGGTTTGCCCGGCATTTGAAAGTGTTGCACCATATTGTTTTAATGGTAAACGCGCTTTACTCCCTGAAGTGGGCACAGCGTCGGCGCTTATAATAAAAGAGGAACTGCAGCAAGGACAAGTGCCAACTGTTTCAAACTCTTCAAGTAAGATCTTACAATTTTCATCCAGGGGTTGATATGTGCATGTGCCATCATAGGCAAAAAACTGAGGATTTCCATAAACATCATCCATATGGCGGTACAGAATGATGCCATTAACGCCTACATCATCACGTGGGATATAAGCCGCAATACCCTGGCCCCAATTCGCCAAATCGGTAGAAACCTGCAGGTAAATATTTACGTAGGAATAAGGAACCACTTCATATTTCTCTCTTTCACAAGAAACTGACGAGAGTAACAAAAGGAAAACATAGAGTGCAATATTTCTGCGCTTAAGTACGAAATTCGATAGCATAACGTTTTTATTTACAGTAAAAATCGCCTGAACACAAATTCAACTTTTTTATACACCAAATCTTTAAAGTTTTACAAAAGATTACTTAATTTTGATTATCAGGCACTATTTAAAATAGTAAACGATAAAAGTATGAAATTAATATTACGAAGACTATCTTTGTTTTTTGTTTTTATTGTTATTGGCTCGGCAACTTTGGTGGCACAGCCCCGTGCCGTTAAAAAAGCAGAACGGAAACAAGAGCAGATAGAGCGAAAAGAGAAAAGAGCTGCAAACAGGGCAATCCGTAACGGTAAAAAAAGGCATCTTGAAGTACAATCAGATGATGTACGAAAGCGGATAAAAAAGAATAAAAAAATGTCATCACGGTATGGCCGTGAACCTTTCTATAAGAGATGGTTTAAAAGAAAAAAACCCAAAAGATAAACCGCAATGGATGAATTTTTAGATAGTTTTTTGTATATTCTCATTAGTATTGTTGTGCTTGTAGTAAGTGCGATAAGGGGTGGTAAAAAGCAAAAAGAAGCACGCAAGAATATACCCGATGTAAGGGGATATGATCCTATGGAAGATGAAGAGACTTCCCGCGATGAATTTGATTTTCGCAGTTTGTTTGAGGAGGTAGAAGAACAACCGGAAACAGCTCCTCCTCCGGTAAGAAGAATGGATCACACAGCTTCCATGCCTAAAGAACATGCCCAAAAAGAGTTTTTAGAAGGGAAATCAGATTTAACTGAGAGTTATGTTGGGAAACCAACGCATGAAAAAGAAGAGCGAGATTCAAATGCAGTATTTTCAAAAGAGGTGGAAGCCTCTTTTGCTGACCCCAATCAAATACGTGACGAAATAGCAAAGGGAAGCATCGTAGGGGAAGGCGAAGATAAAAGGCAGAAGCAAAAAATTGCATTTGATGTGCGCGAGGCAATCATATACGCCGAGATTTTAAATCGTAAATATACTTGACGATATTTTAATTTTATTTTATCTTTGCATATATAAACCTTGTATTTAGGCTGTTACAATTTGATGAACAGCTGAACAAATCTAAGGATAAGCATATTAGTTTACACACGAATATAAAGGGTTTCGGGAGATCGGAATTCTTTTTTTCTTTATATTAGTTTAAATAATTGGAGGATAGGAACATGTCAAAAGTTGCTTATGTTACACCTGAAGGAATGAAGCGCCTGAAAGCAGAGCTTGAACAGCTTACAAAAGTTGAACGGCCTGCTGTTTCGCAACAGATAGCTGAAGCTCGTGAAAAAGGTGATTTAAGTGAAAATGCCGAGTATGATGCAGCAAAAGAAGCCCAGGGGATGCTGGAAATGAAGATAGCAAGACTTGAAGAAACCATTGCGAAATCACGTATACTCGACGATTCGCGCATTGATACTTCAAAGGTTCAGATTCTTAATAAAGTAAAAATTAAGAATATAAAAAACAATGCCACCATGGAGTACTACATTGTATCAGAAAGTGAAGCCAATATAAAGGAGGGAAAACTTTCGGTGGATACCCCTATTGCTAAAGCACTACTGGGTAAAAAAGTGGGCGAGACTGTGGAGGTGGAAGTTCCATCAGGGAAAGTGTCTTTTGAAATTGTTGAAATATCAATATAATTATGGCATCTGTATTTACAAAAATAGTGAATGGGGAAATACCTTCGCATAAAATTGACGAAGACGAAAAATACCTCGCATTTCTTGATATTAACCCGCTGGCCAAAGGCCATACCCTTGTTATTCCTAAAGAGGAGGTTGATTACATTTTTGATCTTGAGGATGAATTACTTGCCAATATGATGCCCTTTGCAAAACGTGTGGCCAGGGCCATAGATAAGGTTATGGATTGTAAGCGTGTTGGTATTGCGGTACTTGGACTGGAGGTGCCACATGCCCACGTACATCTTATCCCCATAAACAACCTTGGAGATATAAATTTTGCCAATCCTAAACTTGAAATATCGAACGAGGAGCTGGCTAAAATAGCAGAAAAAATCAGACAGGCGCTCTGACAAACGGATATTTACTTCCTTCGTTTACCGGGATTTTTTGATAAAAAATCGTCCCATCCCTTATATCCATTTTGAACCACAGGAGAATTGCGTTTGTAAAAATGACACATTGCTGTGGCAAGCCCGTCAGTAGCATCATGCATTTCATTTAGTTTTCCCGTTTGTAATGTTTTTTCAATAAACAGGGCTACCTGTTCTTTTGAGGCCGCTCCCTGACCGGTAACAGCTATTTTTATTTTACGGGGAGCATATTCATACACAGGAAGTGAGCGATAGGCCGCCGCCGCAATTGCCACACCCTGGGCGCGGCCAAGTTTAAGCATCGACTGCACATTTTTTCCATAAAAAGGTGCTTCAATCGCAAGCTCATCAACGTTAAATTCATCGATGAGATTTAGGGTGCGGTTGAATATTTTTTGTAACCTGACATAATGATCGTCAATGGAAGAAAGTTTCAAGATACCCATAGTGATCAGTGCCGCCTTTTTATTTTGCACGGAAATCAGGCCGTAACCCATTATTCGGGTGCCAGGATCAATGCCTAATATGTTTATCGGTTTGCTGTCAGCCACAATTACCTTTTATTTTAATATGCGCCAATTTCAAACTCCAATCCGTGTCTCTCCGGATACTGAGGTTGTTGGATGGTGCTTTTCCGGATCATGGTCTCTCCCTTTACCAATGATAAGGCTGTCCGTAGCATGGCTTCATCTCTGTCAGAGAAATCTCTTGTTAAATCATCAACCGCATGATAGTCGACCGGAATTCCATTAAAAAAATCACCTTCACCTTCACTATTTACGAGCTTAAAACAAACAGGGATAAATATCAGGTCGTAATTTTTAAACGGTCTATCCCAGCCATACATGCCTACTGGCTTTCCATGTGTCCTGTCACCAACTACCATTACTTCCATATGGGGTTTTAAACCATTAATCAGCACTTCACTGGCAGAAGCAGAGTTTTGAGAGGTTAAAAAAATAATCCTGTTAATATCCAATGCATCAGGGAGGTTGTCAAAATTCACTGATGTGTCAAGTTCTTCAGAAACATTATTGTTATGGGAAAAATGGTAATATACTTTATCATTTCCTTTTGTACCAATTACCATACTGCCCAAATGCTGAGCTACATTTAAATCCCCACCACCATTGTAACGGAGATCCAGAATTAAGTCGGTAATACCTGCTTCTTTAAACAATGCAAAAGCACTGTTTATTTCCTGCACTGAGGGACTGATGAAACTGTTGTAAACCATATGCCCGGCTATTTTAGAGCCAAGATCAATGGTGTCTGCATAAAGTACTGAGTTTGTAGTAATGACTTTTTTCTCCGCTGTTACTGTTTTTATTTCACCTTCATTTGTTTTAAATTCAATGGTAGTAGTAACACCCTCCTCATTAGGGCCCAATAAAGCGTTGATGTTTGTTTGGCCAGGTATAATGCTTGTGCCATTTACTTTTCTTACCTCCCAGCCACGTTTAACACCCTGCTCTTTTAGGGGAGAATCATCATAAACAAACATGATACGTACGGTATTATCAGCGTGGTAACCAAAACCAATTCCCAGGCCCGCATACTGGCCCGAATTGTACCATTGCTGATGCTCCGTGTAACTTGCTATGTACGACCATTTATCAAGTTCCTTATATCTAAGGGCATCAAGTAATGCAGCCGGATCATCATAATTATCAGGATTTAATGTAGGAACTTCCGTATCCCATAAATAATACTCATTCATAATGTAATTCATCGCCTCATTCGGTTCTTTATAAAAAGAATCGATGTCTGCGGGGTCATCCTTTTTACAACTGCTTAAAAGCATTGCTGCAAATAAGAAAGGTAATAGAATGTGTTTGCCATTCATGTATTTAAATATATTCCTCATGTTAATTATGATATTTAAACTTTTGTTTATGTTGTTCTTCGTTATTAACGCGTAGTCTTTTTTGATAAACGAATTTTCTGAAAAAATATTCCCAGAATGATCAGAAATATTCCGGCAATGGTAGTGTAATAAATCGTTTCTCCTAAAATCAGATAAATGAATACCAAAGATATGAATGGAGAAAGGTATATCATTTGACTTATCATATCGGTTTTTGAAGCAAATCGTAGGGCATTCAGCCACAGAATAAAGCTGAAGCCCATTTCAAATGCTCCAACATAGGCCGCAGGTAAAAAAGCTTTCCATGAAAAATGCAAGTCAGCATCTGTCACCATTAAAAATATTAAGAGGTATAAAAGTGAAAAAGCAAAATTCCAGAATAGTTTAATTTCAGCAGTACGTTTATCCTTCACATTAAACAGCCAAAAAAGCGACCAGATAATGCTGCTGAAAAGCGCCAGACCAACACCAATGGGCTCTTTAATGTTCAGTGTGAATGGCATTCCCTGTGAACTGATAAAATATACACCAGCAAAACTTATCAGTAATGCAACAATACTCTGTAGTGAAATTTTTTGCCCCAAAATAGGGGTGGAAAGAAAAACCAGTACGATGGGCCACACCATATTCAAAGGTTGAGCCACCTGAGCCGGCAAACGGGAATATGCCTCAAACAGCACCAGGTAGTATAGAAATGGATTTAGAAAACCCAGCATGGCAGATGAGAAAATCTCAACGCGAGAGAAACTGAAGAGCTGCCTGTGCTTACCTGTTACCAACAAAATGCATGACAATATTACCATGGAAACAAGCACCGCATAAAAAAGCAGCTCAAAGGGTGATTGAAACTTTAGTGCAATTTTAAACGCAGTAGCCACAGTAGACCAGAGAAAAACGGTAAGCCCGGCAAAAATATAAGCCTTTTTATTGTTGGTACGGTTCTGATTCATCCTCTTCATTATTTGGAGGGAGGTATTCATTGCGCAGGGCTTCAAGTGATTCGCCCATTTTTATATACAAGGCTATTTCATCCTCAATATTCATGAATAAATGGTTTACCCTTTCATCTAAATCAACGAGCAGGCTTTCCTCTGCGGTAAGTGCATCATAAAAGTCTTTCTTCTGAATATTTTCCTGGCTTACCTGCTGTTTAAGATCATTAATGTATTCCGCAGTTACAAAAGTTTCCGCCTGCAATTTATTAATAGCGATAATTCCGGTATCTACGAGCATCAGAATATTCTGGTATTGCTGGTATACTCTACTTATAGGATACCTGCGCAACCGGGTTTCATCTATCTGATTAAACAATATGGAGTCATCCGAAATCTGGTGGTGCATGTCGAGAATATACTGAAGGCGGCCAGGATTCATCTGGCCGGATACCTGCTCCACTTTTAACAGCAGGCTGTCGGCTGCGCTCAATTCATCGGCAAAATCAGCACTGTTGTTCCGGCACGAGGTAATCATCATTGCAAATAAAACAAACCAAATAAACCGCATAATGAATAGGTATAAAATTTACATTTTTCTATGACATAACTGCCGGCTGATTGATTGCCCATTCAGAAGGCAAAAAGGGGATTGATCCCTCGTAAAACTGAATAGCCAACACCAAAATCAGATATAACGTAAAAAATATTGATGCAAACAGCTTCTTACGACTATGTGAAAAATAATATGAAAAATTATATGCCAGGGGTACTGATGCTGGTATAATGAGTTCAAAAGAGGCTGAGGGTAATACAAAATAAATGAACAGTATAATGAGAAATGTTCCCAACAAAAACCAGTTCGTTTTACGGGCATGTATTTTCATCTTTACGATCGATAATGCCACTTTTCTTCCGGAAAGGAGCATCAGGAACAGCGTGAGTAAAATAAAAAACAGGTAAGCCGGACGCGGAAGAAAACCAATGCGGATATCGGCGATGTTTTCGGATAAAAGAGAGATTTTTTGCACCACATCCTGTTGCGTAATATAGTAATAGGATACTACAAATATATACGGCAACAATAACCCGATAAATGTATAGATCCATTCCCGAAAGCGGAAGGAACGATAAATCAATAAACCCAGCCATACAATTAACATGAAAAAAATACTGTTGGCATAAAACAAGCTACTCATAGAAATTAGAAACGCAGCATCAAAATAGTTGTAGGCCAGTCCGTCCTTTCGGAAAGAAGCCAGTATCCGGTCTATGGCAAAAAGGAGCAACAAGGTGGAAAATGAAACAGGGTTTAACCTGTTGAGTCCGGCAATGCTGCTGGCCAGAATGACGAATATAATAGCAGGCAAATAGGTGCGCTCTCCAATAAAATAATATTTCACATTGATGTGTACCAGCATAAAAGCCTGTGCCATAAGAATGACAAATGCAATAAATATACGCCAGAAATGCCGCTCTGCCAGCAAGTTGTTTAAAAAGGCATAAAATGGCATGGGGCTTTTGTCGAAAACAAATGCCGGCAAATGCGCAAAACCTTTAAAACTATTAAACCAAAGGATAAATGCCACCAGCGTAATCAGCAGCAGAATTACCGGACTTTTTCCTTTAAACAACGATAATAGCATGGTATCCTAATTATTAAAGATCGAATCCCAGATCGCGACGGAAATATTTTCCCTCAAAATTAACGACATCTGCATTTTGATATGATTTTTCTAGCGCTTCAGCCATTGTATTGCCATATGAGCTCACCGCCAGCACACGCCCACCTGCTGTTGAAACGCGGCTTACTTCACCAGTGGTGCCGGCATGGAACAAAATGCTGTCTGTAATTTTATCAAGTGCTTTTATGGCCAGTCCTTTATTATAAGGTCCGGGATACCCACCCGATACCAGCATCACTGAAGCCACCACCCGTGGATCGATTTCCAGGGCTGTTTCATCAAGTTTTCCGTTGGTGGAAGCGAGAAGCAATTCCAGGAAATCGCTTTTGATGCGTGGTATTATGGCTTCCGTTTCCGGATCTCCCATGCGGACATTATATTCAATTACATATGGGTCACCATTTACGTTTATCAGCCCAAAGAAGATAAAGCCATTGTAGGTAATATTTTCTTTTTGCAGCCCATGAATGGTTGGCTTTATTATCTTTTGCTCCACCTTTTCCATAAAATCACCTTTAGCAAAAGGGACGGGTGAAATTGAACCCATGCCACCGGTATTCAGACCGGTGTCTTTTTCACCAATACGTTTATAATCCTTGGCTTCGGGTAATATTTTGTATTGTTTGCCATCAGTAAGCACAAATACCGAAATTTCCACACCCGAGAGAAATTCTTCTATCACTACGCGTTTGCCTGCATCACCAAATTTGCCGTCGAGCATCGCTTTCAATCCTTTTTCAGCTTCTGCTATGGTATCATAAATCTCTACTCCTTTGCCGGCAGCCAGACCGTCGGCCTTGAGCACGTAAGGCGCATTTTGCTCGTGAATGAAAGCCACACCCTTATCTGTTTCACCGGGGCCCACGCTTATATACTTTGCCGTGGGGATGTTGTTTTTTTGCATAAACTGCTTGGCAAATTCTTTGCTGCCCTCCAGTTTAGCGCCCTGGCGCGTAGGGCCTATTACTTTTATATGCCGGTATTTTTCATCATTGGCAAAATAGTCGTGTATGCCCTCCACAAGCGGCACTTCCGGACCCACCACTAATAGCTCAACATTTTTATGCAGGGCAAAATTGGCCAGCGCTTCAAAATCAGTCACTTTTATATTTACATTCGTGCCTGTTTCTGCTGTGCCGGCATTGCCAGGAGCAATGTACAATGTGTCCAGTTTACTGCTTTGGGCTATTTTCCATGCCATGGCATGCTCGCGTCCCCCGGAACCTATAAGTAATACATTCATGTTTTATTATCTGTATTAAATGATGCACAAACTTAAAAAATACTTGTGCCTAAACCAATTTTGCAAAGATAATAAAAGCGGATTACCTTTGGGAGCGGAAAAATTATCTGAAATATCATGACTGTATCCGGCCCCCTAAGAAAGATGAAAACCAGCCTCACTGATGGTGTGGCCCACTACTGGCTGCGGCTTGGAGATCAGGAGGTGGAAATGAATGCCCTTATCGGGAAAAATATTTCGCTAACCTGGAGCGGTGTGATCAATTGCATCAGGTGTGGGCGCGTAACCAAAAAAAGTTTTGCACAAGGCTATTGCTACCCCTGCTTTCGCGATGCGCCGGAAACGGAAAGCTGCATTTTACGCCCGGAAACCTGCCAGGCCCATGAAGGCATTTCACGCGACATGGAATGGAGTAAAAATCACTGCCTGCAGGATCATTACGTTTACCTTGCCGTGTCCAGCGGTCTTAAAGTGGGGGTTACCCGCGCCACACAAATACCCACACGGTGGATAGATCAGGGCGCCGACCGTGCCATTATAGTGGCCCGGACACCAAATAGATTTACAGCCGGTACCATTGAGGTTGCCCTGAAAAAGCACTTTAACGACAAAACAAACTGGCGGCGTATGCTTACCAACAATGTTGATATGCTTATAGACTTGTTGCAGGAAAGGGACAAGCTTAAGCGGCTGCTGGGCGATGAACACCGGATTTATCTTAAGCAGGATTTTGAGATCATGAAACTTTCCTACCCGGTAGAGGTGTATCCTGAAAAAGTGAAAAGCAACAATTTTGAGAAAACAAAAACCATTGCAGGCGAACTTACCGGCATTAAAGGACAGTATTTATTTTTTGATCATAGTAATGTAATTAATATACGTGCCCAGGGAGGGTACAACGTGGATCTTTCCTGGAATTAACAAAATAAAAATTATGACAAAGCAGAAACCAACACTTTTAGTTTTAGCGGCCGGCATGGGAAGCCGCTACGGCGGACTTAAACAAATTGACGGCCTGGGGCCTTCCGGCGAAACCATTATTGACTACGCGGTATACGATGCCATGAAAGCAGGCTTTGGCCGGGTTGTTTTTATCATCAGAAAAAGTATTGAAGAATCGTTTCGTGAGGCTTTTAAGGATAAATTCCTTGATAAAGTGGATGTTTCTTTTGTTTACCAGGAACTGGATATTTTACCCGAAGGATTTACAGTACCCGAAGGCCGCGAAAAACCATGGGGAACGGCACATGCCGTACTCATGGCCAAAGATGCCATAAAAGAGCCCTTTGCGGTAATCAATGCCGATGATTTTTATGGCTACGAAGCTTTTGATGCCGCGGCACAGTTTCTTACACTGGAGGATGAAGGACATGAAAACACTTACTGCATGGTTGGTTATCCGGTAAAAAACACCCTTTCCGAGCATGGAGCAGTTTCCCGGGGTGTTTGCGAAGTGTCTGAAAATAATTTTCTCAACGATGTTGTAGAGCGCACCCATATTGAACGTAAAAGCAGTGATATTTTTTACAAGAATGGGCAGGGAAGCGACGTAAAACTGGATGAAGACAGCCTTGTATCGATGAATTTTTGGGGTTTCACTCCATCCGTTTTTCGCTTTATGGAAGATGAATTCACTGCTTTCCTGAAAGAAAAAGGCAACGAACCTAAATCAGAATTTTACATTCCTACCGTAGTGAACGAACTGGTAAAGAAAAATGTCGCCAGTTGTAAAGTACTCTCCTCTGGTGCCCGCTGGTTTGGTGTTACCTACCGTGAAGACCGTGAAAAAGTGGTGAACGAGATAAAAGAACTGGTAAAAAAAGGTGTCTATCCTGAAAATTTATGGGGATAATTTTATTTCTGAATTCACCTTGCATCTCCCTGCATGGCCCGGAACCCCTGCATGGCGCAAGTATTTTCGACTTGTGCCACTAG
>Ga0207419_1001422_pt1 | contig 18100 bp, 16 predicted proteins | sample ElkSloMetagenome_4_FD_184723 | JGI IMG/M metagenome (GOLD analysis project Ga0207419, IMG submission 184723) | Hot spring microbial communities from Elkhorn Slough, Monterey Bay, USA - MD2A (version 2) | ecosystem: Environmental > Aquatic > Marine > Intertidal zone > Estuary: Microbial mat ...
TAATCTGAATTTCTTCTTTTTCAGCCAGTCTTCTAGCACCTCCAGAAGGTCTAACCTGGAACCCTACAATGATTGCATCTGAAGCCGTTGCCAGGAGCACATCGCTTTCAGTAATTTGTCCTACGGCTTTGTGGATTACGTTCACCTGAATTTTATCGGTAGAGAGCTTTTGAAGTGAATCGGCGAGGGCTTCTACAGAACCATCAACATCTCCTTTCAGGATTATATTCAGCTCCTTGAAGTCTCCTATTGCAATTCTTCTTCCAATCTCGTCGAGGGTTATATGTTTCTGGGTTCTAACTCCCTGTTCACGCTGCAATTGCTCTCGTTTGTGTGCAATATCTCTAGCTTCTCTTTCATCGTCTAGAACGTTGAATTTATCTCCTGCGTTAGGCGCACCGTCCAGACCGAGCATAGAAACAGGGATGGAAGGACCTGCTTCTTCAACAGCTTGACCTCTCTCGTTAAACATAGCTTTCACCTTACCTGTATAATGTCCTGCAAGAACAGCATCTCCAACTCTCAACGCTCCTGATTCAACAAGCAGTGTGGTTACATATCCACGACCTTTATCAAGGGTAGACTCTATTACGGTTCCTAAGGCATTTCTATTAGGGTTTGCCTTAAGCTCGAGTAAATCTGCTTCGAGAAGCACTTTTTCTAGTAGCTCTTCAATATTCGTACCCTGTTTAGCAGAAATATCCTGGCTCTGATATTTTCCTCCCCAATCTTCTACAAGAATATTCAAGTTAGCCAGTTGCTCTTTAATCTTATCTGGGTTGGCTTCGGGTCTATCAATTTTGTTAATCGCAAAAATCATTGGTATACCAGCAGCCTGAGCATGATTAATTGCTTCTTTGGTTTGAGGCATAACATCGTCATCTGCTGCAACGACTATTATTGCCAGGTCTGTTACCTGCGCCCCACGAGCTCTCATGGCAGTAAAGGCTTCGTGACCCGGGGTATCGAGGAATGTTATTCTCTTTCCTCCTGAAATCTCTACACTGTAGGCTCCAATATGCTGGGTTATTCCGCCAGCTTCGCCAGCAATAACGTTTTCTTTTCTAATGTGATCAAGCAAAGATGTTTTACCGTGGTCAACATGCCCCATGACTGTTACAATCGGTGCTCTGTCTTCTAAGTCTTCTGGTTTATCTTCTTCGATCTGTATGGATTCTTGAACCTCTGCCGATGTGAATTCAACTTCGTATCCAAATTCTTCGGCTACGATAGTTATCGTTTCCGCATCCAGTCTTTGATTGATAGATACCATGATACCTAGAGTCATACATGCAGAGATGACCTCCGTCGGACCGACATCCATCAGGTTTGCAAGGTCTGAAACAGTAACATACTCAGTTAGTTTCAGGATTTTTGAATCTTGCTCTTCCTGTTGTTGACGTTCTTCAGCTTTACGGCTGTGCTCATCTCTTTTCATTCGGCGATTCTTAGCCGCCTTTGACTTGGAGCCACCGCTAAGCTTAGCGAGTGTTTCTTTCAACTCCCTATCTATATCTTCCTGGCTAACTTCCTGACGTTCGTTTGAACGACGCTGTTTTTTACGCCCTTTTTGTCCTTGCTGCTGCTTTACGTCAACTTTAGATCTAATTCTTTTTCTCTTTCTTCTTCCCTGTTGAGTTTCCGTTTCGGGATCTGTACTCATAACAGGCTTCTTCTTTTTCTTCTTAGGCGTTTCTTTTGGAAGATCAATTTTACCAACTACAGTAGGAGCACCAAGTTTAGTAACATTGGTTCGAATGGTTTCAACTTCGTCTTTTTTAGGCTTTTTGTCTTCAGCTTCTTTAGGCTCTTCCTTCTTCGGTTCGTCTTTAGCCTTAGGAGTTTCTTCCTCCTTCGCCTTTACCTCTTCTTTCTTCTCAGATGGCTTTTCTTCTTTTTTGGGCTCTTCCTTTTTCTCTTCCTTTGGAGCTTCTTTTTCAGCCTTTTTCTTATCGAGATCTATTTTGCCAACTACAGAAATTCCAGGTTTCTTCTCCACTGAAGGCTTGATCGTAGGATCTTCCTTCTTCTTTTCTTCTTTCGGCTCTTCCTTCTTTGGTTCTTCCTTTTTAGGTTCTACCGCTTCTTTTTTAATAGATACGGTTTCCCTTTTTCCGGGAGTAACGCCAGCAAGCTTTGATTTCTCTTTGAGTTGTTTAGAATCCTGAAATTCTTCAACGAGAACTTCGTAAGCATCAGCTTCAATCTTCGTATTGGGCTTGCTTTCAATCTCATAGCCTTTGGAAGCCAGGTAGTCTACAATAGTAGAAATACCCACGTTGAATTCCCTCGCTGCTTTACTTAATCTTACTGTCTTTGATCTTATTGGCATATATAAAACTCTGCTCCTGTTGTTTGCGAAATTATAAAATAAGCTCTACACTGCGATTATTCAAGTTCATCGCGGAGAATATTCAAAATCTCGGTTATAGTTTCTTCTTCTAAATCGGTTCTGGTTACAAGATCTTCTTTTGACAACTCTAAAACGCTTCTGGCTGTATCCAGTCCAGCTGCCTTTAGCTCATCAATGATCCAGTCATCAATTTCATCAGCAAATTCTTCCAGATCTACATCTTCTTCATCTTCATCTGTCTCCCTGTATACATCAAGATCGTAACCTGTCAATTTACTGGCTAGCTTAATATTGTGTCCACCTTTCCCGATAGCAAGCGAAACCTGATCGGGTTTAAGGAAAACTTCTGCTTTCATTTCTTCATCATCCAACTTGATATTGGTGATTTTTGCCGGACTCAAAGCACGCTGAATAAGCAACTGCATATTAGATGTGTAATTGATCACGTCAATGTTTTCGTTCTTTAACTCGCGAACAATACTGTGAATACGAGATCCTTTCATTCCTACGCATGCACCAACCGGATCTATTCTATCGTCATAAGACTCTACGGCTACTTTGGCTCTTTCACCAGGTACTCTGACAATTTTCTTAATGGTAATCAAGCCATCAAAAACCTCAGGAACTTCCATCTCAAACAGGCGTTCTAGAAATTCTGGAGCATTTCTTGAGAGAATAACTACGGGGTTATTGTTGCGCATCTCAACCTTTGCAACAACCGCGCGTACCGAATCTCCTTTTTTGAAGTAATCACTTGGAATTTGTTCGCCTTTTGGCAGAATAAGCTCATTACCTTCATCGTCTAAGAGAAGGATTTCGCGCTTCCAAACCTGATAAACTTCTCCGGTAATTATTTCTCCAACACGTTCGCTGTATTTCTTATAGAGACTGTCTTTTTCAAGCTCTATAATTTTTGAAACAAGGTTTTGCCTCATTGAAAGAATACTTCTTCTTCCGAAGTGATCTAATCTTATTTCTTCTGTAGCTTCTTCACCAACTTCAAAGTCAGGTTCAATTTTAATGGCTTCAGAATAAGCAATCTGACTATTTTCATCTTCTACTTCTCCGTCGGGCACGATTTCTCTATTTCTCCAAATTTCAAGGTCTCCTTCATCTGGATTGATAATAATATCAAAGTTATCGTCCGTACCATGCTTCTTGATTAACATGTTTCTAAACACATCTTCAAGGATACGCATCATGGTTTCGCGGTCGATGTTCTTAAACTCCTTGAACTCCGCGAATGATTCGAACAAATTAATATCGCTCATGGCTTATTATTTGAATAATATTTTAATTTTTGCCTGCTTTATTTCAGGGTAGGTCAATACGTGATCTTCCACGATTAACTCCTTCTTTTTCTTCCCTTCTACCCTTCTTTTTGTTTTGGTTTGCAAAACGATGTTTTCCTGCCCTGCTTCTAAAAGTTCTCCTTCCAGCTCTTTTCCTTCTTCTAATTTAATTTTTAAGGTACGACCAATATTCTTGATATACTGCCGAAAATCTTTAAGCGGTTTATCCAATCCAGGAGATGTAACCTGCAGGGAAAAATCTTCTAATTCTCGATCGAGATTATGCTCAATCTGACGGCTAATATCAACGCAATCTGAAATTGAAACTGGCCCCATACCTTCCAGTTCAACCGTAATATTATTACCCGGTTTTATGTCTACACTGAGTATATAATAGTCAGTTCCTTCAATCTTTTCGCCTACAAGAGATCTTATGGTATTCTCGCTGATCAAAATATGGTCAATAAAAAGAGGGGCCAAGCCCCTCACAATTTTTTTCGTTTGCTGCCGCAAAGATAAGTAAATAATCGGATTAAAAAGCTATTTATCAGCGACCATCAATGGTATTATCTTTTATAACTCTAACCTTTCTTCCATTTTCAAACTCTACCTCCTTAATTAAATTTCCTCTTGGTGAAAATTCTTTGCTACGGCCATGGCGTTTACCATCAGCATACTCTTCAATGAGATGCGGTTCTCCACCTCTTCGGTGGTAGATAATTGATTTACCATCAACCTTTCCTTCCGCGTAAGTTACTTCTCTCATTTTTCCACCTTCCGGAAAGTAGTAGATCCAATTTCCACTGGGTTTTCCTTCAGCATAAGCACCTTGTTCAACGGGTGTCCCAGATTCTGAATAACGGGTATATGGTCCATTTAAAACCCCTTCTTTATACCAGGCATTCTCTTGCATTCTACCTGATGGATACCAGTATTTCCAGTTTCCAGATTTTTGATCATTGTCCCATGCACCTTCATAGTTAGGTTCTCCTTTAGGAAACCACCCCTTCCACTTTCCCTGTATTTTTCCATTTTCAAAATACCCTTCATCTTTTGGGTTGCCATTATCGTACCACGACTTCCAGAGCCCTTGTTCTTCTCCGTTCACATAGGAGCCTTTTTGCAAGAGCTTTCCGTTTTCAAAATAAGTAAGCCACTCTCCTATTCTCTTTCCATTTTCGTATTGTCCTTTTCTCCAAAGTTCTCCTCCCGGATAATAAAATGTCCATTCTCCATCTTCTTCTCCATTTTCCCATTTGCCTTCGGTTTGCACCGTCCCATCTTCAAACCAATAAATCCACTCACCTTCTCTGGCTCCTTTCTTGAAGTTCCCTTCCATCTCCTTGTGGCCCTCTTCGCGGTAAAAAACCCACCTTCCTGATTTCGCTCCGCGATGGAACTGCCCTTCTATGGATAATTCTCCCGAAGCAAAATATTCTTCGTAAGCTCCATGGAGTGTATCGCGATCAAAATTCGTTGTTTTATAGAGGTTTCCGCCTGTGAAAAAATAATTCCAAGTAGAATCTTTTAAGCCATTTAGATAATTTCCTTCCGATCGCTTCACACCATCGTTATACCAGGTAGTAGAATGACCAGTCATTACTCCTTCCGTATAAGTTTCAAGTGTTTTCTTTTGCCCATTGTCATAATAAGCCTTAAGAACTCCATTTCCATCTTTGATTAATTGTTGACCTGTGCTATCCCAATATGAAATTAGCAAGGGCTCATTTGCCTCCGAATATTTCTCTTCCATATGAGGCATAGAATCTGGATACCAATATTTCCAAACCCCAATTTTGTTTCCCATATCAAACTCGCCTTTCTCTTTAATATCTCCGCTAAAATAGTAAGCCTCAAAAAGACTGTCCTTTTCATTCCATTCAAAATATCCGCGCTTTTTTACCCTACCGTTATAGAAGTAGGTTGTGGCGGGTCCATCTAGCCTGCCGAATTGATATGTTCGCTCTTCTTCAAGCTCACCACTTCGATAGTAATACTTCCAAACGCCGTGTTCTAAACCTCCCTTGAACTTTCCTTCAGATTGTTTAATCGTCTCGTTTTCGTCCCAGTAATCAATAAATGTTTGCTCTTCCTGAGCTTTTATGTAAAGCACTAAAAATACAGCAAAGACAAGAAAGAGTCCTTTTTTCATTGAGTAAAAGGCTTTGAGGGATTTCAAGATTTTAAAGTTTTAAAGGTGCGGAGTTGTAGGGAAAAAAATAAGCTGTACGGCAGCTTATTCTGCACAAGGCAGTGTTTGAAGTCCAAACGATTCACTGTGATTAATTATTGTATTTGGTTGTTGGAAGTCCGATTCAACATGTTTTCAGATCAGTTTCTGACCAACATCTGCTATGTGACCATGTTAAGACAGTGTTAATTTTAAAAACACACCAAATGAGATTATTGAGTAAACATTATGTAATGGCATTATTTGCCTTGAGTATTTTTGTTGTTTCATGCAACGATGACGACGATGATGATGACCCTCAGACACCGAGTGGTCCTACACAAAACATTGCTGAGATAGCGTCAGCAAATGCTGAATACAGCATTCTGGTCGAAGCTTTAACGGCCGCTAACTTGGTTGGTGCAGTATCAGAAGAAAACGCCACCTTGACTGTATTTGCTCCTAACAACAATGCATTTAACACGCTTTTTGATGATTTAAACTTAGTTGATACAGACGGGGATGGCAGCCGTGTGGACGACCTTGTGGATGAATTGGGAGCAACAGCGGTAACTAACATTCTGCTCTATCATGTTTTAGGAGCAGAAATTCGCTCAGGCGATGTTCCAGAAAAAGCCTATGTAACTACCCAATCAACCGGCTCTCCAGATGACGACCAACTGTCATTGCTAGTTGAAAGCAGAACAGGTGGAGTTTTCTTAAACAATGAAGCCCAAGTTAATGCTCCGGATATTCTTGCCACAAATGGGGTGATCCACGGTATAGATAATGTGCTTTTGCTACCAACTGTTGCTGATCATGCAATTAACAACCCTGGAGATTTTAGTGCCCTAACTGGAGCAGTTCTTCAAGTTGGTCTTGAAGGAGCCTTGAGTGATGATGCAGCAGAATTAACCGTTTTTGCACCTGTTAACAGTGCGTTTGATGAAGTAGCCACAACTGTGGCATCGCTGACTGATGCTCAGCTAACAACTGTTTTGCAATACCATGTTATTGGACAACAGTTAAGAGAAGATGATATACAAACCGGATCTGCAGAAACTCTCAACACCCAATCTATAGGCATCAATGTTGGAGAATCGGCTGTTACTATTTCAGATGTAGACGAATCTAATGCTGATGCAACTGTTATTCTAACCAATGTGCAAGGAACTAATGGTGTAGTACATGTAATAGACGTGGTACTTATTCCGCAACTATAATTCAAAATTATTTGTTAAGAAGGCCGGCAACAATGCCGGCCTTTTTATTTTAGCAAATGTGAAAAAAGTATTGATTACCGGTGGTACCGGCTTAATAGGGTCTAGATTAATCCCAATTCTCTTGTCTGAAGGATACGAGGTTGTCTTGCTTTCTCGTAGTGAACAGAGCTACATGGGTTGCAAAGCCTATGCATGGGATCTGGCAAACGGTGTTATAGACACCCGGGCCTTTGAAGGCGTTAGCAATATTATTCACCTTGCTGGTGCAGGGATAGCTGATAAACGTTGGAGCGATTCTCGAAAAAGAGAATTGATAGATAGCCGAGTTAAGTCGGCCGAGCTTTTAAAGCAATATTCCATCTCGCAAAATCTGGCATTGAATGCATTCATTTCTGCAAGTGGAATCGGTTATTACGGAACGGAGACAACAGACCGTGTTTTCAAGGAAGAAGACCCTCCTGCAGATGAATTCATATCTGAAATATGTGTTAAATGGGAATCTGCAGCTGATAACTTCTCAGATGTTTGCCGTGTTGTTAAGTTGCGAACAGGAGTGGTACTTTCAAAAGAAGGCGGTGCATTAGTAAGGCTGGCACAACCCATAAAATTAGGTATTGGCGCTCCTGTAGGTAGCGGAAATCAATATATGCCTTGTATCCACATAGATGATCTATGCAGGATGTATTTGCATTGTCTGGAGAACCAAGAGACAAAAGGCGTTTACAATGCAGTAAGTGGTGAAAGTTCTACAAATAGGGAACTTACCCAGGCCGTAGCCAGAGAACTAAAGAAGCCCTTGTGGCTCCCAAATGTCCCAGCCTTTGCGATGAAACTGGCATTCGGTGAAATGGCCAAAATTCTTCTTGGTGGCAGCCGCGTTTCTGCAGATAAAATAAAGTCAAGTGGATTTAATTTTGAGTTTCCCACGCTCAAAAACGCCCTCGCAGAAATCTATCAGTAGCTACGTTCTTTAAGCATAGCTAAGAAATCGGTGAATCGGCTCTTTTTTTCATCGGCCAGGGAAAGTTGCCGAATGCAATCTGAAGCTTTGTCAAAATACTCTTTAGATGCATCAATTGTATCTCCATCCACCTCCAAAGATTTAAAGATTTCTTTTACTCTTCTCACTTTTTCATCGTTCTTCTTCAGGGAATCTGCAAAATATATTTTGCTCAATTCATCTTTCAAATCAGGCCCTGCCTTCTCAAGAGCTTTGATAATTAGATATGTCTTTTTATTGGAAATAATGTCGCCACCTACTTGTTTACCGAATTTTTCCGGATCACCGAAAGCGTCGAGATAATCATCCTGAATCTGAAATCCTATTCCGGCTTGCTTGCCAAACTGATAAAGTAATTCGGCATCTTTGCTCGTAGCCCCGGCAACGATAGCACCCATTTTTAAAGCACAACCTAGCAAAACTGCCGTTTTAAGCCCAATCATTTCAATGTAAGAGTCTGCTTGAACATCAGAGCGGGTTTCAAAATCCATATCGAGTTGCTGGCCCCAGCACACTTCGGCAGAAGTGGTATTAAAGAGATCTAATAATTCTTTCAGGTTTTCATTTCCTGTCTCAGCAAGGAGCTTATAAGCTTCAATTAGCATTGCATCACCGGAGAGAATGGCGGTATTTTCGTCCCATTTAGCGTGAACCGTTTCCTTTCCACGACGAAGGGGGGCCTCATCCATGATATCGTCGTGCACCAATGAGAAATTGTGAAATATTTCAACGGCCATGGCCGCTTTAAATACACGCTTTTCTAGTTTTCCGAATGCGGAAGCAGATAGCAATACCAAAAGCGGCCTAAATCGCTTCCCTCCCAAAGAAAGAATATACTTCACCGGGTTGTGTAGATTATTATCAGGTAAAGTCTTGAGATAGCTTTCGAGCTCCGTCTCAAATTGGGCTCTTAATTCAGAAAGATTCATTTAAGAAGATTGAGAAGGTATTGTCCATAACCGCTTTTAACAAAGGGCTGCGCTATTTCGTTCAGCTTCTCAGCAGAAATGAACCCCATTTTAAAAGCAATTTCTTCAATGCACCCAATTTTTAGCCCCTGTCTGCCTTCTATTACTTCAACGAACTGACCTGCTTGCATCAGCGAATCAAAAGTTCCAGTATCTAACCAAGCCGTACCTCGATCCAGGATGGAAACTTGCAGTTTTCCCAGAGCGAGATATTCCTTATTTACATCGGTAATTTCGTATTCGCCTCGGGCACTGGGCTTTAAATTCTTGGCAATCTGAATTACCTGATTATCGTAAAAATACAGCCCGGGAACAGCATAATTAGATTTGGGCTTATTGGGTTTTTCTTCGATGGAAAGCGCAATTTGATTTTCATCGAACTCAACCACTCCATACCGCTCAGGATCTGAAACGTGATAGGCATATACTATTCCACCTTCGGGATTTGTATTAGCATTGAGAAGTCTTCCCAAGCCGTTTCCATAAAAAATGTTATCACCCAGAATAAGAGCCACATTGTCATCTCCAATAAACTCTTCTCCTATGACAAATGCTTGGGCGAGACCATTGGGTTCTTCCTGCACCGCGTAGGTAAATTTACAGCCTACCCTGGTTCCATCGCCCAGTAATCGCTTAAAATTGGGCATATCATGGGGGGTAGAAATAATCAGTATGTCATTGATGCCTGCACTCATTAGTGTAGAGAGCGGATAATAGATCATCGGCTTATCGTAAACAGGCATGAGTTGCTTGCTAACGGCAATAGTAAGGGGGTAAAGTCTGGTTCCGGAGCCGCCGGCTAGAATAATACCTTTCATTAGAACTTATTTTTTTATTTCCAGGTCTTCGAGTTCTATATCTTCTTCTTCTTCAACGATCTCCAATAAGGGTTCGCGAAACGACTTGGTCACAACACTGCGCTGAAATGACATTAACATAGATGGAAGCAATACCAGATTGGAAATCATAGCGACGAGTAAGGTAACGGAAACAAGCATTCCCAAAGCCACGGTTCCACCAAAATTAGATGCTGTGAAAACCAAAAATCCGAAAAATAGGATGATAGAAGTATAGATCATACTCACACCTGTTTCGTGTACTGCATTAATAATGCAGGTGCTGATATCCCAAGAACGAGCCTTTAATTCTTGTCTGTACTTAGAGAGGAAATGAATCGTATCATCCACAGAAATACCGAAGGCAATACTAAAGACAAGTATTGTGGAAGGCTTGATAGCTATACCAAAAAACCCCATCAATCCCGCTGTAAAGAGCAATGGAATTAGGTTTGGGATTAGAGAAATCAATACCATTCTCGCCGAATTGAAGAGTAATGCCATGAGTATGGCTATAACTGTAATAGCTATCGCCAGACTTATAAAAAGATTCTTTACGAGATAGTCTGTGCCGTCTAAAAATACAATACTCGTTCCGGTGAGTGTAACTTTGTATTCATCCTTCGGAAAAATTTCATAAACCTTCGGTTTTAAACTGGCCATCAGACTGTCCAGTTCTATGGTTCCAATATCTGCAATCTGAGCAGAAATGCGAGTAGTGTATTGTGTGGAATCCAGAAAAATTTTAGACACATCGCCCACATCGCTCTCATTCCCTCGGATATAAGGGGCAATAAAAGACTTTTCGTAACTTGAAATCAGCGAATATTTTGATGGAATACCGTTGTAGTAGGCCTGCTTAGCAAATTTCACTGCATCGGTAATAGCTAGAGACCTTGAGATTTCAGGGTAACTTTCTAAGACGCCTTGAAGCTTTTCAATTTTTCGAAGTGTCTTGTCCCTGGTAACTCTAGAACTGTCTTTCGTACTCACCAATATCTCAAGGGGCATAACACCCGCAAAATTCTCTTCGAGAAAATTCAAATCCTTAATGATTTGATCGTCTTTGGGGAGGTCATCTACAATGTTTCCGGTACTTTGAACCTTCGTCATCCCGTATAAGCTTAGCCCAATTACAATGACAGCTCCTATGTAAGTTGCAGTTCTATGATTTTTCACCATTGCTTCCAGCACACTTACCACCTTGCTCACCCAGGTTCTCTCAAGGTGTTTTACATGTCTCTCTCTTGGAGGATTGATAAAACTAAAAAGACCAGGAATTATGATCAGTGATAGCAGGAAAACACTGAGAATATTAATAGAAGCCACGATACCAAACTCCTTTAACATAGCACTTTGGGTAAAGATGAAAGTGGCAAAACCCATGGCTGTAGTGGCATTGGTCATAAACGTAGCATTACCTACCTTATGAATTACCCGATTAAGTGCCTTAATCTGATTTCCGTGATTTTTATACTCGCTATGATATTTATTCAGAAGAAAAACGCAGTTGGGTACACCAATTACAATGATCAATGGAGGAATCAATCCCATAAGAGCTGAAAGCTTGAATCCCAAAAGACTAATCGTTCCAAGCGACCAAATAACCCCTACAATAACTACAAGAAGGGAGATAAACATTACCCGAAAGCTCTTGAAGAACAAAAGCATTAAAAGAGCAGTAATTGCTGCTGCCAAACCGACAAACATCCCGAGCTCTTGCTTAATCTTAGCAGTTTGCATCGTTCGGATATAAGGCAGACCAGATAAATGCACGTCCAAGCCAGATGTAGCTGTAAACTCATCAACCCTTTGCTCTATGGCTTCTACTACTTCTACACGTTCTTCCGAATTAAACTTATCGCGGTTGGTGAAGAGCATCATCAAGCTTGCCCCGGTGCTGTCGTTAAAAAGTAATCCACTGTAAAATGGCAGGGAAGAAATAACTTTTTTTAAACTGTCTACTTCTTCTTCAGACTGTGGTTTGCGCTGAACAACACGCTCTAGTTGAAATTTTCTTAAATCGTTGTTCTTTTTAAGAGTAAAGAGATGTGCTTCTGAAAAAACAGAATCTACTCCATCAATATTTCTCAAGTCATTGCCCAATTCATACCACTCGGCAAAAATGGGGTAGCTATGAAACTTCTCACCCTTCACTCCAAGAACCAGTACATTTCCGTCTTCAGAAAATCTTTCGGTAAATCTATCGTACTCAACCTGGGTGCTGTCGTCTTTGGGAAGGATACCTCCAAACTTGTAACTCATCGTTACGAATTGCGCCTGGTAAGCCATAAAAACAGTGATGAGAAACACCACAATCAGCAGAGGCAAACGATTTCTTAGAACAAATCCGGCGGTTTTTTCCCACATGGGCTCGAATGATAAACCCACAAATATAAGATTGTTGTTAGCATTCCAGCCTTTCTACTATTCCAGATTTCTACCCTAACTTAGCGATGTGAGAAAATCGAGATTAAAAGAACTTGAGTACTACGCCAAACACGCTTCTTTCAAGCGATCAAGGAATCTTTGGAAATTGTGGTCAGGTTATCATTATTCACGCCACAAAAAGACTCCATATCAATGGGGTTTACCTCTCTCTATCTCAATTGAGCCTACCACCGCCTGCAATCTCGGCTGCCCGGAATGCCCCAGCGGACTGAAGCATTTTACAAGACCTACCGGAAACCTGGATGTTAATCTTTTGGATGGAGTGTTGGACGAAATTGGCGACACCCTCCAGTATCTCACTTTCTACTTCCAGGGCGAGCCTTTTATCCACCCCAAGATGGTTGATCTTATTGAAAAGGCATCGTCCAGAGGAATTTTCTCTGCCACATCTACCAATGCCCATTTTATTTCTGAAAAGGTTGCCGGCGAAATAGTTGATTCGGGCTTGAATAAACTTATCATATCAATTGACGGAACCACCCAGGAAGTTTACGAGCAATATCGCGTAAAGGGGAAGCTTGAAAAAGTAATAGAAGGAACACGAAATATTCTTGAAGCTAAAAAAAAGCGCAAATCAACTTTTCCCCTGGTTTATTTTCAGTTTCTGGTGGTCAGACCGAATCAGCATCAGATAGATGATGTACATAAATTGGCCGAAGAACTAGGAGTAGATGGTGTACTGCTCAAAACGGCCCAGGTTTATGAATACAAACAAGGGAATGATCTAATCCCCACCATTGACAAATACGCCAGATATAAAAAAGAGAGCGATGGCACCTGGTCGATTAAAAATAATCTGCTCAACCAATGTTGGAGGATGTGGCACTCTTGTGTTATTACCTGGGATGGTAGAATTGTTCCCTGCTGCTTTGACAAGGATGCACAGCACGAACTCGGGCAATTTGGAAACCAAAGCTTCAAGGAAATCTGGTGGGGAGAAGCTTATAATAATTTCAGGCAAAGCCTTCTTATCTCGCGAAGCGAAATAGACATTTGCAAAAACTGTTCGGAGGGAACAAAAGTTTGGGCCTAAGCTCTCAGGTAATTTTCAAGAATTTTTCTGCCCTGAGGGGTAAGTACGCTTTCAGGATGGTATTGGATAGCATAGAATTTAGCCTTCGCGTGTTCCATAGACATGATCTCTCCCTGAATATCCTTAGCCGTTGCCAACCAATCGTTTTTCATAGATGATTCGTCTACGACCCATGAATGATAACGGCCCACCATAAGAGGTAATTCAATATTCTGGTAAAGTAGTGTATTTGAGTTTGGATTGATCAGCTCATGAGATACTCCGTGGTGAGCATCGTTCAGATTTTTGAGCTTCATGCCCGCGGCCAAAGCCAGCGCCTGCATGCCCAGACAAACACCTAGTGTTTTCTTTTCTAAGATCAGGAGACGCTCTACGACTGGCATCAAATTCTTTAATTCATTCGGCAAGCCCGGGCCTGGCGACAAAATAACTGAGTCATAATATGTCAATGAATTGATATCTACTTCATCAACCCTGAGAACATCCAAATCTTCCTGGAGGATATCTTCAAGAATATGGACGAGGTTATAAGTAAATGAATCGTAATTATCTACAACGAGATGGGTGGCCATTTAAATGGTCATGATGTCCTTCTCCTTCTGCTCAATTTCTTGGTCTGTCTTTGAACTGTACTGATCTGTAAGCTTCTGAACTTCATCTTCAGCATCCTTGGCCAGGTCTTCGCTTAAACCATCTTTTTGTAGCTTTTTGATCTCGTCGTTTGCATCTCTTCTCGCACTTCGTATGCTCACTCTTGCATTCTCTGCTTCCGCCCTGCATTTTTTAACCAGATCCTTTCTACGCTCTTCTGTTAAAGCCGGTACATTGATCATCACCACTTCTCCATTGTTCTGAGGGTTCAAACCGAGATTGGCATAAGTGATAGCAGTTTCAATAGGCTCTAGCATATTCTTCTCCCAGGGCTGAACGCGAATGGTTCTGGCATCTGGAGTATTGATATTGGCCACCTGGTTCAAGGGAGTGGGATTTCCGTAATACTCTACCATCACTCCATCAAGCATAGACGGGTTGGCCTTTCCTGCTCTGATTTTTAGCAGCTCGTCTTCCAGGTGTCGTATGGCTTTAACCATAGACTCTTTGGCGTCTTCTATAATCAGATCAATTTCTTCGTTCATGATTTATGCAATTAAAAATTAACCAATGTACCCACTTCTTCTCCAACTACCACTTTCTTCAAGTTTCCGGAAGAGTTCATATCAAAAACAATAATAGGAAGTTTATTCTCATTGCATAGGGTAAATGCTGTGAGATCCATAACGCTCAATCCTTTTTGATAAACTTCATCAAATGTAATAGTGCTGTATTTAGTTGCTGAGCTGTCTTTTTCTGGATCTGCAGTGTAAATGCCATCAACCCGCGTTCCCTTCAGAATAACATCTGCCTCTATTTCTATCGCCCTTAAAGCTGCAGCCGAATCTGTTGTAAAATATGGGTTTCCGGTACCAGCACCAAAGATGACGATTCTTCCTTTTTCAAGATGGCGAACTGCTCGCCTTCTGATAAAGGGTTCTGCCACCTGTTCCATCTTAATAGCAGACATGAGCCTGGTTTTGAGATCTTGCATCTCAAGAGCCGACTGGAGGGCCATTCCATTAATGACAGTAGCGAGCATCCCCATATAATCGCCTTGCGTTCGCTCCATTCCACCTTCAGCCGCTTGAAGTCCGCGAAAGATATTTCCACCACCGATTACGATTGCAAGCTCTACACCCATATCGGTAATTTCTCTGATTTCTCTTGAATACTGGGCAAGGCGATTATTGTCTATACCAAATTGTTTATCGCCCATTAGGGCTTCACCACTGAGTTTAAGGAGAATCCGTTTGTATTTCATAGTTGGATGTGATGCTTGAAAGCGGCCCGAAAATTATCAAAAAAAAAGGAGTCCGAAAGCATTCGGACTCCTTCTTCGAATCAAATAATATTTCTTAGCTAAGCGAAAAACGCTTGAACGAAGTAACGCTTAGGCCATCTTCAGCTTCTCCAAGGTACTGCTTGATGGACTTTTTATTGTCTTTTATAAATGCCTGGTTAAGCAATGTATTTTCCTGAAAGAACTTATTCAATCTTCCCATGGCAATTTTCTCAGCTAGTTCTGCAGGCTTACCTTCTTGAATGGCGAGGTCTTTACCTACTTCTATTTCCTTCTGAACAACATCTTCAGGAACTGAATCTTTGTCTAGAGCTACCGGAGCCATGGCAGCAACCTGCATGGCAACGTCTTTACCTACTTCGGCAAAGTCGCCTGACTTGTTCAAACCAACAACCGATGCAAGTTTGTTTCCGGGGTGAATGTAGGCAACAACATTGTCTGCATTCACAGTATCATAGCTAGAAAGCTCAATTTTCTCTCCAATCACACCTGTTTGCTCAGTTATCTTTTCTTCAACGGTCATATTATCGTTGAATGGAAGTGCTTTTAGAGCATTCAAATCAGCTGGTTTGTTGTCTAGAGCGATTTTAAGAATGGTTTCAGCAAAATTGGTGAAATCTTCGTTTTTGGCTACGAAATCAGTTTCACAATTCACAACGATAATAGCTCCGTGTGTTCCATCTTCGGTTTTACCCGCAAGAACTACACCTTCAGTTGCGTCTCTTTCGCTGCGCTTAGCAGCTACTTTTTGACCTTTTTTACGGAGAATGTCAACTGCTTTATCAAAATCGCCTTCTGCTTCTACGAGGGCTTTTTTACAGTCCATCATTCCCGCTCCTGTTTGCTTACGAAGTTTATTTACTTCAGCAGCAGAAATTTTCATGGTTATAATGTGTTTTGAATTAGATTATGCTTCTGTTGACTCTTCTTTCTTTTCCTTCTTCTCTCCCTTCGCTGTTGCTTTAGCAGATGAATCGTCTTTTTTCTTCTCTTCTTTTTTCTTCTCAGCAGCTTTGTCAGCAGCTTGTTTGTCTTTAGCGGCTTTTCTATCGTTTAGACCTTCCTGAAGAGCTGCGGTAATGTAATCAAGTATAACAGCAATTGACTGAGATGCGTCATCATTTGCAGGAACGGCAAAATCTACCTTGTTAGGATCTGAATTTGTGTCTACCATTGCAAGCGTTACCAGCCCTAATTTATGTGCTTCGGCAAGTGCAATGTCTTCTTTATTGATATCCACAATAAAAATGGCAGCTGGAAGCCTCGTAAGATCTGCAATAGAACCTAGTGTTTTCTCTAGCTTCGCGCGCTGACGAGATATCTGAAGTCTCTCTCTTTTAGAAAGCGTATCAAGTGTTCCATCTCCGGCCATCTTATCAATACTAGCCATCTTCCTAATCGCTCTACGCACTGTTGAGAAGTTGGTAAGCATTCCTCCACTCCATCTTTCAGAGATGTAGGGCATGCCCGTAGGCTTGATCTTTTCTTCCAGAATAGATTTTGCCTGTTTCTTGGTAGCTACGAAAAGAATTTTCTTTCCTGATTTTGCGATCTGACGAACAGCATTGCAGGCCTCATCAAGCTTTACTGATGTTTTATTGAGATCGATAATATGGATTCCTTTCTTTTCTGCGAAAATATAAGGAGCCATGTGTGGGTTCCACTTTCTTGTTAAGTGGCCAAAGTGTACACCCGCATCCAGTAATTCTTTAAAACGGGCGTCATTTGATTCTGACATACTACTAATTTGGTTTACATTCTGTTAAAAAACAATTGACGGGTAGCTCTTGTGAGATCCCGTCAATTTAGATACTAAACAAGCGCAGTAAATATTAACGCTTACTAAATTGAAACTTCTTACGAGCTTTAGGCTGCCCGAATTTCTTACGCTCCACCATTCTTGGGTCACGCGTCATTAATCCCTCAACCTTCAACTTGGTTTTCATTTCCGGATCAACTTCAACCAATGCTCTTGAAATCCCAAGACGCACCGCTTCAATTTGACCAGTTATTCCTCCGCCTCGTACATTAACCTTTACATCGTACTTACCTTCAGTTTCAGTCAGCATAAATGGCTGATGAATTCTGTACTGAAGAGGCATTGTTGGAAAGTATTCTTTAAAGTCGCGACCATTTACGGTTACACTACCTGTTCCATTTTGCATGTAAACACGTGCAACTGATTTCTTTCTACGACCGAGTGTGTTAATCACCTCCATTACTTAATATTATTAAGATCGATTTTTTCTGGCTTCTGAGCTTCAAATTTGTGCTCTGACCCTTCTACAACGTGTAGGTTGGTGTACAATTTGTTGCCAAGCTTATTCTTGGGGAGCATTCCTTTAACCGCCATCTCAACGATTCGTATCGGTCTTCTTTCCAACAACTCGGCAGCTGTAAGAGATCGCTGACCGCCGGGATAGCCCGTATGACGGATATAGGTTTTGTCTTCCATTTTATTACCTGAAAGAGCTACTTTTTCAGCATTGATAACAATTACATTATCACCACAGTCAACGTGTGGTGTATAATTTGGCTTGTATTTACCTCGAATTAGCTTCGCAATTTTGGAAGCCATTCTTCCCAGAGTTTGGCCTTCCGCATCAACGATTACCCACTTTTTATCAGCGGTTTCGCGATTGGCCGAAACGGTTTTGTAACTTAATGTATCCACTGTATATAAGCTGTTTAGCTAATTTACTCCCCCAAAATGGGGCTGCGAAGATAAGATGTTTTTTCTATTGCACAAAGGGCCTGTGCAAGTTTTGTTGAGAGAACGGATTGAATAACTGCGCAAAGCTTGAAAACAGGCCATCAATCCATGACTGCACAAAGCTCGGATTATTTTTTAAAATCTGATTAAACCTTTTCGATTCTTCA
>Ga0207419_1001423_pt1 | contig 18092 bp, 17 predicted proteins | sample ElkSloMetagenome_4_FD_184723 | JGI IMG/M metagenome (GOLD analysis project Ga0207419, IMG submission 184723) | Hot spring microbial communities from Elkhorn Slough, Monterey Bay, USA - MD2A (version 2) | ecosystem: Environmental > Aquatic > Marine > Intertidal zone > Estuary: Microbial mat ...
CGGTGAAACTCGCCGCGGCTGGCTTGGTGTGCGTATTCAGGATGTCACACCTGACATGGTCGATGCGATCGACGGTCTCGACGCAGCGCGCGGCGCGCTGGTCACCGATGTGCCCGAAGGCCCCGCGGCCAACGCAGGCATGATTGCCGGAGATGTTGTGCTGACCTTCGACGGGATCGAAATCGAGGACACGCGCGAACTGGTCCGCATCGTCGGTAATTCGCCCGTGGGCAAAGAGGTGCCCGTGTCGGTCCTTCGCGATGGTGACATGACCGATCTGACGGTCGTCCTCGGCCGCCGCGAAACCTCCGAAGCCGTGGCCTTCCCCGCTTCGGGCGAAGATGAAACACCGCAGCAATCGGAAATCCTCGGCCTGACCCTGTCGGAAATCACGCCGGAATTGACGGATCAGTATTCGCTGAGCACCGACACCGGGCTTGTGATCACGGCGATCAATCCCGATTCAGAGGCCGCTTCGAAAGGCCTGATCGAGGGTGATGTGATTACCGAAGCCGGTCAGCAGGCGATCGCGAGCGTCAGCGATCTCGAAGGCCGGATCGAGGCGGCGTCGGATGCCGGTCGCAGATCGATTCTGCTGCTGGTCCGTCGCGGTGGCGATCCCCGTTTCGTCGCGCTCTCTTTGGAAGAGTGACGGACCGATCATGTGAAAAGACCGACAAGGGCGGACTTTCTGGTCCGCCCTTTCTCTTTGGGGTAGCGACAGGCGTTTGCCTGCACTAATTAGGGTCGAAACCGCAATATCGCATGAGGGTGAAGGAAAAAATGGCCAAGATTACTTACGTCGAATTCGGCGGAACGGAACATGTTGTCGAGGTGTCCAACGGCCTGACCGTCATGGAGGGCGCACGCGACAACGGGATCCCCGGGATCGAGGCGGATTGCGGCGGGGCCTGTGCCTGTTCGACATGTCATGTCTACGTGGACGAGGCCTGGGTCGACAAGCTGCCTGCAAAAGACCCGATGGAAGAAGACATGCTCGACTTCGCGTTCCAGCCCGATCCGGTCAAGTCACGCCTGACGTGCCAGTTGAAGGTATCCGACGCGCTGGATGGTCTGCGCGTTCAGATGCCGGAAAAACAGATTTGATCCGCGCGCTGGTGGCGGCGGCGCTTGTCGCCACCTCTGCCTGCGCCGAAAAGATTAATTCTGCCACTTACGCCGCCCCGACGGACAGATATGCCCACGGCATTCTGGGTGATGCCATCGAATGGGGCGAGCTGCGTCTGCAGACAGACAACGGGACCCGCATCTTCACCCTGCCTCCAAGCCGGGTGTTCGAAGACGTGGCACCGCGCCTTGCCGATCTGGACGGGGACGGCGCCCCCGAGGTCATCGTGGTCGAGACGCTGCAGACGGCGGGGGCGCAACTCGCCATATATGACGAGACCGGCAAGATCGCGGCAACCCCGCATATCGGCCGGACGAACCGCTGGCTTGCACCCATCGGGGCAGCGGACATGGACGGCGACGGGACGACCGAGATCGCCTATATCGACCGCCCGCATCTGGCCAGGATCTTGCGGGTCTGGCGCTTTGACAACGGCAGGCTGTCCGAGGTGGCCAGCCTGTCCGGTTTGACCAATCACCGGATCGGCGAGCGCGACATCGGCGGCGGTATCCGTGATTGCGGCGACGGCCCCGAGATGATCACCGCGAATGCGGACTGGACCCGCGTGATGGCGACGGTGCTTCGCAACGGCCAATTGTCGACGCGCGATTTGGGCCCTCACCGAAACCGCGCGTCATTTTCGGCCGCTTTGGCCTGCCGGACGCCCGGATAGCGGCGCGCTGATCCGCCGTGTCAACCTGCGTCACGCCACGGTGGCAGCCACCGAGATCAGCAATACGACCTCGCTTACCTGCTGGGTAGCGCCCAGAATATCGCCTGTCTGTCCGCCGATCTTGTTTCTGGCAATCACCCCGCAGACAAGCGTGGCAAGCCCAGCGACCAGCAGGGCACCCGGAAAACCCGACAGGATGACGACTGCCACCGCAAACCCGACGGCGGTCCACGCAGTCTTGGCACCGGGGCGCCCTACAGACCGGCTCAGCCCCGTTTGCCGCGCATGTGCAAGCGTGGTCATCAGCACAACCATCGTGGCCCGGCTCAGGGCGCCAATGGCGATCAAAGCCGCCCAGAAGATCTCTGTTTGCAAAATCGCGGCCAGTGCCGCCCATCGCAACAGCAGCGACAGGCCGATAGCGCAGACGCCGTAGACCCCGATCCGGCTGTCTTTCATGATCTCCAGTCGCCGGACCCTTTCCCAACCACCCCAGAGGCCATCGGCGCTATCGGCCAGACCGTCTTCGTGCATGGCGCCGGTGACGATGATCCCGAACGCCAGCACGATCCCCGCCGTGATCCCGGGACCAAGCCCGATCCAGCCCGCGCAACCCGCAACGAGCGCCGCACCCGCTCCGAGAAATGCCCCCACCACGGGGTAGGCCCAGGCAGATGCCGCCCCTCTTGCCATGGCGGCATCGGTATCGATCCGCATCGGCAGTCGCGTCAGCAGGCCAAAGGCTGCGGGCAGGTCGATAGCGGCGAACAGTGCCGTGTCGTTTTTTGTCACGTGGCAGGTCCTGTCGGGCTTTTCTCTGGCGGTCCATTCGATAAACAGGCGCAAAGACTGACCGGAGCACGGATGTGATGCAAGCGCCATTTACCACCCTTTCGACATTCCAGAAAACGCTCGGCACCGCCGCCGGACCCGATGCCGATGCGATAGCGGCTGCGGCGGCGCGGAATGCGCAACTGACCAAGCCGCCAGGTGCACTGGGACGTCTTGAAGACCTCGCCCTGTGGTATGCAGGCTGGCGTGGGACGCCGCGCCCGCAGATTACCGGACCGCAAGTGCTGGTCTTTGCGGGCAATCACGGCGTCTGCGCGCAAGGCGTCTCGGCCTTCCCGCCCGAGGTCACGGTGCAAATGGTCGCGAACTTCAAGCAGGGGGGGGCGGCGATCAACCAATTGTCCCGGACCTTCGGGGCGCAGATGGATGTTCACGCGCTCGATCTCGACCGCCCGACAGCGGATTTCACCCAAGCCCCCGCGATGAGCGAGGAAGACTGTGTCGCCGCATTGCAGACGGGTTGGACGGCTGTGGATCCGGCAGCGGACCTTCTGGTAACGGGCGAGATGGGCATCGGCAACACCACGTCGGCAGCGGCCCTGGCCATGGCGCTCTATGGCGGTGAGGCTGCCGATTGGACCGGTCGGGGAACGGGCGTCGATGACAGCGGGCTGGCGCGCAAGATCGCGGTGGTCGAAGCGGGCGTCGCCCTGCACGCCACGGACGACCCGCTCGAGGTGCTGCGCTGTCTGGGCGGGCGCGAACTGGCGGCGATGGCAGGCGCGATCGCGGCCGCCCGCCATCACGGAATTCCCGTCATCCTTGACGGTTTCATCTGTTCGGCGGCGGCGGCGGTTCTCGCCAAAGCGCAGGAAGGGGCGCTGGATCACGCTGTTGCAGGCCACCTCAGTGCCGAGGGCGGCCATGGCCGCCTGCTCGCGGCCCTGGGCAAGGAACCGCTGTTGAATCTCGGTCTGCGTCTGGGCGAAGGGTCCGGGGCGGCACTGGCGATCGGTGTGCTCAAGGGTGCCATCGCCTGCCATTCCGATATGGCGACCTTCGCCGAGGCAGGCGTGACCGACGGCTAGAGCAGCGTGTCCGTCTCCTTGTCCGCGTTCTTTTGATCGCGTGCCAGCAATTCCATCTCGAGCGAGCTGTTCAACTCGCGCGCGCGCTCGACGTAGTCCGGCAGGTCGGTGACCGGCACACCGGGCTTCCAGAGATCGGCCAGTTCGCGAAGGGCCTTGCGGTCGTGTCGGTAGAAAGCCTGTTCGATTTCGGCTGCCTCGAATTCGGACAGGCCAAGGTTTTCCAACACGTAGCGACCTGCGCGCAAGGAGCTGTCGAAAAGTTCGCGGACGATATCGTCAGCCCCCGCATCATAGAGTTCATGCACATGCACCCGGTCCCGCGCGCGGGCGATGATATGCAGATCCGGGCGTGACTTGCGCGCATATCGGACCAGTTTGACGGCACTTTCCCGATCGTCGATGGCGACAACCAGTATCTTGGCATCTTCCAGCCCGGCGGCATTGAGCAGATCGGGGCGGGTCGGATCGCCGAAGAAACCGCGAAAGCCGAATTTCCGCATCATCTGCACGGTCGAAAGATCATTGTCGACGACCACCGTGTCATAGCCTGCACCGCGCACCAGCCGGTTGACGATCTGACCGAAACGCCCGATCCCCGCAATGATGACCTTGCTCTGTTCGTCGACTTCGTCGTGTTCGGCCTCTTCGGGGTCGGCCATCCTGCTGCTGATAAGCTCGTAGGTGATGAAGAGAAGCGGCGTGATCAACATCGAGAGCGCCACGATCAGCAAAAGCTGGCCGCCCAGCGCGTCGGTCAAGACCGCCTGTTGCAGCGAAAAGGCGATCAGCACGAACCCGAATTCACCCGCCTGCGCCAACCCCAGTGTGAACAGCCAGCGGTCCTTGCGGTGCAGCCGGAATGCGGTTGCCAGAAGGAACAGGATCACACCCTTGATAAGCATCATCGCGAAGGTCAGTCCGATGATCCCGACGGGGTTCGTGAAGAGCAGCTCAAAATCGATCCCCGCGCCGACGGTGATGAAAAACAATCCAAGAAGCAGGCCCTTGAATGGCTCAAGGTCGCTCTCCAACTCGTGCCGAAACTCCGAGTTGGCAAGGACCACACCGGCCAGGAATGTGCCAAGCGCCGGTGAGAGGCCGACCATCTGCATCAGGACCGCGATGGCAACCACCATCAAAAGCGCCAGAGCGGTATACATCTCGCGCATCCGGGCCTGGTGAATGTAGCGAAAGACGGGACGTGTCAGGAAAATGCCGGCAAGGATCACGGCGGCCACCGCCCCCAGCGTCACCAGCGTCACGCCCCATCCCGGCAACCCTTCGACCAGGCTTGGCGTCGCCTGATGGTCGCCACCATGTGCCTCGGCCAGAAGCTCCATCGACCCGTCCGGGGCCAGCCCCAGCAGAACGGGCATCGCCAGAAGCGGCAGCACGGCCAGCATCGGGATCACCGCGATATCCTGTGCCAGAAGGACCGAGAACGTCGCGCGCCCGCCTCCGGTTTGCATCAGGCCCTTTTCACTAAGCGTTTGCAGTACGATCGCGGTGGAGGACAGCGCGAAGATCATGCCGACGGCCAGCGATGTCTCCCATCCATACCCGAAGAAACGCGCGCCGAGCGTGATCATCAACATCGTGCTGATGATCTGCAACCCGCCGAGCCCCAGCAACCGGTGGCGCATGTTCCAGAGCGCCCGCGGCTCAAGCTCGAGCCCGATGAGGAAAAGCATCATGACGACGCCGAATTCTGCGAAATGCTGCAGATCCTGCGTTTCGGACCCGACAAGCCCGGTCAGCGGGCCGATGAATATGCCGGCCAGCAGATATCCCAGCACCGACCCGAGGCCCAGCCGCGCGGCCAGTGGGACCGCGATGACCGCTGCTCCGAGATAAATCGTGGCTTGGATGAGAAACGCTTCCATAAAGGGCCTTCAGTCAGACGGAGTGAATTCGACTGTTTCAATCTAGCTGACCGTCAGTCGAACGAAAGCCCTGGCAACAGAGTGTCACCGGAATGTTGCAGCGTTAGCCGTCGGGCAGGTCGATGGCGTAGGTGCGCCCGCGCTTGACATAGTTCAACGCGGTGTCCCCGATGGCAACGACCTGTCCACCATCCAGTTCGCTGCCGACCTCGACCCGCACATAGCGGCCGTTACTCAACCTCACGAGCGCGCGCCTTTCGCTCGGGCGGCCGTAGACCCCGATCAGGTTGATGTCGCGCAGCCTGATCGCATCCTCCAGCGTGGCGGCGCGTGACACCCCACCGGGGACTGGCGCACCGCTTTGTCGCACAGGCGGTGTCTCCTGGATCACCGGTCGGGCGGGTTCGTCCGGTGTATTCGCCGCCGCAGCAGCGGCCACCAGCCGTTCGGTCGCGCGCTGGGCGCGGATCGCGGCAACACGGTCGCCGAAACCGGTCGGGCGTCCCTCCGGGCGCAGCGAGGTGGCGATCGCCAGCGGCGTGCTGCTGTCGAAACGCAAAGTCGCGTCGGTCGCAACGACACCTTCCAGAATATCCGTCAGGTCCGGTGTTCCATCGTCCATCACGGGGGCAAGGCCCTGCGGTCGCAGTTGGGGGCGAAGATCATCCTCACCGCGCGCGGCCGCGACAGAGGGGTCAAGTGCCAGGTTGCCGCCTTGGGTCAATTCCAGTCCCGCAATGCCGACGCTGCCCAGCGAGGCGGTGTTTTCTTCCGGCCCCGTTCCGGGAAGGTCCGCGCCATCTTCCGGCGCGGCGGCCTCAATATCGGCGGCAAGATCGGAAGGCCGCGCGACGGGGATCACGTCAGCCTCTCCCCGGGCGATCACGACACCATCGGGTGCGGGTGCCAGCATCGCCATCCGGTCGAGCTCCTCCTCGCTCAGCGCGGGGCGGGGAACGATATCGATCTCGGGCAGACCGGCAAAAACGATAGCGCCCTCGGGTGTCACCGCGCCCTCTGGGGTCGCGCGCACAAAGCCGCGTTCGTCGCGGTCGAACTGGGCATCAGGCGGTGGCGGATCCGCGGGGGCACTGAAGGCGAATTCGGTGCGCGCCTCGGGCAGGATCGCCGGGGCTGCGCGGGTAGCGCCGTAGCTCTGTGTTGTTGCGGGTGCTGCGAAACCCAGCGTGATCGCGCCCGAGGGTTCGTCGAAAAAGCGCGGTGCCCGCAACCAGACGCCGGTGGCATCGTAGAAATCACGCGCCTCGTCCGGTGTGGGTATCCTGCCGGCGATCTCTGCCCGGGCCAGCGCCGCGGCGCTCGGGGCCGGATCGGCGGGCGGGGGTGGTGGTGCGGATGGTATCAGGTCGGGGGGGCTGCCGGCCTCGGCTATCGCAAGGGCAGGGACCGTCGGATCGGACAGGGGACGCGCCGTCTGGGTGGTTTCGGGCGTCGGCGTCGGTGCAGGAGCGACCGGTTGCAGCCCGGTGACTTGCAAATCGCCGACCTCGGGCGCCGCTTGCAAAGGTACAGACGGTGCGGCAGCGGTCGTCTCTTGCAGCATGGATGCCGGCGTCGAGGCGATGTCCGGCGCCTGCTCGGCGCGCGTCAGGGCAAACAGGGCCGCGCCAAGGGTGAGCGCGATAAAGAGACCCGCCGCGATGCGCCGTCCCGCCCCGTCCGGTTGAACGGAAGGCTCTGCGCGGACCGGCGCAACGGGTGCGGCAGGTGCGGCAGGCGGTGCGGGCTCGGCTGTGGTGGCCGGCGAAGTGGCCGGGATCGGCGCTGTCGCCTGCGCGGAGGGCGGCAAAGGTTCCGGCCGCACTTCTGGGATGATCCGGTCGAAATAGGTGGGCGGTGACGCGGCGGGCTCGGCAGCCACGGCCGACACAGCCATTTCCGGCTGATCCGGGCTCTCGCTGTCGGTCGCGGTGTCATCGTCTTCGGCGGCGCTGACCGATGCGCTCTCTTGTGGCGCGTCATCTGCGTCCGGCATCGCGTCGGCCGGATCATGCTCTGTCAGTTTCAGCCGCGTCCCGGTCACGACGGGAGGTGTCCCGCGCGCCACTTCCGCGCCCTCGCCGAGCAATTCCTCCATGATCGTCGTCGGTCCGAAAAACACTTCCTGCGGAAACGTGCCTTCGGGTGCGACGGCTACAAAAGCGACGGGCCTGAAGCCATGTCCGTCAGCAAAGCTTTCCGCCTCTTGCAGGGTCTCACGGGCGACCGCAGCGATATGGGTCTTGCCATCGACCGAAACGTGATCGATTTCCAGATCGAGAAGGCTGTAGGGCGTCGCACCCTCAAGTGCTGCATGTATGTCGGCGGTCGAGGCCTCGGGAAGATCGAGCGTGATGAACTTGATCTGGTCGCGCGGGATGACCAGCTTGCTGTGCAATCCATCCGGTGCCAGCGCCTGCGCCGAAGCCCGCAATTCGGCCAGATCCTGATCCAGCGTCGGACTTGCGACATCCACATGGCCGACCTTGCCCCAGCCATCTGCCGCGCGGTGCAGAAGGTGAATGCCTTCGATAGACAAGGATAGCGCGAAATCGGCTGTCATATTCGGCGTCTAGCAGGTTAGATCCACGGGCAAAACGCATCTGGCCCCATATATTGTATGCTAAAGCAGAAACCCGCCTAGGCCAAGGGCGCAGGCGGGTTTGCGATGGTTTGTGATCGGGCGGCCGGTTTCAGGCAGTCGCCTTCGCCAGAGCCTGATCGAGGTCGGCGATCAGATCGTCGGCATCCTCGATGCCGATCGACAGCCGCACGATCCCCGGGCCGGCCCCCGCCGCCTCTTGCTGTTCGGCGGTCAACTGGCGGTGCGTGGTCGAGGCCGAGTGAATGATCAGGCTGCGCGTATCGCCGAGGTTGGCCACGTGACTGAATATTTCGAGGCTGTCGACCAGCTTGACGCAGGCATCATAGCCACCCTTGACGGCCACCGTGAAGAGCGCCCCGGCACCCTGCGGGCAGATCTTCGGGACCAGATGCGCATAGGGTGAACTTTCGAGGCCCGCGTAGGTCACGTAATCCGTCCGGGGATCATCCTCGAGCCACTTGGCGATTTTCATCGCGTTCTGGACATGGCGCTCCATCCTCAGCGAAAGTGTTTCGATCCCCATCAGCGTATAATGCGCCGCCTGCGGATTCATCGTCATGCCGAGGTCCCGCAGCCCGATGGCGATGCCATGAAAGGTAAAGGCCAGCGGGCCGAAGGTCTCGGCGAATTTCAGGCCATGGTATGCAGGCTCCGGCTCGCTGAGCGACGGAAACTTGTCGTTCGCGGTCCAGTCGAATTTGCCACTGTCGACGATACAGCCGCCGGTCACCGTGCCGTTGCCGGTGAGGTATTTGGTGGTGGAATGCACGACCAGCGTGGCACCGTGTTCGATCGGCCGCACGAGGTAAGGCGTGGCCGAGGTGTTATCGACGATCAGCGGGATGCCGGCCTCGTCCGCAATGGCTGCGATTACCGGCAGGTCGGTGATATGTCCGCCGGGATTGGCGATGGCCTCGCAAAAGACCGCGCGGGTGTCGTCGTCGATGGCGGCCTTGACCGCATCGGGGTCATCCATGTCGACGAATTTCGCCGACCAGCCAAAGCGCTTGATCGTCTGGCTGAACTGCGTGACCGTCCCGCCATAAAGCCGGCTGGACGCCACGATGTTACGCCCCGGCTGCATCAGCGGAAACAGCGCCATGATCTGTGCGGCATGACCGGATGAACAACACACGCCACCGACACCCCCCTCGAGCGTTGCGATCCGTTCCTGCAGTGCCGCCACGGTCGGGTTCGTCAGGCGCGAATAGATATATCCGACCTCTTGCAGGTTGAACAAAGCCGCCGCGTGTTCGGCATCGCGAAACACATAGGCCGTCGTCTGGTAGATCGGCACCTGCCGTGCCCCCGTCGCGGGATCGGGTCGCGCGCCCGCATGGATTTGCAGCGTATCGAAGCCGTAGCTTGGGCTGTCGGTCATAGGAAACTCCCTCTGGTGTGGTCTGGCGTCAGGTTTAGGGGCATTTCGGCGGGCACTCAACGGCTGGCCGCAAATGAGGACAAAGCGTCCAAGCCGCACATCCAATCCGGAATATCGTTCCGGCGCGGGGGGCCGGGGGGAGCGTAGCCGCTAGCGCATCCAGAACCCGGCCGACTTGATCTTGTTGCGGATCGCGGCCTCCCTGCGGGGCAGATCGCCGCGATCGAAGAGCGCACGTACCTGGTGGCCGCGCTTTTGATACACCAGCCGCCGGAACGGTTCATGCAGCTTGAGAACCTTCTTGATCTTGTTGGGGGCCGTCACGCTTTCGAGGTAATCGACCACCGCATCCCCCGCCGTTGCGTAAAGCAGGGGCAGATAGCGGTAGTGATAGCTGACGCCGCCGTCGAGACCCGCCAGTTCCGGCCCCGGACGCCCCCCGCCGAAGCTGTGGATCACGAGGGGCAGGGCGATCTGGTCGAGCCACGGGTCAAGTGGCTGGATCACCAGTTCGGGCGGAGGATTGTCCCGGATGGCCGTCGCGTATTCGGTAAAACGTGCGCCGAAGGCGACCGGATCGGCCCCGAAAAACCAGCCCGCATTGAAATAGAGATACCGTTCCCAGTGCTCGTCGGGCTGGGAAAGATCGAGCGAGCTTTCAAACTCCAGCCCGAAACGGTCGTAGAGCGATTTCCAGATCGCGGTGTAGCCGGGCCAGTAGAGCTCTTCCACGGGCCAGGTCGCTTCCCGGCGCATCGATGCGGCCGGTTTGTCGAAATCGAAGGCTATCTGCCCGAGGTCGCCCGTGATCAGAGTGTCCGTATCGAAGAACACGAATGGCTCCCCCCCGGGCATGGCCTTCAGCCCTTCGATCTTGTTGCCCTGCGGATAGTCCTGCCCGAAGTGTTCCGACGCGAAGGGGCGGATCTCGACCTTCTGGGCGTGAAGAGCCTCGACCACGGGCGCGGGCATGCGGGGATCGTTCTGCCACAACGGTCCCGGCTGCGGTTCGACCACGATCAGCCTGCCCTGATAATCCGGCGATGCCGCGCGCAGCGACACCGCGAACAACAGCGCCTCATAAGCCAGCCGTCCGGCCTGTCCGACAATCATGATGTTGGGATGGCGGTCGGTCATCGCGCGGCCTTCACAGAAGTCTCGCCGCGTGGCTTAGCCATTTCGCGGCTGCCATGCAATCAGGACCCCGGCATCACCCGCGAGGCAGGCGGCCGTTTCCGACCGGTTCAGAAGGCAGGCGCCCCCTTGACCCAGACGCCGCGCACATGCGGCACCTCGGCCACGCGCCGCACCCGCAGCACATCCGCACGCTTGCCAACGCTCAGCGCACCCCGGTCCTCCAGCGCTGCGGCCCGCGCCGGGGCCTGCGTGACACAGCCTATCGCCCGCGGCAGGTCGCCCCAGAGGTCGGCCAGCCGAAACGCCGACAACAACAGCGCCGAGGGCACGTAATCGGACGATACGATGTCCAGCAGGTCCTCGCGCGCCAGTTCGACCGCCGCGATATTTCCCGAATGCGACCCGCCACGCACGATATTGGGCGCCCCCATCATCACTGCGATGCCTGCCTCGCGACATGCGACGGCCGCGTCGCGCGTGGTGGGAAACTCCGCGAAGCGCGCGCCATTCGCATGTGATGCGGCCACCTGCGCGGCGGTCGTGTCATCGTGGCTTGCCAGCACCGCGCCGAGACGCGCCGCCTCGCTGACCGCTCCGGCTTCGTGACGCGCCCCGTTGCGGGCCTGCAACGCCAGCAGATCGGCGACATGCTCCTGAAATTCCTGCTCGTTCAATCCGCGCTTCTTGGCCACATAGGCCCGCAACGACGACAGGTCACGGAACTGCCTTTGTCCGGGTGTGTGATCCATCAGGCTGACGATGCCGACACGGTCATCGGGCCCGAAATCCGCCAGTTCCTCAAGCAGGGTCTCCGAGCAGATTTCTGCCCGCAGGTGCATGAAATGACTGATCCGGAAAAGCCCGCCCGCGCGTGCCGCCAGCAATTCATCGGCCAGGGCCCGTGCATAGGGCGCGTAGCGCGCCTTGCTGTCGTGGATCGACCCCACGCGCAAGGCGTCGAAGACTGTCGTGATACCGGTCGAGGCGAGTTCGCCGTCATGCGCCATCAAGGCGGGCAGATGCGGCCAGTCGACATCGGGGCGCGGCTCGATGTGCCGCTCGAGGTTGTCGGTATGCAATTCGACGAGCCCCGGCATCAGGTAGTCGCCATGGCAGTCGATGGCCCCCCGGGGCACCCCGGTGCCCTCGGTGATGCCCACGATCTCGCCGCCGGCGATCTCCAGTGCGCCCGGCATCACGCGGTCCGGCAGGACCAGTTCGGCATTGGCAAGACACAGGTCGCCTGACACAAGCTTGTCATCAACGGCTGTCACAGCCTGTGCAACGAAGGGAGAGTTCATGTCATATACTCGCTTTGCTCTCTATGCGGTTCCCGACGGCGATCTGGGGGATTTTGGCGCGCGGTGGCTGGGCTGGGATGTCCGCACGGGCACCACCGTCGATCCGTTCCCCATCGCAGGGCTTGATGACGTCACCATGACACCCCGTAAATACGGCTTTCACGGGACCATCAAGCCGCCCTTCAGGCTGGCCGAAGGGTCCAGCCCGGCCGATCTGGAAAAGGCCGCCGCCACTCTTGCGACTGCCACGCCTGCCGCCGCGACCGGGGGCGTCCAGTTGACCGTCATGGGCGGCTTTCTGGCGCTGACACCTGTCGGCGACGCGGCCGCCCTGGATCGTGTGGCCGCAAGTTTCCTGCGCGAGCTCGATGGTTTCCGCGCGCCTCCGCCCGGGGACGAGCTTGCCCGCCGCCGCGCCGCCGGTCTGACTGCCACGCAAGAGGCCAATCTGACCAGATGGGGCTACCCCTACGTGCTCGACGATTTCCAATTCCATCTCACGTTGACGGGTCGCTTGCCGCCCGCGGCCCAAGGCTTGTGGACGCGACTGGCAGCCGCGCGTCTGCCGCCTGCGCCGATCCCCTTCGCGCTCGACACGATCGGATTGGCAGGGGAACGGTCCGATGGCCGGTTCGAACTGATACATCGCTACACCCTCACCGGCTGAAGCTTGCTGAGCGCCGCAGCGACGGTCTCGGTGAGGGGGCCGTCATTCGAGACGGCGATCACGTCCAAGCCATCCGGCACCGGTTTGCGGGCCTGCCGCAGGCGCCCGGCGATCTCGGTGGACGTCTCGCGGCCACGGCTGGCCAAACGGGCGGCCAGCACATCCGGACTTGCAGTGATATGCAGAACCGTCAGCGCCGGAAACACTCGCGCGGCCTCGAGAAGGACCCCGCGCGAAAGGTTGGCAAGGCATTGCGCACCGGTCCTGATGTCTTCGCAGACGCTGGCCGGAATACCATAAGAAAGGCCATGGGCTGTCCAGTGCAGGGCAAAGGCCCCGGCCTCTGCCGCCGCGAGAAAGGTTTCTGTGTCCATCGCATCGTAGTCTTCGCCACCAAGGTCCGGCGCACGGGTGATGGTGCGCTTGACGACCCGGTACCTATGATCGGCCTCTGCGATCCCCGCCATCACGCTGTCCTTGCCGACACCCGAGGGGCCCACCACACCGATCAGCCGACCGGTCATGCCGCGCGACCCGTGGTGAAACCCGCAACGTCGATCTGCGCGTCGCAAACCTGTTCACGCGCCGCGCCATCGTGGAAGATACCGATGATCGCCGCCCCGCGTGTCTTGGCCTCGGCGATCAGGTCGAGAACGACGGCGCGGTTTCGGGGATCGAGACTTGCGGTCGGTTCGTCCAGCAAAAGCGCCGGGTAGGGGTGAACAAATCCCCGGGCGATATTCACCCGCTGCTGTTCGCCCCCCGAGAAGGTAGTGGGCGACAGCGACCAGAGCGCCTCGGGGATATTGAGCTTTTCCAGCAGACCGGCGGCAGCCCCGCGCGCCGTCTCTGGATCGGTGCCGAGCGCCAGAAGCGGCTCGGCCACGACATCGAGCGTCGGCACCCGGGGTACCACACGCAGAAACTGGCTGACATAACCCAGAACCTCGCGCCGCAGGCGGATGATCTCGCGCGGGGCAGCCTTGGCCAGATCGACACCACCGACCAGCAAGGCGCCGCCTTCCGCGCGGTAATTGCCGTAAAGCATGCGCATCAGCGTGGATTTTCCCGCACCCGAAGCGCCGGTCAGTGCCACGCATTCGCCGGGGCTGACGGTGAAATTCGCGCCCGACAGCACATCGATCGTGACACCGCCCTGATTGTGCAGGGTGAACGTCTTCGCAACATCTCTCAATTCGAACATCGACGCACCTCAGACTTGCAGGATCGAGCTGACAAGCAGCTGTGTATACTGGTGTTGCGGATCGTCGAGCACCTGATCCGTCAGCCCGTCCTCGACCACATGGCCCGATTTCATCACCATCAGCCGGTCGGCCAGCAGGCGCACGACGGCCAGGTCATGGGTGACGATGATCGCCGAAAGTCCCATGTCGCGCACAAGCGAACGGATCATGTCCAGAAGCCGCGCCTGCACGCTGACATCCAGCCCGCCGGTCGGTTCGTCCATGAACACCAGGCGTGGCCCGGTGACAAGATTGCGGGCGATCTGCAACCGCTGCTGCATGCCGCCCGAAAACGTGGTGGGCCGGTCGTCGATGCGACCCGCGTCGATTTCCACGCGGGTCAGCCAATCGGTTGCGGTCCCGCGAATGTCACCGTAGTGCCGGGCACCCACGGCCATCAACCGCTCGCCGACATTGCCGCCCGCGCTGACACCCATGCGCAGCCCGTCACGCGCGTTCTGGTGGACGAAGGCCCAGTCGGTGCGCGCGAGCATCCGGCGCTCCGGCTCGGACATCAGCAAGGTATCGCGCGGCCCCTCGACGGCGGTGTCGAAGATCACCTCGCCCTGATCGGGGGCCAGATGTCCGGCCATGCAGTTCAGCAGCGTCGATTTGCCAGAGCCGGATTCGCCGACGATTCCCATGACCTCGCCGGGGTAGAGATCGAAGCTCACGTCGGCGCAGCCGATATGCGCACCGTAACGCTTGGACAGGCGGCGCACCGACAAGAGGGGTGTGTCGTCATCGATCATGCCGCATCCTTTCCCTTGTGCCCCGCAGCCTGCCGGCCGGTGCAATAGTCGGTGTCCGAACAGACGAACATCCGTGCGCCCGCGTCATCGGTGATGACCTCGTCGAGATAGCTGTCCTGCGCCCCGCAAAGACCGCAGGGATGATCGGCCTTGGAGGCCTCGAACGGATGATCCTCGAAATCGAGACTGACGACATCCGTATAGGGCGGCAGTGCATAGATGCGCTGTTCACGTCCGGCGCCGAAAAGCTGGATCGCGGGACAGCCCCCCAGCTTGGGGTTGTCGAACTTCGGGATGGGCGAGGGATCCATGACATAGCGTCCTTCGACCCTGACCGGATAGGCGTATGACGTGGCGATATGCCCGTGGCGGCTGATGTCCTCGTAAAGCTTCACATGCATCAGCCCGTATTCTTCAAGACTGTGCATCTTGCGCGTCTCGCTCTCGCGCGGTTCCAGAAAGCGCAGCGGCTCGGGGATCGGGACCTGATAGACGAGGATCTGGCCCTCGGTCAGCCCTTCTTCGGGAATGCGGTGGCGGGTCTGGATCACGCTGGCATCAGACGTCTTGGTCGTTGTGGCGACTTGCGCCGTCGCCTCGAAGAACTTGCGGATGGATACGGCGTTTGTCGTATCGTCCGCGCCCTGATCGATGACCTTGAAGGTGTCGTCCGCCGTCATGACAGCGGCCGAAACCTGCACGCCGCCGGTGCCCCAGCCGTAGGGCATCGGCATCTCGCGGCTGGCGAAAGGCACCTGATAGCCCGGGATCGCCAACCCCTTGAGGATCGCGCGACGGATCATCCGCTTGGTCTGTTCGTCCAGGTAGGCGAAGTTGTAGGCCTGATCGGTCATTCCGCCGCCTCCTGCATCTCGGCGGCCCCTGCCGCACGGCGCAGCTTGCGCACCAGTTCCAGTTCCGACTGGAAATCGACGTAATGGGGCAGCTTGATGTGTTCGAGAAACCCTGTCGCCTGGATGTTGTCGGCGTGATACAGAACGAATTCCGCGTCCTGCACAGGCGCGCCGACGTTGTCCTCTCCCAGTTCTTCCCAGCGCATCGCGCGGTCGACGAGCGACATGGAAATCGCCTTGCGTTCCGTCTGGCCGAAGACAAGGCCGTAGCCGCGGGTGAACTGCGGCGGCTCGGTCTTGGAGCCCGTGAACTGGTTGACGCTTTCGCATTCCGTCAGGGTGATTTCACCGATCTCGATGCTGAACCCCAACTCGGGGATCTCCATCTCGACCGGGACGGTGCCGATACGCAATTCGCCCACGAAGGCGTGGGTGCGGGCGTAGCCGCGCTGGGTCGAGTAGGCAAGCGACAGGGTAAACCCCTCGTCGGCGCGGGCCAGCGCCTGCAGACGCAAGGCACGCTCGGCAGGCATCTCAAGTGGCTCACGCGTCAGATCCGGGGGCGCGGTGTCATCCGGCGGGGCGTCTTCGATCAGCCCCTCCTTGTTGAGAAAGTCGGTGACATGCGGCACCGGTCCGCCAGTGGTTTCGCGCTTTGGTGCCGGATCAGGGGCCTGCCCGTCGGCGGCCAGTTTGAAATCCAGCAGACGATGGGTGTAGTCGAATGTCGGCCCCAGAAGCTGGCCGCCCGGCAGGTCCTTGAAGGTGGCCGATATCCGGCGGTCGCAGGCCATCCTGCCCGTATCGACCGGCGTGGAGCAGCCGAACCGTGGCAGCGTCGTGCGGTAGGCACGGATGAGAAAGATCGCCTCGATCAGGTCACCGCGCGATTGCTTGATCGCAAGCGCCGCGAGATCGGGATCATAGAGCGACCCTTCGGCCATGACCCGGTTGACCGCCAGCGCCATCTGCTCGCGGATCTGCGCGACCGAGAGCTCCGGCACATCGGTGTCGCCCCGGCGCTCCTCGGCCAGCCACGCATGGGCGTTCTCGATCGCGCGTTCACCGCCTTTGACAGAGACATACATCAGCGCACCTCGGTCGAACGGGGCAGGGCCGCCAGCCGCGCGCCGCAGGTCAGGATGAAATCGAGGCCCAGCGGGAACTGTGCGGCATTCATCTGGAAAGCCGCGCGGTCGGGCAGTGAAAGCGTGATCTGGTCCCTGATCCCCGGACCGTTCAGGGTGGCCCCGGTGCGGGTCAGTTCAGGCATCTCGACGATCAGGGTCGCGGATCGGTCGGGATACTCGGCGGTGCCGACCGGATATGCCGGCAGCGGGGCCAAGGCCGCCCAATCGCCGATCGCGAAAGCGCATTGCCCAGGTCCGCTCAAGGGCGCACCGGTATGAAACGCAATCCACTGACGCAGGGCGGCGGTATCATGCGCGCCTGCCAGATAGACGGGTGTCGTGGTGTCGCAAAGCGTCAGGATCACCGACGCGGCCGCCACCGAGAGCGGCGCGGGCGGTGCGGTGCCGGCGATTTCACGGATCTGGCCGGGGCGGGCCATCGCCTCCATGATCTGGCGAAAGGCGGATGCGGCCTGGTAGGCAGGGGCCTCGAAACCACCCTCGAGTGTCGTGGCTGTCATCAATCCTCTCCTCGTGCCATCGTGAAGAAATCGACCTTGGTGGCTGCGGCCTTGGCGGCGCGCGTCTTGCTGCGGTCCCCGGCCTCCTCCGCGAGGGGCGCGAGGACCTGCGCACGCAGGCTATCCGCCGCGTCGGTCTGCATCAGCGCGTCGATCAGGGCGGCGGTTTCGGCATCGGCCTTGTTGCGACCCTGAATATAGGCGTGGCCCACGGTGCCATCTGCCAGTTGCAGGCAGGCGCGGGTGACGGACATTTCGCCAAGGTTGAACGGCGCACCCGTTCCGCCTGCACGCCCGCGCACCATCACCGCCCCTACCTCGGGCGGGCGCAGCCATGTCGCCGCAGGCCGGGTCATGGCCGCGTCCAGCAGCGCGGCCGCACGGCCCTGCGGTGCCTTGGCCAGAAGGCTCATCCAGCCTTGTCGGGCCCGATCGGTGTCGGTGTGGTCTTTCATCTCGACAACTTTCGCAAATACTATACAACTAGACATATCATAGCAGAAACACCGCATGACGGCAGAGGAATTTTGTGAATTTTCCATGACAGGGCGCAGAGCAGGAAAAACGCCGATCTGGGCCGCCATCGCTGCCGACCTGCGCGGCGACATTGCCGAAGGGCGGTGTGTGCAGGGGGAGAGGCTCCCGACCGAGACGGTGCTGGCCACCCGCTTTGGCGTGAACCGCCATACGGTGCGCCATGCGATCTCGGCCCTGGTGGACGAGGGGCTGGTGTATACGCGACGCGGATCGGGGGCCTTCGTCGCGGCGACGCCGACCGATTACCCCATCGGTAAACGCGTGCGGTTTCACGAGAACCTGCGCGCCGCGGGACGGGAGCCCGCGAAGCATGTGCTATCGCTTGACGCCCGGGCTGCGACGGCGGGCGAGGCAAAGGCGTTGCGCATCGGTCCCGGTGCGCCGGTGCTGGCCTA
>Ga0207419_1001424_pt1 | contig 18078 bp, 14 predicted proteins | sample ElkSloMetagenome_4_FD_184723 | JGI IMG/M metagenome (GOLD analysis project Ga0207419, IMG submission 184723) | Hot spring microbial communities from Elkhorn Slough, Monterey Bay, USA - MD2A (version 2) | ecosystem: Environmental > Aquatic > Marine > Intertidal zone > Estuary: Microbial mat ...
CGGCCTCGTCCAGGGCGCTGTCCAGCTTGGCGAAGCAGAAGCGGGCGTAGTGCGACGGGGCTGTCTCGCGGTCCTGGTAGAACGCCGAGAACGGCACCGCCGTCACCCCGGCCTCGACCGTGATGTGGCGACAGAAGTCCTCATCGGTGCCATTGAAGCCGACACCCCGAATGTCAGCGGTGAAGAAGTACGTCCCCGGGCAGTCCATCACGTCGAATCCGATGCCGCGCAGGCCGTCCGCCAGCCGGTCGCGCCGCGCCGCCATGTCCACCGCCAGATGCTCCAGCACCTCCGGCGGCTGGCGCAGGCCGAACGCGACGGCGGTCTGCAAACAGGTCGGCGTGGTGAAGGTCAGGAACTGGTGCGTCTTGGCGATGGGCGCCAGCAGGGCCGGCGCGGCGATCGCATACCCCACCTTCCAGCTCGTCACAGAGAACGTCTTGCCGGCCGAGCCGATGCGCACGCAGCGGTCCCGCATCCCCGGCAGAGTCATCAGCGGCACATGCCGGCGGCCGTCGAACACCAGGTGCTCGTACACCTCGTCGCAGACGGCATAGGCATCGTGCCGGCTCACCAGATCGGCGATGAACGCCAACTCGTCCGCGTCGAACACCTTGGCCGACGGGTTCATGGGGCTGTTGAGCAGGATCAGCTTGGTCTTGTCCGAGAAGGCCGCCGCCAACGCCTCGCGCGGCAGGGTCCAGTGCGGCGGCTCGACCCGCACCATGCGGGGCACGCCACCGGCGCGGCGGATGATCGGCAGGTAACTGTCGTACAGCGGTTCGATCAGCACCACCTCGTCGCCCTGCTCGATCAGGCCGAACAGGCAGGCGGCCAGAGCCTCCGTGGCGCCGGACGAGACCATGACCTCGCTGTCCGGATCCAGGTCGAGGCCATAGAAGTGCCGGTCGTGGGCGGCGATGGCCTCGCGCAAGGCCGGGATGCCCATCAACGGCGGGTACTGGTGCGGCCCGGCCTCGGCCGCTTCGGCCGCCGCGCGCAACACGGCCGGCGGTTCCAGCCCCTCCGGAAAGCCCTGGCCCAGGTTCACGGCGCCGTGCTCCTGCGCCAGCTTGGACATGACGGCGAAAATGGTGGTGCCATAGGATGACAGGATCGAATTGGCCGCTTTCACCGCGCGCGTCTCCCCGATGAGGTGATGAACAAGGGGATGCAGGGAACCACTCCGCCGCACCCTGGGCAAGATCCCAGGGTCAAATCGGTGATTCCCCTGGGCAAGCGCCGCCAACCATGCCACGACTAGCACCAATCGCCCCGCGCCACCGACAGAAAACCCGAGGTTTGCCGATGACCGGTCCCCCCTACCCGGACTCAGATGGACCCGAGATCCTCACGGCTCTCGAAGTCCGGCAGGGTGGAGACGGCCTGCTCCAGCGGGTTCTCGCGCCGGCGACCCGGGGGCTCCTGACCGTGGAGGCGGCGGAACAGGCCCCGGCGCTGATGACGTGCGCGCGCGACGCGACAAGACACGGGGGCCTCGTGCTGCTGCTGACGGCGGCCAACGGCTGGCGCCTGGACGTGGCCAACCTGGTCGTCACGGCCGCCGAGCGGCTCTGGCCGGCCCTGTACAGCCGTCGCGACACCCTGCGGCTGGCGCTGCACGAGGCGTGGGTCAACGCGCTCATGCACGGATGCCTGCGCGTGCCGCCAAATCTGCGGGACACGCCCGAGGGCTGGATCGAGCACAGCCGAACCATCGACGCGGCCTTGGCGGATCCGGCGCGCGGCGATCGCCCGGTGCTGCTGACCCTGACCGCCGAGACGGACGGCTGGGTCGCCCGGGTCATGGACCAGGGGCCGGGGTTCGACGCCCCGGCCGACGTCATCCTGGGCCCCGCCGTGCCGGCCCAGGCCAAAACAGCCACGCGCGGACGCGGCCTGACGCTGATTCTGGGCGCCTGTGACCGGGTCTCGTGGCACGATGGCGGGCGCGAGATCCGCATGATGTTCGCCTACCCGCCGCGAGAGGAATTCTAGGCACCGACCGCGAGGAGACCCATGAGCGTTCGGGCGCGTCTGGCACGGCAACTGGATCCGGCCCTGCGCACGGCCCCGGGGCTGTCGCCGACCAACTGGGCCGTGTGTGCCCTGATCGTCGCCGCCATGCTGCTGGCGGTGCTGGCGACGGAACCGACGCTGCGCACCGGCCGCGAGACCCTGTTCCTGTCGCTGGAGATCGTCCTGACGAGCCTGTTGGCGCTGGAATACGCCGCGCGCGTCTGGACCAGCGTCGAGAATCCGGCCGTCACCAGCCGGCTTGCCTACATCCGCTCGCCGGCCGCGCTGTTCGATTTGGCGGCGGTACTCGTGGTGTTCATCACCGCCTTCGGCACCGAAGGGTTTCTGTTGCGTCTGGCCATGCTGTTGCGCGTACTGCGCATCGCCCGCCTGGGGCGGTTTTCGCGCGCGTTCGAGGCCGTGGTCACCGCCGTGGCCTCGCGCGCGACCGAACTGGCCCTGAGCATGGGCGTGGCGGCCCTTCTGCTGCTGGTGTCCTCGGCCATGCTGTATCTGGTGGAGGGCGCGACCCAGCCGGAGGCCTTCGGCTCCATCCCCCGCGCCATGTGGTGGTCGGTGGCCACCCTGACCACGGTGGGGTACGGCGATGTCTACCCGGTGACGCCGCTGGGGCGGGCCTTCGCCGCCCTGACGGCGGTCACCGGCATCGGTTTGATCGCCATGCCCACGGGCATCCTGGCCAGTGCCTTCAGCGACGCCTTCCAGGCCCAACGCAACCCGAGCGACACAGCCGACACAGTGGCCGACACCCTTCCCAAGAAAGACCCGGACCAGCCCCGCCGATGACCGACGCTCCCCGCAACCGCCAGTCGCTGAAATCCCGCCTGACGACCCTGTACACCGGTCTCGGCAAGGGGGCGACGCGGTTCCGCTACGGCCTCATCGCCTTTGACCTGTTCACCATCGTCTTCATCGTCGTCACCCTGCCGATGCAGCCGACACCGGCCATCATCGCCATGGATATCGTCATCGGGGTGTGGGTGCTGGCCGACCTGTCGGCCCGGCTGTGGATCGCGCGGCGGCGCGGGCGCTATCTGCTCCAGGTGACCACGTTGGCTGACATGGCCGTGGTCTTTTCCTTGCTGCTGGCGCCGATTCTCGCCGCCAACCTTGCCTTCCTGCGGATTCTGCGTCTGATCCGGCTGCTGCATTCCTATCAGGTGCTGCGCGACCTGCGGCGCGAGGCCGCGTTTTTCCGCCGCAACGAAGATGTGATCATCAGTTCCATCAACCTTGTGACGTTCATCTTCGTCGTCACGGCGCTGGTGTTCGTGCTGCAACGCGACGGCAACCCGGAGATCAACAGCTACCTCGACGCCCTCTATTTCACGGTCGCCACCCTGACCACCACCGGGTTCGGCGACATCACCCTGGTGGGACCGTCGGGCCGGCTGCTGTCGGTGGTCATCATGGTGGGGGGCGTGTCGCTGTTCCTGCGCTTGGTGCAGACCGTCTTCCGCCCGCCCAAGATCCGCCACACGTGCCAGAGCTGCGGCCTGCGCCGCCACGATCCCGACGCCGTGCACTGCAAGCACTGCGGCGAGACGCTGCGCATCGAGACCGAGGGCGAGGAGTGACCCGCGCGATCAGAACCGCGCCCGCACCGCGTAGGTCAGGGTCGTCTCGCCGCCGGCGGGCACCTCGATCGACCACACCACGCGCTTGGCGGTCTCCTTTTCGTGCGGCGCGGATTCGGACAGGATGGTCCAGTCGCCGGGCAGGGCCGCCTCGACGTCCACCGTCACCGCCCGGTCCGGCTTTCCGTTGCGCAGCACGACCGTGTGCTCGGATTCGGTGACGTCTTCGCCGATGCGGCGAAAGGCGGTGCGGCGGCGCTCGGCGGTGACGTCGAAGTCGGCGCCCAGCACCAGTTCGGCCTCGCCGCCGACGGCCACATGGGACACCCGATCCGCCCCCAGGAACCGCGGCAGGCCGTCCGGCCCCGGCTGCCAGACCCGCACCACGCCGGCCGGCAGCGGCAGGCCGAGGCCCGCCTCCTCGGTGTTGGCGAGGATCAGGTGCCGACGCGCGTTGACGGTGTCGTTTTCAAGGCGCGGACTGGCGAAATGGGCGCGATTTCCGGCCGCCACGACGGAGCGCGGCGTCACGGTGATGTCCGGCGCGTTCACCAGCGCCACCTGGAGCGTCTGTCGGTGCGCCAGCGTCACCGGCCGCTCGATCGGGTAGAAGTGCAGCCCGCCCTGGGCCTCGGCGACCGGCGGCGGCAGCATGGCCGCGCCGATGGCGGCCCCCGCCGCGCCCCGCATGGCCGCCTGTTCGTAGAGCGCGCCCATGCCTGCGTTCTCGGCGACCTCGACCTGCCCGGCGGCGAGGGTCAGGCGGGCGTCCGTGAAGCTGCGCCCGCTGGTGTTGTGCAGCGTCGCCCAGCCGGAGAGGGCCGCCGTCTCGCCGTCGGCCTCCAGGTCCAGTCCGTAGTCTGCCGCCCAGGTCAGCCCGCCGGTCAGGTAGCCCAGCGACAGGGCACGCGGCCCGGCGGCGGCGGCCTCCACCGTGGCCAGCAGGGTCGGGGTCGGGCGCAACCCCTCCGGCAGCGCGTCGACGACCAGGTCGCCGGGCAGCCCGACGCGGATGGCGCCGTCCATGCGCAGGATTACATCCTCGGCCACCGACAGCACGGTGGCGGAGGCGCGGCGCGGCGGCTGGCCCTCGCCCTGGTCGTGAATCAGCACGCCGATCTCCTCGCCCACCGACAGTTCCAGCAGGCGGCGCCGGTTCGGTACGTCGGCGGCCAGGGCGCGTTCCAGCACCGTCAGGCCACCGCCGTCGTCCGCCGGCACCAGCCGCACCGACGCGGCGTCCGCGCCGGCCGGGACATCCGGAAAGGCGAGCACGCTTTCACCCGCCGGCAGGTCGGCCGTGCGGGTCTCGTGTACCGTCGCGGCGCCGCCGCCGCTGTGGATGGTCAGCGCCACCGAGCCCGGCCCGCCCGGCGGCACGGCGATCTCCTCGGCGGCCCGCGCGGCGGGCACCTGCACGGCGGTGAGGGCAAGAGCGGTCGCCAACACGGACGCGAATCCGGGACGGCGCGACAGGCGCGGGATCATGGTCACCTCCGGGGCAGTGCGGGAACGTTTGGTCCGCACCCTGCCCTGGCTTCATGGCGACCGTGTGTCGGGCTCCACACCGCCCGGCGGCTCGTCGCGCACCAGATAGGGCTCCTGGCCGGCGACGCGGCCGTGGGTGTCCGACAGCAGTTCCAGCACAAAGCCGAACCCCAGCAGCATCAACGCCGCCAGCCCACCGAACATGGAGACGTAGAAGAAGGGCCGTTCGGTCATCGGGTTGCCAAACACCACCCGGTCGACGCCGATCCACACCAGCGACACCAGCGCCAAGGCGAGCGTCACCAGGCTGATGCGGCCGAACAGGTAGATCGGTCGCGCTTTGAAGCTGGCCTGGAACCACAGCATGACGATGTCGAACAGCACGTCCACGGCGCGGCCCAGGCCGTACTTGCTGGTGCCGGCGAAACGCGGATCGGCCCGCACGTCCACCTCGCCGACCGCGCCGCCCATCAGGTGCACCAGCGCCGGCAGCAGCCGGTGCTGGCCCGCGCGCAGTCGCAACAGGCGCGCCACATCGCCGCGCAGGCACTTGAAGCCGCCCATGTCGCGGGCCGGACAGCCGGTGGTGGCGCGCAACATGGCGTTGGCGGCGCGGCTCGGCAGCAGGCGCAGCATGGTGCTTTCCGGCCGGCCGACACGGCGGCCCGACACCAGATCATAGCCTTTGCGCGCCTCGGCCAGCAGACCGCCGATATCCTCCGGGCGGTTCTGCAGGTCGGCGTCCATGACCACCACCCATTCGCCCCGCGCGGCGCGGAACCCGGCCGACATGGCCGCCCACTGCCCGGTGTTGCGCGTCAGATAGCGCGCCCGCACGCGCGGATCGGCCGCCGACAGGTCGGCCAGGATGGCGTTGGTGCGGTCGTTGGAGCCGTCACTGACCGCCACGATCTCGTAGATCTCGCCCAAGGTCTCCAGCGCGGCCGTCGTACGGCGATAGAACTCCCGCAGGCAGTCCTCTTCGTTATACATGGGCACGACGACGGACACAGCGGGCGCGGCGGGCGCGGCGGGATCGGACATGAGACGGGCCTGACCTGAGGGAGCCGGAGACGGAGACAGACGGCGCCTGTTTAGCCCGGCGCCCGGCCGCGGTCCAGCCCGCGGCACGCGACCCTATATCCGATGGTCAGTGGCCCAGGGAGGGCGTACCGACGTAGGGTCTTTCTTGTAACACATGTTTCATCTGTGGTTCCTTTGTGGTTGGCCGCGTCCGTCAGCACTGGTCTTTGTTGTTATGTTCCGACGTCCGACCTCGTGGAAAGCGTTCTGGGTTGCCTTTCCGCTTCTGTCCCTGATTCCCATCGTGGCCCTGTCCGGGTACGCGATGTGGTCGGCGGCCGACCGGATCACCGCCATCCAGCGCACGGAAGAGTTCGCGGTCGAACTGCAACGGATGGCCGTCTACCGCAGCCTGGACCGCGCCGCCCAGGACGTCTGTCTGCTGGCCGGACAGAACGAGCTGCGCCGCTATCTCATCGCGGGGGACCGCGGCGCCCTGAACGAAATCGCCTCGGAGTACCGGACCCTCGCCTTGAGCGCCCCCGTCTATGACCAGATCCGCCTGCTCAACCGCACCGGCAGGGAGCAGGTGCGGGTCGAAGCCCGTGACGGGTCGGCGGTCATCGTGCCCGAGGACAGGCTGCGGGACAGCGCGGGACAGTACTACGTCGAGGATACGTTCGCGCTGGCGCCGGGCGAGGTCTACCTCTCGCCCCTCGCCCTGAGTTCCGAGGCGGGCGCCGTCAAGATCCCCTACACGCCGATGATCCGGCTGGGGACGGCGATCGCCGATTCCGCCGGCCAGACCGTCGGCATGGTGATGGTCAACTACCGTGCACGGTCGATGCTCGACGCGGTGGTCGAGGCCGGCGCCGGCACGCCCGGCCAGCCCATGATGATCAACGAGGACGGCTACTGGCTGGTCAGCCCGGATCCGCCGCCCGCCTGGGGGTTCATGTTTCCCGACAAGGCGGACGCACGCCTGCAGGTCGTGTACCCCGAGGCCTGGGCGGCCATGGACACCACGGCCAAGGGATCGGTGCGCACGGAGGCGGGCCTGTTCACCTTCGACACCTTCCACCCCCGTGATACCATCCTGCCCTGCCCGTCGTTTCGCCCCGATTTGCAGCCCCTGTCGGTGGACCGGGGGTACGGCTGGATCATCGCCTCCTACGTTCCGGCGGACCAGCTCGCGGACATCGAGACCCAGGCCGTCCTGGAGGCGATGCTCATCGGCGGCCCCATGGTGCTGCTCCTGGCCATCGGAACGCGGGCGGTGGCCGTGGTCGTCAGCGAGCGGCGCAACCACCGTGCCCATCTCGAGGCGCTGGCCCGGTTCGACGCACTGACCAAGCTGGCCAACAAAACCACGTTCGAAGAGCGCATCGAGGAGGAAATCACCCGGTCAGAACGGCACGGCCGGACGTTCGCCCTTCTGTATCTCGACCTCGACGGCTTCAAGGCCATCAACGATTCCATGGGGCACGCCGCCGGCGACATGGTTCTGATGGAGGTGGCCCGGGCGCTCAAGGACTCGTGCCGGGCGGTCGACCTGGCCGCGCGGGTGGGCGGCGACGAGTTCGGCGTCCTGCTTTCCGAGGTGGGGGACGCGACGGCGGCGTGCCACGTCGCCGAAAAAATGCTCGAGCGCATTCATGGCCTGTCCTGGAACGGCCGATCGGTGGGCGCCAGCATCGGTGTCGCCTTGTGGCCGAAGCACGCCACCGACGCCGGCACCCTCGTGCGCCGGGCGGACGAGGCGATGTACGCCGCCAAGAAGGCCGGCAAGAATACGGTGCGCATGACCCAAAACGGCCATCCGCCCGCCGTGCCGTGCGAGACGGCGTCGCGCGGGGCTTGATGGGTTAACCCTTGATACCGGGCGACCGAAGTCATGACTCGTCCCCATTCGCCGGGCGCGGTGCCGACGCGGGAGATCCCTCGGCTCGCTGTCGCTCGCTCGGGATGACGTATGTTTTTGTTTTTTATAAACTTATCCGTCATCCCGAAGCGTCCGTTAGGACGCGAGGGATCTCCCAAGGTCGTGTGCCGACGGTCCGTGAAACGTGTCACGATTTCCGTCGCTTGGTATGACACAATCTTGTGCGGTGGGGGTGTCCTTCCGCCCCACGGGCTATCCGAGTCCCTCACCCGCGAAGGCGGCGCCTTCCGCCTGAACCCCCTCCCCACCTCCCCCATAAATGGGGGAGGAGTCTGGTTCGCGCCCTCCGATAGGCCGGAGAATGTCCCGTGAAACGGGTGCGGATCGAACTCCCTCCCCGTTTACGGGCTATCGTATTCACACTTCTTTCCGCCGAAGCGGGAGCCCTTTGCTCGCGCGACGATGTGACTCGTCATTGCGAACCCTCGTCGCAAGACGAGGGTGAAGCAATCCAGAGCGTAAAACGCAAGTATCTGCTCTGGATTGCCCCATTTCTTTAATTTGGGCTGCGCTCCTCGCAATGACGATCTGAAGAAAAAATGTGTGAATCGGATAGCCGTTTACGGGGAGGGTTGGGGTTGGGTCTTGCGCCGCCCCGTCGGTTCGCGCGAACACAGGCGGCAACGCTCTACTGCCCCCCACCCAGCGAATGCACATACACGGCGAGCTGCTTGATTTCCTCGTCCGACAGGCGGTTCTCCCACGGCGGCATGACGCCGTGCGTCGGCTGGCGGACCTGCGCGGCGATCTCCTCCTGGGAGCCGCCATAAAGGAAGATCCGGTTGTTCAGGGGTGGGCCCCCCAGCAGCGAAACGCCACCCCCGTCCGGGCCGTGGCAACTGACGCACTGTTGCGAAAACAAAACCTGGCCCGGCCCGTCCAGCGTTTCGCCGTTCGACAAGGCGTAGACATAGCTGGCGACCGCTTCGATCTCTTCATCCGTGAACCAGTCGTCCCCGAATTCCGGCATGAAGTTGACGCGCGTGTTGGGGTTGTCCTGGTCCCGAATGCCATGGCGGATGGTGGTCAGGATGTCTTCTGGCGTGCCACCCCACAGCCACTCGTCGTCGGCCAGGGTGGGGTAGCCATGGGCGCCGGCGCCGCCGGTCTGGTGGCAGGGGGCGCAGTTCTCCTTGAACAGCACCTCGCCGCCGCGCATGGCGTAGGTGCGCAGGGTGTCGTCCTCCAGGATGGCCGGCACATCCCGGGCGGCGATCTCGGTCAGCCAGCTCGACCGCGCCTCGCGCGCCTCGGCCAGGTCGTCCTGCAGGGCGGAGCGGGCGTTCCAGCCGATGACGCCGTTGAAATACCCGGCCATGGCCGGCCACGATGGATAGATCACCGAATAGATCACCGACCAGATGATGGTGGCGTAGAACACCCACACCCACCACTTCGGCAGCGGCGTGTTCAGTTCCTTGATGCCGTCCCACTCGTGTCCGGTGGTATAGCGGCCGGTGATCTCGTCGCGTTCAGGATGATCGGCCATCGTCTTTTTTCTCCTCGACCCCTTCGTCGTCCCGGAACGGGATCATGGCATCGTCCTTGAACCGGTCCTTGTTGGAGGGCTTGAACGCCCACCAGACGATGCCCAGGAACAGCAGCATCAGCCACAGGCCCCAGAACTGCCGCAGGAAATCCGAGAGGTCCTTCAGGGCCTCCATGGTGCGCCTCCGTTTGGCTGGCGGCGGCCCGTCAGCGGATCCACTCGGCCTTGCGCGCGTCGTCGACGGCGGTGAAGTCGACCATGGTGCCCAGGACCTGCAGGTAGGCCACCAGGGCGTCCATCTCGGTGATCATCTCCGGATTGCCGTCCAGATCGCCCAGGGCCATGGTCGTGGTTTCGTCCTCGTCCCGGTCGGCGCCGTAGGCGAAGTCGGAATAGCGCGCCACCAGCGCCGACGTGTCGGCGTCCGGCGTGGCCTGGGCTTCCAGGTCGGCGATCGCGTTCTCGATGGCCCCGTCGATGGGGCCGTACATCTCGCCGCGCCCGACCAGATCCAGCGTCTTCATGTGGGCGTCGATGGTGTCGTAGTCGAGCGGCCGCTTCGCCAGATACGGATAGCCCGGCATGATGGATTCCGGCACCACCGAGCGCGGATCGATCATGTGACGGACGTGCCACTCGTTCGAATACTTGCCGCCCACCCGCGCCAGGTCCGGACCGGTGCGCTTCGATCCCCATTGGAACGGGTGGTCGAACTTGCTCTCGGCAGCGAGGGAGTAGTGCCCGTACCGCTCGATCTCGTCGCGGAAGGGCCGCACCATCTGGCTGTGGCAGTTGTAACAGCCCTCGCGGACGTAGATATCGCGCCCGGCCAGCTCCAGCGGCGTATAGGGGCGGATACCGCGGACATTCTCGATCGTGGACTTGATGGAGAACAGGGGCACGATCTCCACCAGTCCGCCGACGGCCACCGTGATGAAAATGCCCAGGACCAGCAGAAAGACGTTGGTCTCCAGGTATTTGTGCTGCTTGATGAGGCTCACGGTCCGGCCCCCCTTATCGCTGGGCGCCGACGGTGGCGCCGGCCGGCACGCTGTCCGGCGCGCCCTCCGCCACGTCGCCCCGGATGGTGCGGTACATGTTGTAGGCCATGATCACCGCGCCGGCGATGAACAGCAGGCCGCCGATGGCGCGGATGATGTAGTAGGGCTTCATCGCCTCCACCGACTCGATGAACGAATACTGCAGGAAGCCCAGCTCATCGTAGGCGCGCCACATCAGGCCCTGCATGATGCCGGAGACCCACATGGCGGTGATGTAGAGCACGATGCCCAGGGTGGCGATCCAGAAGTGCAGCGAGACCAGTCTCAGAGAGTATAGCGAGCGGCGCTTCCACAGCACCGGCACCAGGAAGTACAGGGCGCCGAAGGAGATGAAGGCGACCCAGCCGAGCGCGCCGGAATGGACGTGGCCGATGGTCCAGTCGGTGTAGTGCGACAGCGAGTTCACCGCCTTCACCGACATCATCGGGCCTTCGAACGTCGACATGCCGTAAAAGCCGACCGACACCACCAGGAAGCGCAGGACGGGGTCGGTGCGCAGCTTGTCCCAGGCGCCGGACAGCGTCATCAGGCCGTTGATCATGCCGCCCCACGACGGCATCCACAGCATCACCGAGAACACCATGCCCAGGGTCTGCGCCCAGTCGGGCAGGGCCGTGAAGTGCAGGTGGTGCGGTCCGGCCCAGATGTAGAGGAAGATCAGCGCCCAGAAGTGCACGATCGACAGCCGGTAGGAATAGACCGGCCGGTTGGCCTGCTTGGGCACGAAATAGTACATGATGGCCAGGAAGCCGGCCGTCAGGAAGAAGCCGACGGCGTTATGCCCGTACCACCACTGCGTCATGGCGTCCTGCACGCCCGAGAACAGGCTGTAGGACTTCCACCACGTGTCACCGCCCATCAGGGCCACCGGCACCGCCATGTTGTTGCCCAGGTGCAGCAGCGCGACGGTGATGATGAAGGCCAGATAGAACCAGTTAGCGACGTAGATATGCGGCTCGCGCCGTTTCAGGAGGGTGCCGGCAAACGCCGCGAGGTAAAGCACCCAGACCACGGTCAGGAACAGGTCGGCGTACCACTCGGGCTCGGCGTACTCGCGGCTCTGCGTGATGCCGGTCACGTAACCGATCGCCGCCATGACGATGAAGAGCTGGAATCCCCAAAACAGGATGTAGCCGAGCACATCGCCGCCGTACATGCGGGCGCGGCTGGTCTTCTGCACCACGTACAGCGAGGTCGCGAACAGCACGTTGCCGCCGAAGGCGAAGATCACCGCCGACGTGTGCAACGGCCGCAGGCGGCCGAACGAGGTCCACTCCAGATCGAGGTTCAGGGCCGGGATGGCCAGCTGCCAGGCGATGAAATCGCCCGCCGCGAAGCCGATGATGCCCCAGAAGACAGACGCCAGCACGAACAGCCGGATCGGCCCTTCCACATAGGCCGGGCCGTCCGCGCGCGCCCCGTGCGCCGTGGTTGCCTGAGTCAAAGCCACCTCCCGCTCACCTGGTCCCGGCGGAGCCGGGCGCCACAGTCAACCCGTCGCGCGCCGGGCAGGCGCGGGCGAAGGGTTCATGGCGGCCCCGGGAAGCGCGGCATCGCTCGTTCCGAGAGGTTTGCCGACCAAACCTCGCCTCGGAACCGACATCCGATTGTGTGGCCCCCGAAACCGGCCCGTTCGAACGCCAAGACTATCCCGCCACCGGTCCGGCCGGCCATTGATCTGGATCAAAACTATGACGAATTCGGGAACTTTCGCCTCTTTAGTTGCGAACGCGGATGACGCGCAGCGTTGTGTGGGCGGGGCGTCGGCCAAAGGACCGTGACGCACCGAGTCCGGCCCCCTTGTTTCGGTTCAGGCCACCTTCACCAGGGCGTGATGCTTCTTGCCGGCGGACAGCTTGATCTCGCCGCCGGACAGGTCGGCGGCGGTGATCATACGGTTGATGTCGTTGATCGCCGCCCCGTTGAGGCGCGCTCCGCCCCCCTTGATCAGCCGTTTGGCCTCACCGTTGGAGGCCGTCAGACCGGCGCGCGTGAACAAGGCCGGCACCGCGATCCCCGCCTCCAGGTCCGCCGCGTCGACCGTGACGGTCGGCAGGTCCTCGCCCACCCCGCCCTGCTCGAACACAGCCTTCGCCGTCTCCGCCGCCGCCAGCGCCGCGGCCTCGCCGTGCGCCAGCGTAGTGGCCTCGTGCGCCAGGATCTTCTTGGCCTCGTTGATCTCGGCCCCGCCCAGCGCCTCCAGCCGGGCGATCTCGTCCAGCGGCAGTTCGGTGAACAGGCGCAGGAAGCGGCCGACGTCGGCGTCCTCTGTGTTGCGCCAGAACTGCCAGAAATCGTAGGCCGGCAACTGGTCCTCGTTCAGCCAGATGGCGCCTTGCGCGCTTTTGCCCATCTTGGCGCCCGAGGCAGTAGTGATCAGCGGCACGGTCAGGCCGAACAGCGACAGGCCGTCGCAGCGCCGCCCCAGTTCCACGCCATTGACGATGTTGCCCCACTGGTCGGCGCCGCCCATTTGCAGCCGCACGCCGTCGCGCCGCGCCAGCTCCAGGAAATCGTAGGCCTGGAGAATCATATAATTGAACTCCAGGAACGACAGATGGTGCTCGCGCTCCAGCCGCGTCCGCACCGAGTCGAACGTGAGCATCCGGTTGATCGAGAAGTGCGGCCCGTAGTCCCGCAGGAACGCGATGTAGCCCAGCCCGTCCAGCCAGTCGGCGTTGTTGACCATGCGGGCGTCGGTCGGCCCGTCACCGAAGGTCAGGTACTTGGAGAACACGCCCTTGATGCCGGTCATGTTGGCGGCGATGGCCTCGTCGGACAGAAGCTTGCGCGCCTCGTCCTTCCCCGACGGGTCGCCCACGCGGGTCGTACCACCGCCCATCAGGACGAACGGCCGGTGCCCCGTCTTCTGCAGCCAGCGCAACAGCATGATGGAGACCAGCGAGCCGACGTGCAGGCTGGGCGCGGTGCAGTCATAGCCGATATAGGCGGAGACCACCTCCTTGGACAGCAGCGCGTCCAGCTCCTCGGTATGCGTGCAGGCGTCCACGAACCCGCGCTCGTGCACGATGCGCAGGAAGTCGGAGGAAAAGGCGGTCATCGGATCATCTCTCGTCGCGTTCATCCAGTCCCTTGCGGGAGGGGGGCTCCTTTAGCACACTCCCATGAAACAGAAAAGAAAGGCCCGCCGATGATTCCCTTCCCGAAAGGCCTGTCCCGTACCCCAGCCACGCGCCCGGCCCGGGCGGCACCGGCCGTCGCCACGCCGCGCGGCTTCGGCACCACGTGGATCGTGGTCGGCCTGATGAGCGGCACGTCGATGGACGGCATTGACGCCGCCCTGATCGAAACGGACGGAGAGACCGTGGTGGGGCTGGGGCCACACCTGACGGTCCCCTATGATCCCGACTTCCGCGACCGCCTGCGCGCCATGCTGGGGCGGACGTCGCTGGCCGACGAGGACGGGCGGCTGTTGAACCGGGACCTGGCCCTGCGCCATGCCGAGGTGGTCCGAACCCTCCTCAAGGATATCACCGTCGCGCCCGACCTGGTCGGGTTCCATGGCCACACGGTGTGGCACGATCCGGTCGGGCGCCTGACCGTGCAGGCCGGGGACGCCGGCCTGCTGGCGAGCGAACTGGCGATTCCGGTGGTGGCGGACCTGCGCCAAGCGGACGTCGCCGCCGGGGGCGAGGGCGCGCCGCTGGCCCCGATCTACCACGCGGCGCTGGCCGCCCACCTGGAACGTCCCCTCGCGGTGCTCAACATCGGCGGCGTGGCCAACCTCACCTGGGTCGGCAAGCGCGGCGTCGACGACCTGATCGCCTTCGACACCGGCCCGGGCAACGCGCCGCTGGACGACTGGGTGGCCCGCCACACCGGCCAGCCGCACGACACGGACGGCCGCCTGGCCGCCGCCGGCACGCTGGACGAGGACCGGCTCATGCGCCTGCTCGATCATCCGTATTTCGCGCGGCCGGCGCCCAAGTCGCTGGACCGCAAGGCCTTCGACCATGTGCCGGAGGTCCTCGATGGGCTCTCGCCGGAGGATGGCGCCACCACCCTGACGGCCTTCATCGCCGCCGCCGTGGTGCAGGCGGCGGCGCATGTGCCGCGCCCGCCGCTGCGCTGGCTGGTCACCGGGGGCGGGCGCCACAACCCGGTGCTGATGGACACTCTGGCCGGCTGGCTGGAAGCACCGGTTCAGCCGGTCGAGGCCGTCGGCTGGGACGGCGACGCGCTGGAGGCGCAGGCGTTCGCCTTCCTGGCCGCGCGGTATCGCCGGCAGCTGCCGATCACCTTCCCGGGCACCACCGGGGCGCCCTACCCCCTGGTCGGCGGGCGGCTGTACCGACCGTGAGGGGGGCTTTTCCCGCCGGACCTGAACAGCTGGTTACCAAGACTCGCGCCAACGCATCCCGGCTCATCACGCGGACGAGGACAGTCGGGCCATGAAATGGATCGCCGCAGGCCTGCCGCTGCTTGCCGCCGTCGTCGTGGCGCTGGGCATCGCGGTCATGGTCGTCGTCCTGGGCACGGACCGCCGACCGTCGGACGAAGCCCTGTTGAGCATCCTGGCCGAGCACCGGGAGGCCTTGACCCAGGTGGCGGAGGCGGTGCTGAACCGACGGGACGGCGCGCGAATCGACCTTGAGACTCGCGCGGTGGACCCAAACGACGCCTTGGCGGCCACGTTGCGCTCCACGGGGATCGGCCTGGCCGTGTCCGACCCGTCGCTCGGCGGCGTCGTGTTCCCGGTCTACGCGGCCGGGATCAGCATCTCGGGCGCCGAAAAAGGCCTGCTATACCGGGATCCCAACGGCGCGGTGACGCCGCGCGCCCGTTGGGTCCCCGACCTGGAGGACGCGTTCGCCGAGGCACGACGGACCCAGCCCCAGAACGAGGCCCTGAAGATCGTGCTGCTGCGCGCGGTCGATGACCGGTGGGCGCTGGTCCTGCAAACCTTCTGACCGGGGCCAGATCCCTTACCGGCCCAGTCCGTCCAGCCGGCGCCGTCGCTCGCGGGAACGCCACGGACCAGGAGCACGCCTCCCAGACCCACCGGAATGCCGACCCAGGTGCGAATGCCGCGTGGCGTGGCGCCGGAGGACGGCTGTCGCCCCCTGGCATTCCGCGCCGTGCCCGCTATCCTGGGGCGCCCCCTTGTTCCGAGTCGAGCCCGGCGGAGCCCGCATGACCCGAAAGCCCAAACAGCCCGGAAAGACCGGAAAGTCCGGAAAGGCCGGCACGCCACGCCCAGCCTCACCCTCGCCGGGACGGCCGGCGGGTCCCTCCGCCGGCGGCACGCTGGCGCACATGGTGCCGGGTGCCGCCCCGCCCGCGTCCTCGTCCGCCCCATCCGCCGCTTCCCCAGCCGACACCGCCCGGGCGCGCCGGCTGGCGAGCGAGGGGCAGCGAGCACTGGCCCAGGGCGACCTGCGCGCGGCCGAGGGCCGCTTCCGCCAGGCCCTGACCACCGATCCCCGGTGCGCCGCCGCGCTGGGCGGGTTGGGCGTCATCGCCGCGCGCACGGGCCACATGGAGCCAGCGGCGCGGCTGTTCGCCCAGGGCGCCGCCCTTGAGCCGCACGTCCCCGACCACGGCCTTAACGCCGGCAGCGCCCTGTGGCACCTGGGCCGCCACCGCGATGCGCTGGTGGTGTTGGCGGACACGGCCCACCGCGCGCCGCGCGATCCCCGCACCCGCATCGCCCACGGCAAGGCGCTGATGGAGACCGGCGACACCGCCGGCGCCATCAAGGAGGCCCGCGCCGCCCTCGCCCTGGCCGCCGACGATGGCCAGGCGCTGGCGCTGCACGGCCGCGCCCTGCTGCGCCACGGACGCCCGGCCGAGGCGCTGCCGGTGCTGGAGGCGGCCCGCGACAAGGCCCCCAAGGACCCGGCGGTTTGGAACGATCTCGCTTTGACGCTGTCGGGGCTCGGCCGCGCGGCCGAGGCCCTGGCCGCGCAGCGAACGGCCGTGGATCTGTCCGGTGACGGCCCCGGGCATGTGGACCGGGTCGTCACCCTGGCCGGGATGCTGATCGGTGACCAGCGCGCGGACGAGGCCGAAGCCCTTCTTGCGCCCTTGCGCGATCGCGCACCCGACCATGCCGGGGTATCCCTGACCCTGGGCGACGCCCTGCAGCGCCAGGGTCGCTTCGACGAGGCGCGGGCGGCCTATCGGACGGCGCTGGAGCGCGAGCCCGGCAACGTCATCGCCCTGCGCGGCCTGGTCAAGTCGGGCAAGGTGGCGGCCGGCGACCCGGCGCTTGATGCCCTGCGGCGGGCGGCGGCCACGGTCACGGACCGGGGCACGCGCACCGAAGCGCTGTTCGCGCTCGGCAAGGCGCTGGACGACGCCGGCGGCGACCCAGCCGAGGTGTTCACCGCCCTGTCCGAGGCCAACAGCCTGCAACGCCGGGGACGGCCGGACGACATCCCACGCCGCGACGCCCTGGTGGAGCGGTCGCGGGAGGTGTTCACGCCGGAGCTGTTCGAGTCCCTCGCGCCGCTGGGTCACGACAGCGAGCGGCCGGTGTTCATCGTCGGCCTGCCGCGCTCGGGCACGTCGCTGGTCGAACAGATGATCGCCAGCCACCCGGCCGTGGTGGGCGCCGGCGAACTGGGCCTGTGGCCGGCGATCCAGGCCGAGGTGCCGGCATATCCCGACGGCGTGGCGACCATGAGCCAAGACGCGGCGTCGGGCGCCGCCGGGCAAGTCTTGGCCGCGCTGGACGACGCGGCCGGCCGCGCCGGCAAGCCGGACGCCGCCCGGGTCAGCGACAAGCTGCCCGACAACGCCATGCGCCTGGGCCTGATCGCGCTGCTGTTCCCGAAGGCGCGGGTCATCGTCTGCCGCCGCGACCCGATGGATACCGCCCTGTCGCTGTTCCAGCAGAACTTCGCCGACGGCGTGCCCTACGCCAACGGCCTGGAGACCATCGGCCAGGCCATCCTTCAGCACGCGCGCATCATGGCCCATTGGCGCGTCGTGTTGCCGGCGTGGATGCTGGAGGTCGACTACGAGACCCTGGTGACCGACCTGGAGGGCGAGGGCCGGCGGCTGATCGATTTCCTCGGCCTGCCGTGGGACGACGCCGTGCTGCGCTTCCACGAGACCGAACGGGCGGTCTACACGGCCAGCAAGTGGCAGGTGCGCCAGCCGGTGTTCACCGGCTCGGTGGGCCGGTGGCGGCGCTACGCCGAACACCTGGCACCGGTGCGCGCGATGCTGGAGGAGGCGGGGCTGCTCGACCGCCCGGTGTGAGCCCCGCACCCATACCAAAGTTGGGCGCCAGATCACGCTTCAAGGCCTGGGCGGGGCACCACGAAGGCCGTGCCGAACGCCCAGACCAACGCCATGCCGCCGCGCGCAAGGCCCCCGCCGCCGTCCGTCCACGCGAACGGGCTTCTCCCATCCGGTCCATGATCCCTTCCCCTCCCCGAGTCGGTGGCTGGACTGCCTACGGTTTGAGCGCCGCATTGTGGCCGCCCA
>Ga0207419_1001425_pt1 | contig 18051 bp, 14 predicted proteins | sample ElkSloMetagenome_4_FD_184723 | JGI IMG/M metagenome (GOLD analysis project Ga0207419, IMG submission 184723) | Hot spring microbial communities from Elkhorn Slough, Monterey Bay, USA - MD2A (version 2) | ecosystem: Environmental > Aquatic > Marine > Intertidal zone > Estuary: Microbial mat ...
GGCAATAATAAGTATCGTCCAACTTTGAGATATAATGTTCATAGATATATTATGAATTTACAAAAGTAATGATTGTATGTTTTGTCTTTTTTATCGACGTTTGGCGGTATGGTGTCGTGCGGGATTACGAGGTGAAAACCTATCAGTTTACACCGACTTTTTTTACGAGCCACAAACGCTCGCAAACCTCTGAAACCCGCATGCACTATACCATGTGTTGTGCAACGTTAATAAATCCATTTTGAACTTCTTATCAACTCTTTTTCTCCGCCAAAAGGTATGTAATAATATTCTTCCTTAACTAGGTTTCCTCCTTCATCATAATATAAATCAACATCTGTAGCTGTTGAACTATTTTGTTTATATATCATCGAACCCGGAAAAAATGCATAGTCTAAATCGTTTGGCATTATTAAATATAGACCATTCATGTATGTTTTTAATTGCAACGGAACTTTATGATTTCTTGTGTTATAAGATAAAACAGATTCAAACTCCCATTCTTTTGTGGTTTGCACACCATCAACAAGGTAGGTATTAATTTCAGTTATCTTTAAGTTACACTTCTTATTACTAATAAAATCAAATTCTCGTATTTCGGTTATTTCCCAACTATCAGTTTCCTCATTAATATATGAATGTTTACTTGAAACTATCCTATCATTATTATCCAAGACATATTCGATTATCCCATATGGCATTAGTGAATCAACTGTGTATGGAGGAATTTCAGGATTACCGCTAGGAACATCAACTTGTTGTTTCGTATAAATAGTTTCAATTATCCTTGTATCTATGTACTTAAATGAATCAACATGCGATATTTCTTTGTCATAAAATGACTTAACACATACTAATTGATGGTAGTTATTATATTCATATTCTGTTGTCCATCGTTTATGTTGGTCGCCTACTGCATTAAACAAATCACATGAAATAATCCTGTTGTCAGAATTAAACTGCATATAATAATCGAAAAACTGTTTATTATTCCATGTAGAAACTACTTTTTGGGGAGTTTTGTAATTTGGGATAAAATCCAATTCATATTCTTGTTCTGCTAAAATTTTATTATTCAGCGACCATTTATTACTCCTACAAATAATGTTCAAATCACCATGACCACAGCTGTCAGGAACTAAAAGTGTTAATTCTCTACTCGTTTGCTTCAATATTTTGGATTCCAATGAATTAAACTCAACAATCAAAAAATCCAAATCTAAATCACGCCCTTTTACGAGTACAGTATCTCCAGTGCGTATTTTCGAAGACATTTCTATTTTTGTAATAATAGGGTCGAAAAGTAATGTAAGACCTGAATATAAAACTACTTCATCCCCTTGATAAATCTCCAATGCTACATTTTCCCGACCTCCAACTAGGTATGAGGATATTTCTCCATTATAATATAATAGGTCATCAGGCACAATAAATCTCAAACTGTCTGAATGAGTTAGTAAAATCTCACAATCCAGTTCTTTTATAGTTTCATTGTTACTATTTGAAATTACTACTCTTGCAATTCCATTATCAAAATTGCTTGTTTTCAGGCTTATGGTATCCCCTCTATATGCCTGAATATCATTGTAATTGTAATGTACCACACTCAATTCTGGTTCTTTTTCACAGGATATTAAGAATATAACTCCTATCATCAAAATTGTCAAATTAACTAATTTCATTTCTTTCATATTAAAATATTGGTTTTGCAGGTTCTGTCTCTTAATGTTGCACAACGATTGCGGTATGAAACGTTGCGCATTTTGAAACACAAACTTATCAGCCCGCTAAACCGTTGATTAAATGTTATTTCGTTCAAATATAGCACTATCCGCGCAATGTTTTATGACCGCGTGTTGGCTGTAGTTATTTTACAAGTCGTTTAATTGCATTATACCCTTGATTCAGCTGAAAATTAGGTTTCCAATTATTCAATAATTTATCTAATAAAAATGTGTCTCCAGCCCCAAGAGCTGTTCCTATAACAGTCCCAACGCCTCCTGTTGCTATTGCATCTAAAATCAGACCCGCTCCAGTGAATATTGCAAATCGAGTTCCTTTGGATGGTAATTTATCAATCCAAGAATCTTCTGTAGACTTTTGATAAAAATCACTAATAAGATTTGTGTTTTCGTCTGCATTATTTAGCCAATGTTTAAATCCTTTCGCTTTTTCAAGGACTTTGATAAATTCCTTTAGATTATTAGAATCATGGTTAATTGATTCTGAAATTTTAGCAAAATCAGGCAGAAAGGAATCTTTGAATGCTTCAAAATTATCTTCGTTTAAATGACTTTTAATAATGCTGGAAGTTTTGTATTTCATGAAATCAGCAATTAAAGGAGCTGTTGATATTGAACTATTCTCATTACTAGCTAAGAGTAATTGTTCCCGAGCATGTACAAAAGAGTCAAAAACTTTCTCTAGACCAGTAAAATTCCCTTTATTTCCTTTAACATCTAATCTGTCCAAATAATTACAACTATATAAATATTTCTTCTGGGAGTCTCTAAAAAATTTAATGTCAAGATACTTCAGAACTTCATTATTAGCTACAGTTTTATTAAGAACATAATCAGCATACTCCTTGGTTAAAAAATCATCTAAAATTTGATTTGTTATATTTTCTGGATGCGTATGTAATTGTATTCTATCGTCAAGTTTTTGAACAAACTTTGAAAGTTTCTTTACATCAGGATGACACTTTCTTAATATAATCTCAATTAATTCATGTTTCTCAAGTTTGTTGGAAATATGTCCAATACCAATCTGCATATTTGAACCATGTTGTCGTTGATGAATTTGTAGATGATTTTTAGTATAGAAAATTTTCAATCCATGGTTATCAATTAACTCAATAAGAAACTCAATCGGAACAATCCTAATTAAGTCTTCGAGATTTAAATCTTTTAGGTATAAATTAACCTGATTATAAAACAATATAGATTCCGCTACCTCCCCAAAATTTAAATTAATCTCTCTGTAATTTTGTGGTATAATTATAGTCTTATTAAACATTTTAAATTCATTTTATCCTTAGTAGTGAATTAGCTAATTACAGCCAACGAATCCATAAACACATTGCGTTTATGCTTCTTATTTCGTCATTGTCGTTTATATCCGTTATTTTCCATAAACGACACTTTAAATATAACACAAAATAGGCAACTACCGCTTTATGGTTGGGAATTTTGTTTATAGGCTGAGGTAATAGTGGGTTTTATATGGATTGGCTTGCAGTTCATAATGGTATCAGCTTCCGGATTGCGAATCCGGAAGAGTCGGGGGTAAATTACCGGATATTTCAAAGCTCCCGATAATTATTCAATCATATTTTCCATGCGAAATACTACGCTACGCAGGGTGAAATGTTGGTTACTTCAATTCAATCAAACGGCATACTGTTTCTGCGCCTGACATTGAATTCATCCACAAGGCCTTTACTTCCTGAATTGAGTATAAAAACTACCAGATCGGCAATCTCTTCAGGCTGTATGAGCTCATAGGGATCAAGATCAGGCCGGGCCATGTGGATCATATCGGTGGAAACGCCACCAGGTGAAATCAGGTGCACACGTATACCTTCTTGCTGCAGTTCCCTGCCCAACACACGGGTAAGACCTGTAAGCGCATGTTTGGATGCACTATATGCCAATTGATTAGGATATCCCTTTCGCCCCACTACCGATGATATGTTGATGATCACTCCATCTTTTGATTTTTTAAGAAAAGGCACTGTATGCTTTGCCAAAAGAAACGGCGCGCGGGCATTCAGGTCCATCATCATATTCCAGTCATCAAGCGTAACATCATCAAGCGCGGCAGATTTGGCGTAACCGGCATTGTTGATCAACACATCCACGTGCCCGAAATGTTTCACAGTCTTTTCTATCACCTCCCCAGGCACTTCGGGTTTGGTTAGATCGGCTGGAATTACCAACACTTCAATACCTTTCTCAAGGCATTGTTTTGCAGTTTCTTCCAATTTATCCGCACTTCGCGCGCACAATGCCAGGTTATATCCTTCAGCCGCCAGTGCCAGGGCAATGGCTTTGCCTATACCCCTGCTGGCTCCTGTTAGTATTACCGTTCTCTTGTTACCAGCCATTCATTAAATGGGTTTGCCATTTTTCAGCAGGTAATCTTCAGCTTCCTTATTCCAGATATAATCGTTGGCTGATACAATCTCATGCAATCCGGCATAAAAAGGATCATCTTTACCTAATTCTCCCAGCTTATATAATGATACCAAAGGCATGGATATATTGGTGTACATCAGCTTTTTACCCCCCGGAATTTTAGGAAGATTTTTTGTGGTCTCCACTACAGCATCAAGCCCACCTACATGCGTAACCATAACGGCAGGATTTATCTTACCCTCGCCCATCATTTTCAATGCTTCGCGCATATCATCAGTATTTCCACCACTGGTTCCCACAATATGGGTAAAAGCATAATGAACATTGTAGAAGTTAAATTCTGCTTTAAACTCCTGATCAGTGGGGCCGGCAAAAAAGTTCAGGCAGCCGTCAAAGCCCAGAATGGCATCTCCCTGCTCAATCACCGGGCGTACGGGGGCAAAAACAAATACATCATCAAATCCTTTATCGTCAGTAAAACTACGCAAATGCTTTACAGGATCATCAACAGCAGCCGTGTTAACATATTCCAGTTCAATGCCTTTTTCAGCAGCCATTTCTTTGGTAAACAAACAGGCGGCTCTTGAAAGCCTTCTTTCATCAATATCAGTTATGATTAGCTTACCTGGTTTACGGTCGCAATTCAGGGCATAATCAATAGCTCCTAACCCCATGGGACCAACCCCTGCGAGAATAGCCGTTGTACCACCTTCCTTAATACCCATTTCATGCACGTAGGAGCCATTTTTAGTATGATAGTTGGCGTGGAAAGCCCCTATTATACATGACATTGGTTCTGATAAGGATGCTGGAAAAAATGCATCACCTTCATAAGGGAGCAGGCAATTCATCTCCATCACTTCATTAGGGATGATGATATGAGTTGCATCACCACCTATGTACCTGAAAGAATATCCGGGAGCATCAAGAGTTCCTTTGTAATTAAGTGCAGGCTGGATAGAGAATTTATCCCCGGGCTTAAACTGATCTTTCCATTTTTCACCCACGGCTTTTATTACGCCACTAAATTCATGGCCAATCATGGTAGGATTCACGTGCACGTCATCAGGCACCCGCTTGTGATCAGCGCCTTGTTTTGTTGCTTTATAGGAGGACATACAAATACTGTCTGAATATACATGGGCAAGAATTTCATCATTATTCATTTCAGGCAGGTCAAATTCTTCAAGTCGAAGATCATCTTTACCATAGATACGCACTGCTTTGGTTTTCATATTTTATTGTGTTTAAGATTAATGAATTTAAATTTAAGTATTAATGTTTACAGGCTACTCCTGGGTTTCTATGCGCACAATTTCATAACCTTTAATTACCTCCATGGCCGCAAATATTACCCCTATTAAAACCGATAACATCCCGGTAAGGAAAAGAATTACCACTATAATGAATATGTTGGCACCGGTAATGGCAAAATTTAATCCGATGAGTAAACTGCTGATGATGAAAAAAGCCACTGCCAACGAATAAGATAATACGGCGTTACGTACAAGTTTTACGCGGTAAGCAAATTTCTCAAGTTGCATGGTAATGCTCATAAGACGCCCTTCGCTGGTGGGGTTTTGCTGTGGCGCACCAGTAACTGATTTAAGTTTCCGCTTTTCATCATCGAGCAACCGGATACGGTTTACCACAATGGAGTATTTATTATTCATGCCCAGCAAAAGGAGCCCGCATGCAGAGATCATAATCCCTGGCGCCAGCATCGATTGTATTATAGCAACTATTGACATTCCGTTTGGTTTTATCTAAATATTATTTAAGCATGTTCTGTCCACCTGTAACCGGCACGGCTTGACCAGTTTCATACTGCTGGTCTACAACGTATTTTACAGCTTTAAAAACATCCTCAACAGTGCACCCCCGGCCAGTCGGCACCTGCTTCTCGTAGAAATCCTTTACATCTTCCAGTTTTTTGGCTCCAGGCACTTTTCCTGCTCTGAGGTATTGCACGAAAAGCCCGGTGTTTGGATCGGACCATAGGGGGCCATCAAAGAAGTTGCCGGGACAAATACTGTTCACCTTTATGCGATTCAGAATAAGCTCAAGTGCGAAAGATTGTGTAAGGCCAATACCACCGAATTTTCCGCCTGCATATGCAAAATTTTTATTACTGCCCTTTAAGCCCGATTTGGAATTTATTTGTATGATATCAAACATTACTTCTTTGGAATTTTCACTTTGAATTTTCAATATCCGGGAAGCATGTCGCACACAAAGGAAATATCCATGATAATTCACTTTTGTTACGAGCTCAAACTTTTCAGGCTCCATCTCCTCCAGGCTTCCGGCATGTAATATACCGGCATTGCTAACGAAAACATCCAGGCCTCCAAAAGCAGCCACCGTGGCATCTACCATGGCTTTTACACTGGCATCATCGGCTACATTTACCGGCACAAATAAAGCTTTATTATTTTTCCTGTGGGCATTCAGATCAGCCACCATTTTTTGGCCTTTCTCCTGGTTCATATCAGCAATAACAAGATTGGCATTCTCATTAAACATCATCTCAGCTATACCCGCACCAAAACCTTGTGCAGCACCGGTGACCACCACTATTTTCTGGTTTAAAACGGATTGACCCTTGGTTGCAGAGACGACCTTTTTATGGTAATTATCCACTTCCTGGTTATCAATAAATTCTATCTGCTCCTTAGACATAAATCGGGGACCACCAAAGTATTCGCTGTAAAAGCTTATCTTCATTAAGTCCTCAAAAACATCAAGAATTCCTTCGGCAGACGTATAGCTATCACTTACTGCAAGCAGACCTATTCCTTTCACCAGGATTACTTTGGGCATGTATCCGTATTCCTTTCTGAAACGTTCTAATTGCGAGCTGAATCCATCAATTATATCAGATGCTTTGGAAGCACGCTCGATATACATGTATCGTGATTTACAATAGATCACTGTGTCGGGTGTAAACGGGTGGGCAATTTTCCTGAAAGATGTTTCATTCTGATAAAAATGGGCAATAAGTTGATTATGCCTAGTTGCAATAATAGCACGGGATTCTTCAGAAAGAATCATTCTCAAGGCAGGCAACACTTCCGAAGCAAGCGAGGGTATCGGGATGGGTTCCTGTACAATAGGTGTTTCTATCCGTTTCTGAATTATATCAATAATATCAGTGTATGTATTTTTGATTTCTTCAACAGAATTACCCCCCACGAAAACGCCATGATTTTCCAATAAAATAATAGCTGGTTGCGAACCATACTTTTGCACATAGCCCGAAAGTTTCTCCGCAACTTCTTTAAAAAGCACATATCCCGGATCAGTATAGGGCACATATAAAGCTTTATTGCCAAAAAGTTCATCGGCAACCCGGCGGGAATGATTTCCACAAAGCAATGCATTTACAACAGTGGGATGAAGATGGACAACATAAGGAAAATCTATGATCTCATGCAGAGAAGTCTCAACTGATGGCCGGAGACAGCTCTCAGGATCTGCCAGTCCTTTCAGTAAATCTTTTTTAACTTCGTGCTCCCGCACCAGTGGATCATTATTATAGGTTTTCTCAGCAATGTTTTTCAGCTGGCGGCGTTCGAGCTTTACAAAACCACTCTCATCAATGGTAGCCAGGGATTGTCCGCTGGACTTTATCCAAATGTAATTTTCATCTTTAAAGGATGTATTACCGCCACCGGCAGTTACAAATTCGCTGTCCTTACCGTAATACCGGGATATCTCAATTAGTGTCTGAATGTTTTTCTCCAATTTCACTTCTGTTTTTATGATAAAAAAATGTAATTACCTGTTAATAAAATGTTCTATAACTGCAGAGCCAAGCTGAATAAAATCGTCCTTCTCGTTTACGCGGGGTAATTTTTCGCTATTAATATAACCTGTTTTACCCTTAGCCCTTAAATACTGATGGGCAGCCACCACACAGGCACCTTCATAGGCAATTCGTTTAAGGTTATTATCCAATTCTGTATTCCCGCCAGCAGTAACTTTTAAAGGGTCAAGCTTTGGCGTATTGTGTTCCGTGCCAAAGATAATTACAAAACCCTTACTATTAAACCATTCAACAAAGTCTTTTAGCACATCATGGTTATTTCGTCCCGGAATTAATTCCAGACAAAATATACCTCTTTTGGTGAGGGCATCATAAAGCAATGCTTTGTCGGCCTCAAATTCCGTCAATTCCCCTTTGGCATTATCGAGCAAGGTGGGATAACAGGGAATGCCGCCAGCATTTATGATAATATCTTTAAACTGATCTATCAATAAAAAAGACTTCTCATCCTCTTCAACAAAAGCGGCTCCGCCAGCCTTTAAAAGATTTCCGCGAAGCTCATTTTCAACAGCAGCTATATTATTTACATCTGATTTCAGTTCTTTACCCTCAAATATTTTTTTGAACAAATCAAGTCTCTCCTCTTCAACCTGAGTATGATCAAAAATTAAATATCTGATGGCCTTGGCAATATGTCTTTCCCTTACCAAATCTTTGGCATATCGTTTTTTAAGCGCATCAAATTCAATGTGAAAGGGTAATCCAGTTTTTTTAAAATGTTGATTGGTTTTATCTACCATCTCCTTCACTTGTCGCTGACTTTCTTTTATCAGATCATCAAGCTGGGATTTATATGGCTCATCAAGCCGGAAAGGAAAATCCAGTCCCTTACCACAAAAGTAGGTTCTTCCGGGATTATTCGGGTCATTCACCCTGTTTCCGGCTTCCTGCTGATCCTTTAATAAACCAATAAATTCGATATTGAACATGGGGAAAATCCGATTTTCTGCTGACTGATTATGAAAATCTTCATACCCATCAGTAACATAAAAATCATTGATACCCAGTATATCAATTTTTTCGCTTTTGGCCATGGTAAATACCTGTTCAAGCGATTCGAATGCACTAAAAGAGAAAGGTGTGTGGAAATGCGCGTTTACCTCACGTACTTCGGGATGATCTGATGATAAGCCCTGCAGTAATGTTTCTTTATCCGGAAATGTTTTGAGAATGTTTTGCATTTATTGTGTGTTTATCCTGTTATGGTTAATTTATTAAGTTCGTTGTTTATTGTCTCCACCTCATCCCTGGTAAGCATAAATCCTGCTGCCCCGGCATTATCTTTTACCTGTTTGGCATTTCTGGCACCGGCAAGTACAGTAGTGATGCCAGGTTGTTGTAATGTCCAGTTCAAGACCATTTGCGGATTTGTAATGCCATATTTTTCTTTAATGGGATTAAGGTTTTCAAGGAAGGCATTAATTCTTTTAATGTTCTCTGGTTGATAGAACGACATTCCAGCCCTGTGATCTCCTTCATTAAATTTCTGATCAGGTTTCATTTTACCTGTAAGTACTCCCCTTTGCAGCGGGCTGTATGCAAGTATACCCACGTCTTTATCCATGCACCAGGGCACAACATCTTGCTCAATGTCGCGCAAAACCATGCTGTAAGGCACCTGATTGCTCGCCAGGGGAATATCACTGCTTGCCTGCGTCATCTGATCTACGTTATAATTACATACTCCTGCATATCGTATTTTTCCGTCTTTCAGCAGTTTATCCACCGCCTTCATGGTTTCATCAATAGGGGTAGTAGGGTCATCCCAATGAATCTGATATAAATCGATATAGTCTGTCCCTAAACGACGAAGACTTTCCTCACATTCTTTAACGATACTATCAGCCGAGGCATATTTGTATATTTTTATTGGATTTCCGTCGTTATCTTTGCTTTCAAAAAAGAATTTACCATCCTCTATATCCCATCTGAGGCCGTACTTGGTTAAAATCTGAATTTTATCCCTCCTTTTTCCTTTAATCGCTTCACCCACTATTTCTTCACTGCGTCCAAATCCATACACAGGGGCTGTATCTATGGTAGTAATCCCAATATCCAATGATGTATGCAACGCCTCAATCGCATCTTTTTTATCAGCTCCTCCCCACATCCAGCCACCAATTGCCCATGCACCAAATGTTACAGGAGTTATTGCTAATTCTGTTTTTCCTAATTTTCTTTTTTCCATAATCTCAGTTTATTAGGTTTAGTTATCCTTGAGTTTACCATTCAATGGATTCATCAGGAGCATCAGAGAGATCAGCGGCTATCCAATCGGCATCTGAAAGTTCCCTTTTATTAAAACTGGTTGTTAAGGCAAGACACTTAGCTCCAGCCCTTTTGGCAGCTTCCACGCCGTTCACTGCATCTTCAACCACCAAACAATTTTCAGGTAGTATATCTATTTTCTCTGCAGCAAGCAGGTAAATCTCCGGATCTGGTTTTTTGTTTTGCACATGGTTTCCGTTAATCAGGGCTTGAAAATTATTAGGGTCAATGCCGGATTCCCTGAGGTTAATCTCCATTTTGGTTTTATCTGCACTGGTAGCCACTGCAAGCTTTAAATTTCTCTTCTTGCATTTTTCAATAAATGCAAGCACTCCTTTTAAAGGGTGGAGTTCATCTTTCACAATTTTCTCATAAATCTTATAGGTACGGGCTTTGTCTTTTTCAATGTCAATAGGGAAATTATATTTTTCTGCCACGCCGCCCAGATAGCGGTCTTCCCCGGCTCCTACAAAGGGTAAAAAATCCTCAGGTTTTACAACTAACCCTTTTTCCTTGAACATGGTTATGGCGGCCTGATTGATATATTCTTCCGAATCTACCAGCACACCATCCATATCAAACAATACGCCTCTTATTTCCATAATTTTTTTAAATATCACTTACTGGATGAACCGGATAATTTTTAAAAAGTTCAGTGCAGTATGTGTAATTAAACATAACTTAATACTATAACCCTTTCATGATACTTTGAATTCCTTCGAGCACATGTTTAGGTCTGTACGGAAAATCATTGATAAGCTCTTTACTTGTAATCCCGCTAAGCACCAACACAGTATCAATTTCAGATTCTATTCCGGCAATAATGTCTGTATCCATTCTATCGCCAATTATAATACTATCTTCCCTGACAATGCCTAGCTTTTTTAGCGCAATGCGCATCATAAGCGGGTTTGGCTTACCCACATAATAGGCTGAGCGTCCGGTTGCAATCTCAATAGGAGCAATAAGCGCCTTAGTGGCAGGTGCGATGCCATGTTCCACAGGACCCGATGTATCTGGATTTGTACCCACCAGCTTGGCCCCGCGGATCACAAGGTTTACAGCCGCCTCAATTTTCTCATAACTATAGGTGCGCGATTCACCCATCACCACATAGTCAGGATCAATATTATTCATGGTGTAACCGGCGTTATACAGGGCATTGATAAGCCCGGCCTCACCAATAATGTAGGCGCTGCCTTTGGGTTTCTGGCTAGCCAGGAATGTAGCTGTTGCCAGGGCACTGGTATAAAAGTTACTGCGATCTACATCAATACCCAAACGATGCATCTTCTCCTGTAATTCTCTTGGGGTTCGCTCACTGGAATTGGTCAAAAATAAAAATTTCTTATTTTCCCGTTTTAACCATTCCACAAATTCCTTCACCCCTGGTAAAAGCTTATTCCCATGATACAACACCCCGTCCATATCGCAGATAAATCCTTTTTTTGACCGAATAAGCTCCAGTTCTTTATTTTTTGAAGACATAATCAATGGTTTAAAAGTGGTGTGAATGAAATTTTAAAATTCTCCGTAAAGTGAATGACTTTGTGTATTACAATAAAAAGAGCTATAAATATGAAATCCTTCTCTGTTGGTTTTCATTCTCCGCTCCAGATGCAATACGGGATGACCCTTGGCGACATTAAAAAATCGCCCCAGCCTGCTGTCGGCCCTGATAGCCCTGAGTTTCTGATCACCGCCTTTAATTTCAATGTTGTAGGTTAAACGAAGTGTATCAAACAATGATTTATTATCGAAAGAACGAGAAGTAAAACGCGGCAGATTTATATTAGGAATGTAATTTATATCGTAAAAAATGGCCTTATAATCAACATAACGCAGCCTTTCCATGTAAATACAGCCTGACTCGGCTTCTTCCTCAGTTAAATCATAGAAAAAGGGCTCATCCCATTGCTTAATGGAAGGTTTCACAAGAATACGGGTTTTTAAATTATCCTCCCCTATCACCTGTGTGGTTCCTTTTATTGATAGAATACCTATGCCCCGGGGCAGTTGATTTACAATACTTCCCTTTCCGCGGTGCTTGCGTATGTATCCCTCGTATACTAATGTATCCAGGGCATGCCTCACTGTTGGTCTGGTTAATTCATGCAATACACATAATTCATTCTCGCTCGGAAGCAGGTCACCTTCCTGGTAAACACCTTCGAGAATATGTTTCCGCAGTAACTCATAAAGTTGTCGGTATCGTGGGATTTTTCCCATCCCGTTTTCTTTCATAATAATGCTTTTGAAATGATGTGTAAAACTAATCATTATCAGCCATACTAAAAAATTTTTAAAGATTTAGATTAAACAACTTGTAATTACATGTTTTAATTTATACCTTTGTGAACTCCAAAATATATTGTTATTATAATATATTGAGATATCCTGTATTATCATGTAACACAACTTATAAATACAAGTATAACAAAACAAAAACACCTATGGCAACACCTGTAATTATGCCCCGGCAAGGGCAATCTGTAGAAACTTGCATCATCACCGAATGGAACAAGCAAACCGGCGATACAATTGCAAAAGGCGATGTAATCTGTGCCTATGAGACAGACAAAGCCTCATTTGAAATTGAGGCAGAGGAAGATGGCACTTTGCTGGCCGTATTTTTTGAAGATGGAGATGAAGTTCCCGTACTTGAAAATATTGCCGTAATAGGTGCAGAAGGAGATGATGTGGAGCAGTTCCGCCCCGGAAGTGCACAAGCCGAAGCCCCGGAAGCTGCCCCTGCTGAAGAGAAACCCGCGGCCCCTAAGGCTACATCCGAAACAGAGCCCCCTGCCGCCGCACCTGCGCCAACCGCAGACCGCGACAGCGATTCCGTACGCATTTCGCCACGGGCACGGAACAAAGCATCCCGCAAAGGGGTAGCCCATGAAGCTGTGCAGGGCACAGGACCCAAAGGGCGCGTGATAGAAAGAGACATTGACAAAGCCATTGAAAGCGGACAGCAACGCACTGCCGCTGCCGCGGAAATTTCAACACCGCAAGCCAACGAGGTGGAAGGCACCGGGCTGGGCGGCCGTATCACTTCATCTGACGTGGCCTCCGGCAATACCGTGTACAGCAACGATTCAGAAGTGAAAAAGCTTTCAAATATCCGCAAAATTATTGCCAAACGCATGCATGAGTCGCTGCAGAATTCGGCACAGCTCACCCACCACATGAGTGCCGACGTGCGCAGGCTGATGGATGCCCGCAAAGCCGTAAAAGCAAAAATGGCAGAGGAAAACGGCCCTAACATTACGCTGAACGACATGGTGTGCTTTGCCACCATCAAAGCCCTTAAAAAATTCCCCGATGCCAACAGCCACTTCCTGGGCACAGAAATGCGCGTATTTAACAAGATACACCTGGGACTGGCCGTGGATACACCCCGCGGGCTGATGGTGCCGGCGCTGAAAAATGCCGACGACCTGTCGCTTGCAGGCCTCTCTAACCAGCTTAAAGCCCTTGCTGACAGTTGCCGCCAGGGCAATGTTGACCCTGCCCTGCTTGAAAGCACAGCGGCCTCGTTCACGGTTTCAAATCTGGGCGCGTACGGTGTGGAGATGTTTACCCCCGTGATCAACCTGCCACAGGCGGCTATACTGGGCGTGAATACCATCATCAACCGCCCGGCTGACGTGGGCAATGGCGTATTCGGCTTTGTGCCCTATATTGGTCTGTCGCTCACCTACGACCACCGCGCACTTGATGGCGGACCGGCCACACTTTTCCTGAGAGAGATTAAAGAACAAATTGAAAACTTTAACGAAACCATTTAAGATATGTACGACCTGGGAATTATCGGTGCCGGCCCGGCCGGCTACGTGGCAGCAGAAAGGGCCGCGGCCAAAGGCCTGTCGGTAGTGCTTTTCGACAAGCGCGAACTGGGCGGCGTGTGCCTCAACGAGGGTTGCATACCCACCAAAACACTGCTGTATACGGCCAAACTGTATGAAAATGCCCTTAACGGGAAAAAATACGGTATCGTAGCAGAGAATGTGAGCTTCGACTTTGGCAAAATCATGGCCCGTAAGAACAAAATTGTGAGAAAGCTGGTGGGCGGCATTGGTGCCAAGATGAAAAAATTCGGTGTGGAAGTAGTGAAAGGTGCTGCCAGCATGGAGAAACGCAATACCGACGGTACCATCGACATCCACTGTAGTGAAAAAACCTTTACCTGCAAAAATGTTTTGGTATGCACGGGTTCTGAGGCTTTTATACCTCCTGTGCCCGGCCTGGACAAAGCCGAAATACTCACCAACCGCGAAATACTGGAACTGAAGGAACTGCCCAAAACCCTTACCATTATCGGTGGCGGGGTGATAGGCGTGGAATTTGCCAACTTTTTTTGTGCCCTGGGCACGAAAGTAACTGTGATTGAAATGCTGCCTGAAATACTGCCCGGCATTGACAAAGACCTCAGCGAGATGCTGCGCAAAGACCTGGAGAAACGTGACATTACCTTTAACCTTTCTGCCAAAGTAACCAAAGTGGAAGGACAAACAGTTACCTTTGAAAAGGATGGCAAAGAACACCAGGTGCAACATGAAAAACTACTGGTGAGCGTGGGCCGCCGAGCGGTTACCCATGGCTTTGGCCTGGACAAAATGGGTGTGGAAGTGCTCAAAACCGGCATAAAGATTGACTCCACCTGCCGCACCAACATACCCAACATATATGCTGCCGGCGATGTAACCGGTTTCTCACTGCTTGCCCATACCGCCAGCCGCGAAGGTGAGGTAGTGGTAAACAACCTTACCGGCCGCAAAGACCGCATGCGCTACAGCGCCATACCTGCTGTGGTTTACACCAATCCCGAAGTATCGTGCGTGGGCCTTACAGAGGAAGCAGCCAAAGCCAAAGGCATTGAATACAACATACGCAACCTGCCCATGGCCTATGCCGGACGCTGGCTGGCCGAAAATGAAGGTGGCAGTGGCTTTATGAAAATCCTTACCGGGAAAAAACACAACGAAATACTCGGGGTGCATGCCATTGGCAATCCCTCATCGGAATTTATTTACGGGGCAGCCATGGCCATTGAGCTGGAACTGCGCCTGCAGGATATGGAAGAGGTGGTATTCCCCCACCCCACGGTTTCAGAAATATTTAAAGAAACGGTTTTCGCTTTTCAGGAATAATAATACAAATACTATAAATTTTACATCATGCCTAAAGTACAATTCATTGATCCGCAAGTAGCCAGGAGTGCCTCGGAGATCAAATTCGGAAGTATTCCGGTAAACCAGTACAACAAAAAAATTGCCGACGAGAAAAGCAATTATTCAAAAGACGATTTTATGCGCATTTACCACGATATGGTGGTGATTCGCGAGTTTGAAACCATGCTGAATGCCATAAAAGTATCCAACGAATACAATGGCGTACAGTACAACCACCCGGGCCCGGCCCACCTTTCTATCGGACAGGAAGCAGCAGCCGTGGGTATGGCTTACCTGTTGAATGTTAACGATTACATTTTTGGTTCGCACCGCAGCCATGGCGAAATCCTGGCCAAAGGGCTTTCTGCCATTGATAAATTAACGGAGAAAGAACTAACCGCTATTATGGAGAGCTATTTTGATGGCGCCACGCTTAAAGTAGTGGAAAAAGCACACAAAGGCAGCGTAAAAGACCTGGCAAAAGACTTTTTGCTGTATGGCACGCTGGCCGAAATATTTGCCCGTGTTAACGGTTTTAACCGCGGACTGGGTGGCTCTATGCATGCCTTTTTCACCCCGTTTGGCGTGTACCCGAACAATGCCATTGTAGGTGGCTCGGGCGACATTTCAGTGGGTGCGGCACTGTACAAAAAGGTGAACATGAAACCCGGCATCGTAGTAGCCAATATTGGTGATGCTTCCGCAGGATGCGGCCCCGTGTGGGAGGGCCTGAGCTTTGCCTCCATGGACCAGTTCCGCCAGCTTTGGGAAGAGCCCTATAATGGTGGTCTGCCCATTATCTTTAACTTTATGAACAACCAGTATGGCATGGGCGGCCAGACCCGTGGCGAAACCATGGGCTACGACATGCTTGCACGCATCGGTGCCGGTGTAAACCCCGAAATGATGCATGCCGAACGTATCGACGGATACAACCCACTGGCTGTGATTGATGCTTACCGACGCAAGATGAAAACACTGGAAGAAAAGAAAGGCCCGGTGCTGCTTGACACCCTTACGTATCGCATCAGCGGGCATTCGCCTTCCGATGCCTCATCGTACCGCTCAAAAGAGGAGATTGATGCATGGCTGGCTGCCGACTCTATTATCGGCTTTGGCGAAGAACTGGTAAAAGCCAAAATAGCCACGCAGGAAGAGCTTGATGCCGTACGCGAAGCCACTACCAACAGTATTACCCGTGTATTAAAGCTGGCCATTGACGATGAGGTAAGCCCGCGTCTCGACCTGGAAAAAGACCCCGAGGCCATTGGCAAAATGATGTTTAGTAACGGTTCGGTTGATAAATTTGACGACCGTGAACCGCAAACTCTCCTGCCTTTTGAAGAAGGCCCGCGTGTGAAGCAGATCGCCAAAAAAGAGCGCTTCGGTATCGATAAAAATGGTAAAAAAGTATCGAAAGTAAAGGCTTACCAGCTTCGCGACGGTATTTTTGAAGCCATTAATGACCGCTTTTACAAAGACCCCACGCTGGTGGCCTATGGCGAAGAAAACCGCGACTGGGGCGGCGCTTTTGCCGTCTACCGTGGCCTTACAGAAGTGCTTCCGTACAACCGTCTGTTTAACTCGCCCATCTCAGAAGGTGCTATAGCCGGTACAGCCATTGGGTATGGCATGTGCGGCGGACGTGTGGTAGCGGAAATTATGTATTGTGACTTCCTGGGCCGTGCTGGTGATGAAGTTTTTAACCAGCTGCCCAAGTGGCAGGCCATGAGCGGCAATATTATTAAAATGCCGGTGGTAATCCGTCTTTCGGTAGGTTCAAAATATGGCGCACAGCACTCGCAGGACTGGTCGAGCCTGGTAACGCACATCCCCGGCCTGAAAGTGGTATTCCCTGCCACCCCGTACGATGCCAAAGGGCTTATGAACAGCGCACTGCAAGGCACTGACCCGGTAATGTTCTTCGAGAGCCAGCGCATCTACGATATTGGCGAATACTTCCACGAGGACGGCGTACCCGAAGAATATTACGAGATACCAATGGGTGAGCCTGATGTGAAACGTGTGGGCGAGGATGTGACCATCCTTACCATTGGCTCTACCCTATATACAGCCATTGAAGCTGCTGATATGCTGGAAGAAAAGTACGGCATGAAAGCAGAAGTGATTGATGCACGCTCACTGGTGCCGTTTAACTATGAGCCGGTGCTGGCCTCTGTGAAGAAAACCGGCCGCATTGTGCTGGCCAGCGATGCCTCGGCGCGCGGTTCGTTCCTGAAAGATATGGCACAGACCATCACCGAACTGGCCTTTGACGAGCTGGATGCACCGCCGGTAGTGGTAGGCTCACGCAACTGGATTACCCCTGCGCACGAGATGGAAGAGTATTTCTTCCCGCAACCACACTGGATTGTGGATGCCATCCACGAAAAAATTGTACCGCTGCAGGGCCACACGGTAAAAACCAATTTTACGGATAATGAATTGATACGCCGGAGCAAAGAAGGCATTTAATGCGCTTTGGCAGAGCAAAGATTTCAGAACCCCGGTGGTGTAAACTGCCGGGGTTTTTTGTTGGGTGGTGGGGTGGTTGGTTGATTTTACAACGGTTGACAATATGAAATGGTTGGGTTTTCGGGCTACGTATTAGTCCACCGACAAGAATGCTGGCGCGGAAGCC
>Ga0207419_1001427_pt1 | contig 18047 bp, 7 predicted proteins | sample ElkSloMetagenome_4_FD_184723 | JGI IMG/M metagenome (GOLD analysis project Ga0207419, IMG submission 184723) | Hot spring microbial communities from Elkhorn Slough, Monterey Bay, USA - MD2A (version 2) | ecosystem: Environmental > Aquatic > Marine > Intertidal zone > Estuary: Microbial mat ...
GAAACAAAACCCAGCGAAACCTGGCTGAAAGCATTATCTGCATCCGTAAACTGATAGGTATATTCTCCTGCCAACCTTACATTGCGGCGTAAAAGATACCCCAGATGCAGGGTGGCAGAATGGTAGTTTGCCATTTCAAGGTCAGAATTGACATAATTATAAAGCCCCATGGTATACCAGTTGCTCTGGTCGCCCTGTGGACTATAGATTATCTCTCCCAAAAAACCTTCAGTCCGAATATCAGTAACAGGAAGGGCACTGGAAGGCTGCAGATAAACCCGGGAATCCGTCCGTATAAGATACTGAAGGTTGACTTCAAGTTTATTACCTGGAGTAACAGTAGCGTCCGGGCCAACAAAAAGCACTTCATTGGTTATCGCACTATTGTTAGAAACCTCAAAATTTACCAATTCTTCTTTCCCATAATAGCCAAAAACTCCCAGGCGCAGCACACTTCCGATATTTTGTGATAAGCGACCCACGAAGCTTTTATACGTGTCTTTATCAAACACATGAAAATCATTGGCTTCATTCAGTCCATTCCCGTTTACCACTTCTACAATTACATCAGTGCCGGTAGGCGCACCATAGGTAATCATAACTCCTTTATCATACTTCAGGCTTATTTCTGACATGCCAACAGGGGCCGTGTATAGCCGGTAATCTTCCAGCGTTAAGCGTAATTCCCGTTTAAAAAGAGGATCCGAGACCTGAAATTGCCCAAGATAAATATCCAGATCAACATTAAACAGATTGTTATACATCAGGTAAGCATCCTCTACGCCTACAACTTCACCTCGCTCGTCCATATAAAAATAAAAATAGTACGAAAGGTGTTTCGAGAGATTCCCACCTGATAATAACTTCATCAGATAAGGAGCTGCAAAATCTGGCTTATCTTCATTCGAAAAATTATAGGTAATAAAACCATCCATGCGCACCGCCAAAGGAAAATCCCTGATAAGAGAAAGCTTATCATCACCAGTTTCCACAAAATATCTGGGTGATTCATAATCCTGCAGCTGAAATCCCGCGCCGGCAAAGTCATCGCCATATGGCTTAAGTTTAGGCATGGCAGGCGCATGACAGGTTTGGCAACTTATTCTGTATTTTCTGGCAAATGCAGGAATGGTTTCTGCTTTTTCAGAAAAAACAATTAAAAACAGAAGAACAACTGGGAAAAGTAACAGATTTTTTTTCATGATGATACAGGTTTTATAAATGCTTCAATATTTATTTTTGATAAAAACTATCAAAGGAAGATGCCCCATTATATACAACTTTCTTGGATTACGGATAGACAGTGAGGCTGGCTGTTTGCCTGTTAATTTCGTGAATGGCATATTCTTCCTCGGGCACTTTCAGCAACTCGGCAACTGGTTTTACCAGAAGGCGGTAGTTTAAAACAGCCGTAATCTCCACTTCGCCGGGTTCTATCCCGAAAGGGACATTCCAGGTAAATGTCTCCATTTTAGTTTCGCGTGGGCCAAAGCGGTAATCTACGCCCAGGGAGTCAGTATTCCATTGCATTATTGTCATTCTTCCCTGGGGGTCAAAATACGGCATACGAAAGATACGGTCGCCCAGGGGGACATCCTCCCTTCGCACGCCTTTAAAGTTTTCACGCCCCAGGGGCACTCCCATATCCTGGTAGGCAAGGGCCTCGCTGGCTATGGTATACTCTTCTCCGGCAAACCCTTTCTTATCCACCTTCAGGTGATAAACATTCCCGGCTTCATCTTTGGCCTCAACATGAAGCCATACGATACGATCCTCTACCGAACCGGTGGGGAATTTATGGCCTGTCTTTTGATTAAAAAGAGCTACATTTATTTTTATTGGCTCACCCGGAACGGTTTCCTGAATGTCAGGATAAATCCTCAGCTCCACTACACCTCTGAGTTTTCCCGGATCATGGGCGCCATGGAAAAGGTGCAATTTACTATCATTGTAACGGGTGCCCATTTTGGCTGTTTTACCCTGAGCTTCGGTCATGTGACAATCCTGGCAAACCACTCCTTCCTCATAGTATGGGCCTTCTTTTAGCTCCAGATGAGTAGATTTCACCCATACACCAAAAGAGCTTTTCTCGTTATGGCAAATACCACAGAATTCAGCAGTACCGTGCAATTCCGTAACCTGAATGTCGTGATTGGGCGAGGAGGCTTCCCCTTTTCTGGTAGAAAATTTGGTTTTCCCTGGCTCAATAATATAATTGTGGTTAAAAGGTACGTCTCCTTCAAAATCCTTTATTACATGGCAAAAATCACAGGATACTGATTCATTGGCGCGCGAATTCTCTGAGGGTTTGGGTGGCGGCATATCCCCTGCAGTATATGACAGCGGGGCATGACATCCGTTGCACCCCTCATGCACCCCTTTCATGTTGGGATCATTCTCTGAATGCGCCACAGCCAGATCAAAATACTCAATCTCATCCCATTCATGCGTGTAAGCTTTTGACATCATGGCCTGGTCCCATTGCTGGAAAAAATCGATATGGCATTGTTTGCAATAATTTGGTTTTTGGAAATCCTTGTAATCATATTGGCCTGCAGGATCATCAAAAACGTATGAAATTGAAAAGCCAAATAGTAATATGGAAGATCCAATTATAAGATAGGTAATAATTCCTGATTTCATATCAATTATTTTTAAATGATTGATGAATACTATTTAGAAAGATACCACACAATTATATAAAATGTCAACAAATGATTATAAAATATGTTCTTGAAATTCATTAATAAAAAAGGTTTTTAGTGAATATAACCGATATTTAAATTCAGATAGCTTATTTATATTTTATTTATAATAATTATGAATTTACCATACTAAGCACCTTCTAATAAACCCATCATTTAAAAAATAAACCCAACTGTTAACACAAGCGAATCATAACAATACCGGTATTTTGTTGTTAAGTATTATGATCGCATATCCTAATCATGAAAATACCTGGTTCATACATATTGCTGGTTTTACTATCCTTTACAGTTTCCTGCAACACACCAAAGGAAAAACAAACCAATAAAAACAATGTACCCAAAACGGATACCATTGATAATGGCAGAACACTTATCAGTGAGGTTTCAGTTGACCTTGAAGATATAAAGAAAAAAGGCACGCTAACTGCACTGACCCGGTACAGCTCCACGAGCTTTTTCATTTATAAAGGCGAGCTGATGGGGTATGAATATGAGTTGCTTAAATGGCTGGCCGAATATCTGGGTGTATCGCTTGAAGTTGAAGTAGTGGAAAATGTTGACAGCCTTGTTTCAATGCTCAACTTGGGTCGCGGGGATTTAATTGCCAATAATATCACCATAACCAAAGAAAGAAAAGATTATTTAAGTTTCACAAAATACCACACCCTCACAGAACAGGTATTGGTGCAACGAAAACCGGAAAACTGGGAACAAATGGCTATGCATAATATTGAAGAAAAGCTGATACGAAATCCCATTGATTTGATAGGCAAATCTATTCATGTCAGAAAAAACAGCGCTTATTATGCCAGGTTGCAAAACCTTTCGGAAGAGATTGGGGGAGAAATAAACATAATTCCGGCCGAAGGCCATCTTGTAACAGAGGAGTTGATTCATAAAGTAGCTAACGGTGAAATAGATTATACCATAGCCGACAAAAATATAGCACTTTTAAACCAAACGTATTATTCCAACATTGATGTGGGGACAAAAGTAAGTTTTCCGCAAAGAATTGCATGGGCTGTGCGTAAAAACTCCCCAGACCTGCACGACGCAGTTGATTCATGGATTGAAGAATCGCGGGGTTCCTTAAAGTACAATGTAATATATAAGAAGTACTTTACGGATACAAAAAATTACAAACAAAGGGTGAAAAGTGACTTTTTCTCAAAAGGCGGAAACAAAATATCGCCTTATGATGATATTTTAAAAAAATATGCCGATAGTATCAAATGGGATTGGCGGCTTCTGGCATCGCTGGCCTACCAGGAATCAAATTTTGATCCGCAAACCACATCCTGGGCCGGAGCAATGGGTTTAATGCAGGTATTGCCCTCCACTGCCTATAGCTTTGGCATAACGGCCTTATATAATCCGGAAGAAAACGTAAGGGCCGGTACAGCCTATTTAAAATATCTTGATGAATACTGGAAAGAAATTCCTGACACACTGATGCGTAGGAAATTTGTACTTGCAAGTTATAATGCAGGACCCGGTCATGTAGATGATGCGCGCAAACTAACAGAAAAGTATGAAAAAGACCCCAATATCTGGGATGAAAATGTAGCAGTATACTTAAGGCTGAAATCAAAGCCTGAATATTATAACGATAAGGTTGTAAAGTATGGATATTGCAGAGGCGAGGAACCTTATAATTACGTAAGGGAAATTGCAGACAGGTATGCCTATTATTCAGAATTTATTCCCAAATAGTCAACCTAACTTGTAATCGATCTTTTCTCGATAAATTCATCTACGGCTAATAAGCCTCCCCAAGATAATCTTCACGCAACCGGCGCCATTCCGGCCTGGCAATAATCTCTAGCATTTTAACATCTATCGCTTCCCTAAGGCTGCTGGTTTCAGGCAAAGCAAAGCCATAATAAAGATTTTGAAAAGACTGCGGCAATACTTTTATCTGATGATCGGCTTTTTGCATAAGCAAATACTGCATAATAGGAATATCATATACCACAGCATCTGTTTTTCCATTGGTAAGCATGTTAAGCGCACTATCAACATTATTAACACTCCGGTAACGAATATTCCTGCTGGCCAGAAAATCGGCACTACTCGAGTTTTCAACAGTAACTACACGAAAATTATACAAGTCATTGGGGCTGTTTATAGCTGATTCTAGTTGCGTTACAGTAAGGGCAGAAGCGATAGCGGCGGTAAAACTTGAAATCACTATCAGGGCCATAAACATCCATATTAAGGCCAGAATTCTACCTGCAGCAGTTACCGGAGCCTTATCACCATAACCTACTGTTGTCATCGTTACTGCAGACCACCAGAAACCAGACCCGATACCTTTTAATGGCTTTCCTCCAAATTGGGGATTTTCACGTCGTTCAAGCATCCAGATAATCAGCCCAAACAAAAGGAGCAGAAAAACGAGACCACCAATGGCCTTTAAAAATGTGAAGCTAAACAGATTTCGGATAACGCCCATAATGCCACCCGCGTCAGATATTACCGAAATTCCAAGGCCTGTACTGTAATATGCATGGGTGAAATCTATCCGCGCCTCACGCTGGGCATTTATCGTAAGAGCAGCAACAGCAATATCTATTTCACCTTCCTCCGTTTTTTGTACAAGTTCCTGCAGGTCGTACTCCTCGAATTCATATTCAATCTCCAGCTCGCGTGCAATTTTTTTCCATAATTCAATACTGATACCGCGCCATGCGTCACCCTCCTGAATCACAAACGGAGGTGCCTCTTTCACCCCAACCTTTAAAGGATAATCTGTGGAATCTATCTGGGCGGCCTGCAGAAAACTCCCCTGCAGGTAAAAAACGCTAATGGCAATAAACAGGAATTTGCTCGGCATAGTTTTTTACTTTTATAATTAACACATTTACTTTGAAGGACTATTGCAACAAAGAGGCTGATAAAGCTTCCCTCTTAATATCCAAATCATCATCAATGATCAAAAATAAAGAATTAATGTATGAATTGCAGATGTCTGTTTTATTCACCAAAAAAAATCCCTGTATTATTAATTTAAAGGGCGTTTTTTCTGACTTCGCAAGCCTCGATCCTGGACTTTTCTCATCAGACACATGAGTTTTCGCACAAGCACTATTTAAAATTGATTTAAATATAATTTCTATTATCTTCGAAAGCTAAACAGTACTTGCAATATTTAAAATCCATCATACATGAAAAACACGCATAGTCTTCTTGGAATTACCGCTGCCACATTAATGGTAACAGCCTGCCAAAGCGGCAATGAAAAAATAGCTCAAGAGGAATCCAAACAACCGAACATCATCTTTATTATGTCGGACGACCATGCCTACCAGGCGATAAGTGCATATAACAACAGGCTGATAGAAACGCCTAATATCGACAGAATAGCCAATGAAGGAATTCTCTTTTCCAATGCATCTGTCACAAATTCCATATGCGCACCTTCACGTGCCACTATCCTTACGGGTAAGCACACACATATCAATGGCAAAATTGACAACCTTATGCCTTTCGATACAACACAGGTCACTTTTCCGCAAATTTTTCAGGATGCAGGATATCAGACTGCCATGTTTGGAAAACTACATTTTGGCAATAATCCAAAGGGCGTGGATCAGTTTATGATTTTACCCGGCCAGGGAAGTTACATAAACCCAAGGTTTATTACCCCTGATGGAGACACCACCATTACCGGATATGTGACAGACATTATCACCGACCTTACACTAAACTGGTTGGATAATTCCCGCGATAAGGACAAGCCATTTATGATGATGTATCTGCACAAAGCGCCTCACCGGCCATGGTGGCCACACTGGGATAAATTTAAGGAATTCAGCATGAAAACTTTTCCTGAACCCGCAACATTGTTTGATGACTACGAAAACAGGGGGACAGCTGCAAAAACGGCCGAGATGAACCTGTTAAAACATATGCATTATTCGCATGACAGTAAAATTCGCCCTTCCACCCTCGAAGAAATGGGACAGGTAAAGCCAGAAATTAAGGAGTGGGAATGGGGCTGGGAAGGCCCTTACGAAAGTCGTGTGAATGAGGAGCAAAGAGCAATATACAAACCCGTGCTTGACTCTATCAATAATTCTTTTAAACAGAACTGGCCCAACATGACCGATGAGGAAAAGATGCGCTGGAAATATCAAAGATACATGCAGGATTACCTTGGCTGCATCAGTTCTGTAGACGACAATGTTGGCCGCTTGCTCGATTATCTTGAGGAAAGTGGGCTGGATGAAAATACAATTGTGATTTACACCTCAGATCAGGGATTCTACCTGGGTGAACATGGGTGGTTTGATAAGCGGTTTATTTATGATGAGTCTTTCAAAACCCCGCTCGTAATCAAATGGCCCGGTAAAATTAAACCCGGCACGCGCATTGATGAAATGGTACAAAACCTGGACTTTGCCCCTACCTTCCTTGAAGCTGCAAACATACCTGTTCCGGAAGATATGCAGGGAGAAAGCCTAATGCCACTCCTTACCGGTGATACGGATCAGTGGACACGCGATGCGGTGTATTACCATTATTATGAGTACCCTAGTGTGCATATGGTAAAAAGACATTACGGTATTGTTACCAAAGATTATAAACTTGTACACTTCTATTACGATGTAGATGAGTGGGAATTGTATGATCGGAAAAATGACCCATTGGAACTCAAGAACGTTTATCATGATCCGGAGTACAAAGAGACTGTAACAAAACTCACGGAAGACCTCTACAACCTGAGAGAAAAGTACAAAGATTCCAAGGCGCTCGATCAAAAATATATCGACATATACAAAAACAGAGCAAATTAAAATAAGAGGCGCACCAAGTATGACAGATAATCCATTCATGAGAGTTCCGTTGATCCGGACAGCAGGAATTTCTATCTCGGTACTTTCCGTTTTTTCAGGCTGCCAGAACATGGCCAGACTTCAGGAAAAAGCAGGTCCGCCAAATATTATTTTTATTGTTAGTGAGGATAACAGTCCGTTTTTAGGTTGTTATGGAGACACCAATGCCTACACGCCAAATATTGATAAACTTGCCAGCCAGGGAATTCTTTATGAAAATGCATTTAGCTGTGCACCTGTTTGTGCACCTTCCCGTTCTACCATTATTACAGGTATGTATGCCAACAGCCTGGGATCGCATCACATGCGAAGCCTGGTGGAAATTCCGGAATCATTTCACTTTTTTCCATATTATTTGCGGCAAGCCGGTTATTACACTGCTAATCGCATAAAAAAGGACTACAACATACCCGACCAGGAAGGTGTGTGGGATGTTGATGACTGGTGGGAATACAAAGATATGTTGAAAGAACGCAATCCTGATCAGCCATTTTTTGTGATGTTCAATACATTCATGAGCCACGAAAGTAAAATACATGGCAGCCGGGAAAGTATGCTCAATTACTATAAAAATGCCTCTATCGAATCAATGACAGGCACTCCGGCCTCAGAAGCCCGTGTAGATTCTTTTAACTACATGCATGAGCCCGGCAGTATTCCCCTCCCCCCTTATCATCCCTCAACTTCTGAGATGGAAGAAGACTGGGCCCGCTACTACGATTGCATAAGCATGATGGATGATGAAGTGGGTGAGTTATTAAAAAATCTGGAAAGAGACACTTTACTGGAAAATACCATTGTGTTTTATTTCAGCGACCATGGTGGCGTGCTGGGCCGCAGCAAAAGATTTACTTTTGAATCGGGGCTTCATGTGCCCTTAGTGATAAGAATACCTGAGAAATTTAAACATCTTGCACCGGAAAAACCCGGGACAAAAACAGACCGGCTGGTATCCCTTGTTGATCTCGCCCCCACAATTCTAAACCTGGCGGGTATTGATTTGCCCGAACATTTCCAGGGCAAGCCTTTCCTGGGCCGCCGCTCCGGCCGCGAGCGGCAATATGCCTATAGCTTCAGGGGCCGGATGGATGAGCGGTATGACTTTTCACGTACCGTTCGTTCAAAAGAATACCGTTATATACGGAATTATATGCCTCACCGGATTTGGGGACAGCATATCAACTATTTGTGGAGGGCTGAAAATGTTCAATCCTGGGAGCAGAAATGCATGCATGACAGTTGTAATTCTTTTCAACAACGTTTTTGGCAAACCAAATCTGCCGAAGAATTATACAGCCTCTCTGCCGACCCACATAATATAAATAACCTGGCGAACGACCCGGCATATGCACCGGTATTGAAAGCCATGCGTGATGCCAATGATCAATGGATGCTGCTTATAAGGGATAAAAATTTTATCCCGGAAGGAGAATACCTTGCTCATTTAGCAGACACAAATGGGTTTACATATTACTCCGGCAACAATTTTGATATTGCTGAAATAAAGAAAACTGCCGACATGGCCACCGCTGGCTTACCTGAAAACTTATCAAAACTAAAAACAGCCCTCACCCATCAAAATCCTTCAATAAGGTATTGGGGAGCAGTAGGTTGTCGCATCCTGGAAGAGCACGCCGCAGAGGCTAAAGAGGATCTGCTCCTGGCGCTTGGCGACTCTTCCCCCGACGTAAGTATTGCCAGTGCTGAAGCATTATATTTCTTAGACGAACGTGAAGAGGCAATGGTCATCCTGCAAAGTATTCTCTCAAATACCGAAATGCATCCCTTCAGCGCTATGGAAATGGTTCGTACGCATGCCCTTAATGTAGTAGACCTGATGGAGCCAGAAGACATCGCATTTTTTGCAAAAGAAATAATTTATCTGGCCAACCGTGAGCAAAATGGTTATGACAAACGTGTAGCAGAATATATGCTTACCAGGGGAATATTCTAATAAATTACACAGATTCCACACTTTTCCCTTACACTATACTTTTGCAAAGTAAAAAATTGCTGGGTTCATCTACCCTATTTACTTATTTAGAGTTGTGGCAGAGAATTGCCGTGTGATATCCTGATTCCACAAAGAACAATACCTTCAGGTGCATGTTATAATTTATATGCATATGCAATTGATATTAACCAATAAGCCAATTTACATTTTTTACAGCACGATGGCAGACTATTTGCATTTATCTTGAATAAAAATGAGGCTTCGGCTTAAGGAGCCTGGCTTTCATTTTTAATCTGCATGGAGCAGTGAAAATAAATACCCGAACCTGGTGAATGAAGGAGCCAAACGGTAATTAAAGAATGAAATAATTAAATGAGTAAAAAATACGGCCGCACTTTTTTTAAATATTTTAAAAAAATATTGCTCTGGATACTTATAGTTATTGGTGTAATTTTATTACTGGCCAATGCCATCTTGTGGATACCAGCCGTACAGAATAAAGTAGCTTCTGTTGTGGTGGACCGTCTGAATAATAAAACCGAAGCAAAAATTGCACTGGATAAAATCCGGGTAACGCTGCCCAACACAGTAGTGTTGAAAGACCTCTATGTAGAAGACAAAATCCCGGGGGACACACTCATCAGTGTAGGTCTTTTAAAGGTAAGCATTAACCTGTGGTTATTACTTAAAAAAGAAGCCAACTTTGATGAAATTGCCATTCAGAATGTATACGGGAAAATCTGGAGACCAGAAAATGATACTACCATGAACTTCCAGTTTTTAATTGATGACTTAACCAGTAATGATAAAAATAAAACGCAGGAAAAATCATCCGAAAATCAGGGCAGTGGCTTCCAGATATCATTTAATGAAATAAGGTTGAACGAGATTGAATTCCATTTTTTGGATTCCTTAAACGGCATGTTTTTAAATTCAGAACTGGAAGGATTTACCGCATTCATTAACGAACTCGATTTTGAGAAGCTGAATTTCAACCTGCACGAACTTGATCTGAAAAACAGCCACACCAGCCTTACCCTCACTAAAGAATCAGAAGACAGTGAGTCCGGGGAAGCAACCAATTTTTCCATCAATCTCCAGCGTTCCCTTGAACTTGCCAATGTCACTTTTACTATGAAAAATGAAACAGATGGAATGTTTATGGATACCGAAGCAGGCTACCTGCGACTTGCCGATGTGGATTTCTCGCTTGCAAATGAAGTAGCGGAATATGGGGAAATTGAAATTAACAACTCGTTCTACACCCTGGAGAATGTTTCTACCGATACTGCATCAAACGAAGCTGATACAGCATCATCCGGGAGTAAATGGCAGATATCAGGCGGCAAAATATCCATGGAGAATAATAGGGTTGAGTTAGTAATGGATACGATGACCACAGATTCTTATGGCTTCAATCCCAAAAACCTTAATATACATCTTATTGAAGCAAGTTTGGACGACATTCGCTACAGTCCGGAGGAGATGAGAGGTACCATTGATGCCCTACAGGCCAATGAAGATAATGAATTCAGGATAGCCCATATGCACGGATCTTTTGTATTTAATGACGAGCACCTGGAGGTAAATGATTTCAATATAGAGACTGGCAGGAGCAATCTTTTTCCTGCTGTAAAAATATCTTATCCTTCGCGGGATGCGCTTTTTAATCTTACTGCAGGTATTCAGCCGAATATTTCCTTTGAGCGTTCCACCATTCATATTGATGATATCACCTATTTTCTGGGTGGGGAACCTCCCATTCCCGATACAATTGATATTGAAAGCGTTACCTTTGCTCTTAATCTGGATGGTACCATACAGCATTTAAACCTCAACAACCTAAGTCTGCAAACAGGTGTAAATACGAACCTGGTTTTAAAGGGTACAGTATCAGGCATTCCTGATGGATTAGAAACGGCATATGCAGATATCACCATTGATACTCTTTATTCAGTGGCTGAAGATTATGGTGAGTTTCTTCCGCTGTCACAAGACACTTCTGGTTTTACTTTGCCGACATACATTCGTGCACATGGGAATGCAGAGGGATCCCTGGCTGACGTGAATGCCTATCTTTATATAAGTTCCAGTTATCACAGAAAACTTGAATTGCAAGCGAACTATTCTACTGGCAAAGATTCGCTCAAAAAAATAGAAGGTGTAATAAACCTGGCAGCCCTGCAAATGGGGCAGATGATGCAGGATACAGCCACATATCAGCAGGTAAGCCTGAACGGAACCGCTGCCCTTACCTTGCGCGGAAATGAACCCACTTCAGGCTCAGCACTTTTAAACGTTAAGGAATTAGGGTATAATAATTATAACTATACCGACATTCAGTTTACAGGAAATCTTGAGAATGACAGCCTTTTTGCCATGCTCACGGTTACTGATGAATATCTTGGAATAAATGGAGAATTCAGTGCAGATATTTCCGATACTGTACCGTCACTTACTGCCAGTATTTTTCTGGAAAAAATTTACGCACAACAGCTGAACCTTACCGAGGATAATATTCGTGCAAAAGGAAGTATAAGTGGTAATTTTAAAGGAACGAATCTCCGTAATATTGATGGCAACCTATCTGCCTCCGATATAGTGATATTTAAGCAAGAGGAAAGATATGCCATTGATACCCTGTCAATAAAAGCCAGAAATAAGGGAGACAGCAGTTTCTATGCAATCCGCTCACCGCTTATTAGGCTTGATTATGACGGTACTGTTACAGTTCCTGAGCTACCGGAAATTTTGATCACTCAATTCAATCATTATTTTGCCCTTCCCGGTCGGCACGACACCCTGCAGATACCCGAAAATGAAGGTTTTCACCTGGAAACAGAAATTTATGATGCAGAATTATTTACAGAGGTTCTGGTTCCGGGCCTGGAAAGTTTTGCCCCAGGAAGCATGGAGGTAAGTTATAGTTCAAGCACTTATAGTTTTGATGCAAGCATCCGGTTTCCGCTTATTCAATATCAAAACATTCAGGTAGATTCTTTGCTTCTTGATTTTCACTCCAACAAGCAATCTTTTTACTATCGCCTGATTTTGGAAAAAGCCGGCACAGATAAATACTGGCTTGAAAATGTCAACCTCATTGGAGACATTTCAGATAACAAAATTGACAATACCCTGCAGATTAATGAGAATGATTCCATAAAATATTATATAGCTGCCAACCTGATGAGCAGGGAAGACAGTATTATTGGCCATTTAGTAAGTGATAGCATTATGCTTAATTTCAAACGCTGGCAGGCAAATAAGCAGAATCAACTGGTCATTAAAAACGGAGAGTATACCTTTAATGACTTTGTGCTACACCGAAACAACCAGGAGGCTAAAGTACTAACCATCACAGAAGATAATAAACGAAAAACCCGGTTAAGCTTCACAAATTTCAACACACGTATTTTAGGGAATTTTATCACCTCTGAAAAACAACTCATAACCGGAAAACTCGATGGCGAAACAACCCTCTGGAACAATCCTGGCCTGGCTGTTACGGCAGACCTGCAAATTACCGAATTACGTTTATTAAATATACTTATGGGTAATCTTTCGCTTATGGCAAACAATACCCGGCCTAACCTGATTGAGGTCAATGCAGGGCTATCCGGCAGAAATGAAATGAAGTTGGAAGGAACCTATGAAACAGATACACTTGAAAAATTTGATTTTTCTGCTAACCTGGAGCGCATAGAACTGGAAACTTTTGAGCCTTTTTTAAAGGAAAATATCAACAAAATGAATGGGAAATTATCCGGAAATATTGCAATTGAAGGTACCAGTAGAGACCCCGTAATATCAGGAGAGATCAATTTTAGTAATACTACCATAAATCCAGTTTTCCTTGGCACTCCTATTGACTTACAAGATGCTACCATCAGCGTACAGAATGATATAGTTAAATTCTCTTCATTTGACATCAGAGATGTAAACGGAAAGCTGGCACGATTATCCGGTACACTTGATATTTCCACCATGGCAAATCCTGTTGCTGATCTGGAATTTAATGCCAATAAATTCTTGCTGCTTAATACCAGTGAAAACGATACTGATCTTGATTTTTATGGTGAAGTTTCAGCTAATGTACAGGCAAACATTACAGGGCCTTTAACAGCGCCAGAGCTTGATTTAAATGTAGACATACTGGAAGGAACAGATTTTACCTACATTGTAACAGAGCAAGCCCCTGCCTCAATAGAATCATCGGGGATTGTTGAAATGAGGAAAAAAGACTCCCTTTCTAACCTGGCGATGGCAGAAGAGGATACAGCTACTGCTGAAACCTTAAGGGGTATTGCCCTTAATGCAAACCTCAACCTTAATCCGGAAGCTACCATTCGTATCCAGCTCGATCCTATCTCTGAAGAACAAATGACTTTACACGGAAGCGCAAATATGAGCTTGCAAAAGAGTAAAAATGGTGAACTTTCAATGGTAGGCAGGTATACCATAGAAGATGGTTTATATGAACTTAAAATTTATGAATTCCTGCGCCGCGAATTTGAAATTGAAGAGGACAGCTATATTGCCTGGAATGGTGACCTATTAGGAGCTACTGCCAATTTAACCGCCATTTATACTGTTGAAGCAAAGCCTTCCACATTGCTAACGGGAGACAACGGCGCAAATTCAAACCTCTACACCAGTAACCAACCTTTTTATGTATATCTTGATGTTACCGGCGAATTGCTCTCCCCGGAATTATCGTTCAGGCTGGGATACCCTGATCCGCTGCAGGGAACCGAAGTTGCAGCCGTAATTGAAAACTATAACCAGGATGAATCAGCCCGAAATAAGCAGGTATTTTCCTTGCTTCTCTTTAAGCAGTTCATGGAGCCTGAAATGTTTGCCAATGAGGGCATGGGACAGCAAATTAATACCACAGCACGAAAAGGGCTTAACAATCTTGTTTCAGACCAGTTAAACCGTTTTGCGGAAGCGTATGTAGAGGGATTTGATATTGACCTTGATATCGACTCATATGAAAATATGGAAGAAACCGATCAGGGCTTGCTTAACAATACACAAGTGCAACTTGATGTTTCAAAATCATTGTTTGATGAGCGACTGATTATAAGTGTAGGCAGCGCTTATTCGTTTTCAGACGACCCACAACAACAGCGGGTTGCCGGTAACAGAAGTGGCATTATTGGCGATGTTTCCGTGGAATACCTTGTTACACCTTCCGGCAATATTCGGTTACGCGCATTTAATAAAACAGAATTTGAAGATGTAATTGATGGAGAGGTAAACCGCACCGGTGTTTCTATACTTTACAATAAGGACTTTTATAAATTCTCAGAAATTTTTAATCTTAAAAACGAGGAAGATAACAATCTTCAACCTGAAGCAGAAGGAGAAAATGATGAGTAATCGCATTTCTAACATATGGATTTTTATGTTTATTATCATGGTAGCATCATGCAAACCCTCACGCTATCTGGAAGAAGGTGAAATGCTGTACAATGATGCCGAAATAAACATTGAAACACCCAGTGGGTTTTTCGAAAAACGGGATCTTAAAAACAAACTTAAAAGTGCAGTAGAACCAAAGCCTACAAGTAAAACACTGGGCTTTATCCGTATTAAGCCATGGTTTTACTCCTTGTACCCTGAAGATATTCCGGAAGAAGGTTTTAAGCATTGGGTAAAATATAATCTGGGAGAAGCCCCTGAAATTTATGAAAGTAGTTTTGCCGATGCCACACAACGCAATTTTAAGAACCTGCTGTTTAATAACGGCTACTTTCTGAACGAGGTAGAGGTAAATAAAGAAACAGATGACAAAAAGGTAAACCTGGTATTTAATATAAATACCCGTGAGGCTTTTCATATAGACACCCTCATATGGCCGGATACAGCAGAGTATGCCATGAATAAATTAATTTACGAAAATCGCAAAAAATCTAAAATAAAAGAAGGACAGCAATATCTGTTAGAGGATCTTAGAGAAGAACGAGAGCGCATTAACGTTTTGTTAAAAAACAATGGCTACTACTTTTTCAATCCCAATTATCTGGTGTATAAAATAGACACAACCACAAATGACGAAAAAAGGCACCTGGTGGATCTATACCTCAAGTATCAGGAAAAGACACCCGCTGAAGCAACCAAAGTATGGGAAATTGATAATATGTTTTTGCACATGTCACATGAACCCGGCACAGCAGACACCCTCAAAGGAGATACCGTTACACATGAGAACTTTCATTTAATCTATGATGAATATTATGTACGGCCTAATCCCATTGCGCAGGCTGTGCTTATAGAACCTGGAGAAATATACCGCCTTACCTCTCATAACTATACATTGAATAAACTAATGGGACTGGGAATATTTCAATTCGTAAACATGAATTTTTCAAAAGATGAAAATGCCGATAGTTCATTACTAAACGGGCATGTATTTCTCACCCGCCAGATACCACGCACCATACGTTTAGAGCTTCAGGCAGTAACCAAATCAAATGACTACACCGGCCCAAACCTAAAAGTAATTTACCGCGACAGAAACTTCATTCACGGTGCCGAACTCTTTCAGGTTAATGCCAATGCCGGTTTTGAAACCCAGTTAAATTCTGAACAGCAAGGGTTAAACTCATATGAACTGGGACTGGAGAGTCAGCTAGTGTTTCCAAGGTTTATTTTCCCATTTGTGAAACCCGAAAAATGGCTGAGCAAAAGATATATGCCTAAATCAAAAGTAAGCTCCGATAATTCACTAACCAAAAGGAGCAAATACTTTACCATGAATTCCATTAGCCTTTCCTGGGGCTATATTTGGAAAGAAACCCTCAACAAACAGCATACACTTTATCCACTTAACATAAACTATATTAATCTTCCCAGGCGTACAACTTTATTTGATTCCATTTTACAGGAAAGACCTTTACTGGAAAATAGTTTCCGTGAACAGTTTATTTTGGGCTTGTTATATTCTTACCAGCAAACCACAGGCAATGATGACCCCGGAACCTTCAGTACATTCTTAAGCACCAATGCAGAACTGGCAGGCAATACACTGAATTTGATTAACTCCCTAAACAAATCAAGTGACGAAGGAGAATTTCTGGGCACTCCCTATTCACAGTTTGCCCGTGCACAGGCTGATATTCGCTTTTATTACCACATGCGTAACTCCAGCATTGCCCATCGATGGATTTTCGGTATTGGCTATCCTTACGGAAACAGCCGCACACTACCCTACAACCGTCAATTTTTTATTGGTGGTACAAGCAGCATCCGGGCATTTAACAGCCGGTCAATCGGCCCGGGTACGTATGAACCGGATACCATGAATATATACTCATTCGAACAGAGTGGCGAGTTAAAATTTGAAGCCAACCTTGAGTACCGTTTCGACATTTATAAACTCTTTAACGGCGCTTTTTTCTTTGATGTGGGAAATGTATGGCTTTTAAGAGAAGAAAAAGACAAACCCGGGGGTCAATTTAAATGGAATGAATTTTACAACCAGCTGGCCATGGGCACAGGTTTTGGCCTGCGTCTTGATATCAGCCTGCTGGTGCTTCGTCTGGATGTAGGCATACCCATTCGCACACCATATAAATCAGAAGGAGAACGTTGGGTCATTGATGACCTCAAATTTAATGACCTGGTACTGAATATTGCCATTGGGTACCCTTTCTGATTTTTGCCTGCAACATTATTGTCTGAAAATTAAATGCCAGTGCCTACCACACGGATAGTCTGAATATATCCAGCAGACAAGCACTTTATTAACATACACGTTAGCCCAGAGAATTGTGTTATATTTAAATTCCTAATTAGGGAAAAAGAGGTAAATTGGAAAGGAACAAATTTTCACAGTAGTGGACGAGTTTATATCAAAGATGAATCTGGGAGAAACAATTAATTCCTATATTCTGCTTTCAAAAGGTGGTTACAAGGATTTAGGTGACAATTAAGAAGTTGTTTACTAATGGAATAAAGAAAAAAATCCAGACTGAAAATTGGTAATCAGAATAAACATAGTATATTTGTATTGATAGACGGGCACCAGAAAATAACTTATAACGCACTTGATCAACATACATGATGTAAAAGAAGAGTCGACTTTTAATTAGTCTAATTATCATATAATACCTTTTAAAAAGTTCAGTTATGAAAAACATCTTCTTTCTATTTTCAACCTTTTTGAGTCTGCTGATATTACCTGAACTATATTCACAAAAGGTAATATATGTTAATGGAGACGCCAGTGGGACTGATAATGGTACGAGTTGGACTGATGCCTATACAAGTCTTCAGCCTGCCCTTGATGCAGCCATTAGTGGTGATACTATCTGGATGGCCGCTGGTACATACAAACCATCAGTGGACAATTCAGGTAACCCCTCGCCAGCGGACGAGCGTACAAAAACCTTTCAATTAATTGAAGGTGTTTTGGTTTTTGGCGGTTTTGCCGGTACGGAAACGATGCTTATCGAAAGAGACCTAACCACCAACAAAACCATTTTAAGCGGTGACATTGGAACCGTGGATGATGTCTCCGATAATTGCTATAATGTACTTTTG
>Ga0207419_1001429_pt1 | contig 18037 bp, 13 predicted proteins | sample ElkSloMetagenome_4_FD_184723 | JGI IMG/M metagenome (GOLD analysis project Ga0207419, IMG submission 184723) | Hot spring microbial communities from Elkhorn Slough, Monterey Bay, USA - MD2A (version 2) | ecosystem: Environmental > Aquatic > Marine > Intertidal zone > Estuary: Microbial mat ...
ATGAAGGTGGCCAGCAGGCAAATGACGATGATTTCGTATTCGAACACGGTGGCTCTCCTGCGAACCGCCCGGCGCGGCGGCCGGCCGTGACGCGTCCGGGTCCGTCAGGAACCGGGCGGTGCATCGGGGCATGTCAGAGGGGTCTGGGGCGATCGAACAGCAACGCGGTGCAGCGCAACAGGCGGGACAGGGCGGCCAGGAAGATCAGGGCGAACCCCCACACGATGAACGACTTGAGCAGCCACGTGTAGGGCAGCCCGCCGGGCGCCGGCGATCCCTCGTTGAGCCTGAACGAGGTCAGGGCGTAGGGCACGGCCTCGACCAGGATGGCCACCGAGAAGGGCAGCAACAGGAACAGCAACCCGAACAGCTCGATCCAGGCGCGTGCCCGCCGGCTCCACCGGTCCACCAGGGCATCGACCCGCACGTGGCGGTTCCAGGTGATGGCGTAGCTGAGGCCGACGATGAAGCCGATGGCGTACAGGTAGAGCTGCAACTCCTCCAGCCACACCGTGGCCCGGCCGAACACGTACCGCATCGTGACGTTGGTGATGATGCCGATGACCAGCAGCACCCAGATCCACGAGGCCACGTTGCCCACCCGCATGATGAAGTGGTCGATGGCGTTGGAAATACGGGTGCGCGGCAACATGCGGTGTTCGGCCGGCAGGCCGTCCGCGCTCATGCCCTCGTCGTTGAACGGGGGCTCCTGAGAGGCGTGGGAAGGCTCGCTCATGGGGGGTGGTCCTCTGCGGCGGTGACCCGAACGCGACCGAAACCCCGGCCCCGCCCGGGCGGCGCGGGACGGCGCCTGGGGCGGGGTCGTGGCCTCGAAGACGGAGGAACCCGGGAACGGCGGTCCGGCTGGGCCGGTCCGCCGCCCGTCGTCCTCACACGAACGATGTCCGCGTGGCGTTATTCGCTTTCGTCCACGCGGGACATCCAGTCACGCGGCAGATAGCCCAGTTCCTTCCAGGCCTTGTGCTCTTCCTTGAACGCGGACATGGCCGACCAGACCTTGTTGAAGGCCTCGTCCTCCTCGGAGAACTCGGCCATCACCTCGTCGGTCTTTTCCTGCAGTTCCAGGAGGATGTTCTCGGGCACCTCGACGGCCGTCACCCCATGCTCCTCGGTGAAGGTGTTCAGCACGGCGCCCTGCAGGGCTTCGGCGCGGGCGATCGACTTGGCGACGCCGGCGGTGCAGGCGGTGCGCAGGATGGCCTGCTGGCTCTCGTCCAGGCCGTTCCACTTGTCGAGGTTGATGTACAGGTACTGGTTGGTGGACGGCTGGTGCCAGCCCGGCAGGTGATAGAACTTGGCGACCTTGTAGAAGCCGAGCTGTTCGTCGACCGTCGGCAGCGAGAACTCGGTGGCGTCGATCACGCCCTTCTCCAGGGCCTCGAACAGTTCGGAACCGGGCAGCAGGGTGACCTCGGCGTCCATCTTCTGCATCACCTCGCCGCCCAGGCCGGCGAAGCGGATGCGCATCCCGCTGACCTGGTCCAGGCTTTCCAGCGGGAAGGTGAACCAGCCGGCGGCCTCGGGGCTGATCACGCCGCAGTACAGCGGCATGATGTTATGCTCGGCGTAGATCTCCTGCATCATCTCCTGGCCGCCATGCTCCAGCATGAAGGCCATCATCTCCATCGGCTCCAGGCCGAAGGGCTGGGCACCGAACAGGGCGGAGGAGGGGACCTTGCCGATCTCGTAGCCGGCCCAGACGTAGCCGGAATCGACCTTGCCCTGAGAGACGGCGTCGAACACCTCGGTGCCCTTCACCAGCTTGCCGGGTTCGAAGACCTGCAGCGTCATGTTGCCGCCGGACATGGTGTTGACCTGCTCGGCCACCCACGGGGCGGTGTCGGCCAGCGCGGTCAGGGTCGAGGGGAAGCCCATGGTCATCTGCCAGCGCACGCGGTCCTGCGCGGCGGCCGGGTTGGCGATGGAGGTGGTGGCCAGCATGGCGGCCATGGCGGCGACGCCGCCCAGGCGGGCGGCGGTCTTCACGGTGGTCATGGTCTTGTGTCCTCCCTGTGTTCTCTCGCAAGCGCCACGCTTGTGGCGCGTGGTCCGTTTCGGCCGTCCAGCGGCGGTCTCGCCACACCGTCGCCCGTGTTGGTCCGGGGTTTCAGGCGCGGTGGGCACGCAAGCTCACATGGGGGTTCCGGGTACGCCGGAAAACCCCTTCGCCGGACGGTGACTCGCCGCCACATTTCCGATCATCGAAGTCCGCTTTTCAAGATGTTTTTTGTGACGGGGCGAAAACGGAGTCGCGCACGGCCGGGTGCGCGACGTCATGCGCAGGCAAACGGGCGTGTCCGCTCACGGGGCGTGGACTCTGTCGAGGAGTCCGCACGTATTGGGGATTCGGCGAGTTGTACCGTCCGACGAATGAACTAACTTCATTCGTCGGACGGCCGGCGCAACTGCGCCGGCGCGGCGAAGCCGCGGAGCCGCAGCGCCCCGAAGGGGCGCCGCGGCGAAAAAAACAAAGACTCGGCATCACCGGTGCCCGGAAGCGACCAGCCGGACGAGTCAATCCGATCGTCGCCGGGTCTTAGCCGCCGGACCAGCCCCCGCCGTCACTCCACCCACGCCACCCGCAGGCTGTTGGTGGTGCCCGGCCGGCCGAACGGCACGCCGGCGATCAGCACCAGGCGCTGGCCGACGTCGGCCAGGCCCTTTTCGCGGGCGATCTGGACGGCGCTGACCACCATCTCGCTGAAGCCTTCCGGCTCTTCCAGCTCGGCGGCGACCACGCCCCACACCAGGGCCATGCGCCGCGCCACGGCCGGGTTCGGCGTCAGGCACAGGATGGGCACAGACGGCCGCTCCCGCGCCGCGCGCAGGGCGGTGGAGCCGGAGGTGGTGAAGCTGACGATCAACGACGCCGACAGGGTGCGCGCGACCTGCCGCGCCGCCGCGCAAATGGCGTCGGCGGCGCTGTTCTCGGGGGCGTCGCGGCCGGCGTCGATCAGGTCGCGGAAATGCTCGTCGCCTTCCACCTGCGTAATAATGCGATCCATGATGCCGACCGCCGCCACCGGGTATTCGCCGATCGAGGTTTCGGCCGACAGCATGACCGCGTCGGCGCCCTCGTAGATGGCGTGGGCCACGTCGGAGGCCTCGGCCCGTGTGGGGGCTGGCGCCTTGATCATGCTTTCCAGCATCTGTGTGGCGACGACCACCGGCTTGCCGGCGGAGCGGCAGGCGCGGATGATGCGCTTCTGCACGATGGGCACGCGTTCCGGTGGGATTTCCACGCCCAGGTCGCCGCGCGCCACCATGACGCCGTCGGATAGCTCGATAATGCGGTCGAGGCTGTCCAGCGCGCCGGGCTTCTCCAGCTTGCTGATGATGGCGCACCGGCCGGCGACGATCTTGCGGATCTCGGCCACGTCCTCCGGGCGCTGCACAAAGGACAGCGCCACCCAGTCCACACCCAGCTCAAGGGCGAAGGCGAGGTCGCCGCGATCCTTCTCGGTCAGGGCCGAGATCGGCAACATCACATTGGGCACGTTCAGGCCCTTGTGGTCCGACAGCGTGCCGCCCGTCAGGACGCGGGTGACGATGGAGTCGTCGGTGACGGTTTCCACCCGCAGGCGCAGCTTGCCGTCGTCCATCAGCAGGTCGGCCCCCGGCCCGAGGGCGGCGAAGATCTCGGGGTGCGGCAGGGCGACCCGGCTGGCGTCGCCCAGGTCCGTCGAGCGGTCGAGGCGGAAGGTCTGGCCGGCGGTCAGGCGGGCCGACCCGTCGAGGAACCGGCCCACCCGCAGCTTCGGCCCCTGCAGGTCGGCCAGCACGGCCAGCGGCCGGCCGAGGGTTTCCTCCACCCGGCGCACCGTGTTGAAGCGGCGCTCGTGCTCGGCGTGGGTGCCATGGCTGAAATTCAGCCGGAAGACGCTGGCCCCGGCGCGGGCCAGGGCCTCGATCGTGCCTTCGGTGGTGGTCGCCGGCCCGAGGGTGGCGACGATCTTGGCGCAACGGCAACAGGTCATGCGACGACACCCCGATCAAGCGGACGACGGGTCACGGGCCGGGTTGGATGGGCGGGCGGCGACGCCGGTCTGGTGGGCACTGCCGCGCCGGGCGACGACGATCCCGCACAAGATGACGATCCCGCCGACCGCCTGCAAGGGTGTGAGCGGCTCCGACAGGATCAGCCACCCGAGAATCGCCGCGACGGCCGGTTGCAGCAACAGGCTGACACTGCCGAACGCGGGCGGCAGGTGGGCCAGGGCGAAAGCGATGGACCCCTGTCCGCCGACGTGCGACAGCCACGCCAGTCCGATCAGGATCGACAGGGCATACAGGGTGGGGATGGCCAGACTCTCGCCGGCCAGCAGGCTGACCAGCAGCAGCACCCAGGCGGTGTGCAGGGTGCTCCAGGCCATGACGACGGCGGTGGGAAAGCGCGATCGGCACCAGCCGATGCCCAGGATGTAGGCGCCGTAGAACACGGCGGTCACAACGCCAAGGCCATCACCGACGATCTGGCCCGGGGCGCCCACGCTCAGGCTGTCGGCCATCAGCAGGCCGACGCCGCCCAACGCGGTCAGCAGGCCGGCGACGAACAGCCAGGTCGGGCGCTGACCGAACAGCGCCCAGGCGCCGGCGGTCACGAACACCGGCGCCAGATTGGCGAGAACCGTCGAGTTGGCGACCGACGTGAACTGCAAGGCCCAGTGCCAGCAGCCGAGATCCCCGGCGAACGCCAGCCCCGGCACTGCTAACATCAGATGGTCGCGCAGGGTCTCCGGGCGCGACCGGCGCGGGCCAGTGGACGCGCGCCGCGCGCTTGCCAGGGCCACCGCCATCAGGACCGGCCACGCCAGCGCCGCGCGGTAGAACGCGGTGGCCGTCGGCTCCAGCGCCGACAGCTTGACGAACACGGGCGCGAAGGCGATCAGCACCGCGCCGAGCAGCAGCAGGGGCAGCGCCCGGCGGGCCTGCCTGTCTTCGCCCAGAACCGCGCTGGCGCGGTTCGGGCCGGAGTCGGGACGGGAAGACTGGGGCATCGGGCGGGCAACCGGGCGCAGGGGACGCAGGCCGGCCACTATGCCCCACGGCGCGGCGGCGCCCTATCCGTTTCTTGCGGCGGGCGCCGCCTGCCCCTGGCGTTATTCCGCCGGCAGCGTATGCGGGGGCGGTGTCTGGCGCGGTCCGGACGTCTTCCCCACAAGGTCTTGGATCGACGGCGCAATGGTCGTGGCGCGCGCCAAGCGGCGGCTGAACGCGTCCGACTCCGACGTCACGTGGTCCATGCCACGGTGTCGTCGGGCCGCCATGCCGTAACGGAAGAACACGAGGAAACGCAGCATCGTGATGTCCTCCCAGCCTGGCCGCCCTGAAACGCGGCCATTGTTTACGTTTGTTACAGTATCATGACAGCCGGGAGGCGGCAAGAAAAAAGCGCACGGCGTGCGCCACTTGCTAAATTCTGAAGGGACATCAAAGCCCCAAGGAAAATTATGGTTATGGCGCGGTCGTGCGGTTGCCCGCATCCGGCCCCCCCTTTGCGCCCGCCATCTGTCGCGGTAGGGTGATGGACCGTCCGACGGATCCGTTCGTTCAGCCTCAAGGCGCCGCCCCATGCCCGATGTCGATCCCTCCCGTCCGTTCCTGCCCGTGCGCATTGCTGTCCTGACGGTCTCGGACAGCCGTACCCTTGCCGACGACCGCAGCGGCGACACGCTGGTCGAGCGTCTGACGGCGGCCGGCCACGTCCTGGCCGACCGGGCCATCGTCCCCGACGACGCCGATCGCATCGCCGAGCACCTGCGCCGCTGGATAGACGACCCCGAGGTCGACGCCGTCATCAGCACCGGTGGCACCGGCGTCACGGGGCGCGACGTCACGCCGGAGGCGATGGTCCGCGTGGTGGAAAAGGAGATCCCCGGGTTCGGCGAACTGTTCCGCTGGCTCAGCTACCAGACCATCGGCACGTCCACGATCCAGTCGCGGGCCATGGCCGGGGTGGCGGCCGGCACCTACCTGTTCGCCCTGCCGGGCTCGACCGGTGCCTGCAAGGACGCCTGGGACGGCATCCTGGCCACCCAGCTCGACAGCCGCACCCGCCCCTGCAACTTCGTCGAGTTGATGCCGCGCCTGTGCGAGCACCTGACGGGCGGGGGCGTCGCGCCAACATAGCAGTCGGTCGGCGAAAAAGGCCTTGCGCCACCCTGGCCGGCCTGATACATACCCGGCCTCCGCCCGGCACGGGCGGCCCGATGCGGGTGTAGCTCAGTTGGTTAGAGCGCTGGCCTGTCACGCCAGAGGTCGCGGGTTCAAGTCCCGTCACTCGCGCCATCTTTTCGGAGATGCCACGGCCCCGACGCGGGGCCGTTTCCATTTCGAGCCGTTGTCATCCGGCGGCCGCACCGCCGCCGCCCCAGGACAGCCGTCCCTGGACCGGCTCCGGTGCCGGGCGCGCCAGCAGGAACCCCTGGATATAGTCGACCGCGTGTTCGCGCAGCCATGCGAGGTCCTGCGGCCGCTCGACGCCCTCGGCGACCACGCCGATCTCCAGATCGTGCGCCATCTCCACCAGGCGAGCGATGATCACCGCCTTGACCGGGTCGTCGCACACGCCGTCCACCAGCGCGCGGTCCAGCTTGATGAAGTGCGGCCGCAGGCTGGGCAGCAACCCCAGGCTGGCATAGCCGCCGCCCAGGTCGTCCAACGCCACCTTGAAGCCGGCGTCGCGGTAGTACCGCAGGACGCCAGCCAGATGCGCGGGATCGCCGATGCGTTCGGTCTCGATCACCTCGAAGACAATGCGGTCACGATCGAGCCCGGCCTTCTCCACCGCCGCGAGCGTGGTGCGCAGACAGTAGTCCGGGTCATAGATCGACGACGGCGTGAAGTTGATGAAGATGTGCCCCGGCACGCCGCGCGCCGCCGCATTGGCGACGGCGGTCGTGCGCGCCAGCCGGTCCAGCGGAAAGATGAGGTCGGCCCGACCCGCGACGTCGAAAATCTGGCCGGGCGAAATGGGCGCGCCGTCGGCACCCACCCCGCGCAACAGGCACTCGTGGGCGAAGATCGAGGCCGGATCGGCGCCGTACACGATCGGCTGGAACAGCGTCGTGATACGACCGTCGCGCATGAGGTCCAGCAGCCAGCCCCCCAGTTCGCGCGCGATGTAGGTCTCCAGGCTGTCGACCGCGCTCATCTCGGCGAACCCCGGCTGGCCGCCGCGGGTCATGAACAGAACACGGCTGTCGCGCGCCTCCGCCCGGCTCAAGGCGCCGTCGAGGCGCCGGGCGAGCAATGGGTGCTGGCCGGACTCCACATCGACGATCAGGCATCCATGCGCCGCGTCGCCCTCGGCCGCCATGCCGCCCGCCCGCAGCGCCTCGCGAATCTTGGCCATCGTGTGTCCGAGGGGCGGCCAGATGAACAGGCGCCCGGCCCCGGCCGGGCGGTCTGGCACGCGTCCACAGCGGGGGCAGTCGTCCAGCAGCATTCGTCAGATCCCTCTTGTCGGCACGGCACCCTTGCCATCCGCATCTTATGCGTCATCGCCCGCCGCCGCGCAAAGCCCCCCGCGTGGCACGCCGGTCAGACGGCCCCCCGGCGTCGCGTTGAGCAACCGTCGGCCGTGGCGCGCGTATACCGTCGCCGCGTGGCGGAACGCCACCAGCATACGATCAGGCTTGGGCAGGTGCCAGCGTCGGCCCGGCCCGAAGTAGTCCGGGTCAAAGTGGTTGGGATCGGCGGCGGTCGAGGCGACCACGTGGCCGGCAACCCGGGCCGAGACCGGCAGCCGGTAGTCCAGGTCCATGCCCAGCAGGACCACCGGATCGCATCCCATCAGGAACGCCAGTTGCAGCGCCAGATAGACGACGCTCTGCCCGGCGTACAACGGCCCTTCGGCCGTGGTGGCGAAGCCGGGATGGGCCGGCGGCCGCACGCTGTCGTAGTAGGACCAGTCCACCGGAACATGCATCCGCCCCGGCCCGGGCGGGATCACCTCGGCGTGCTCACGCGGCAGGATGAGCGTGGTCCAGTCCATGGCCCGCAAGGCGGCGGCTTCCTCCTCGGCGACGAGGCGGTCCTCGACCACGTGCCAGTGCGGCGTCAGCCGTCCCGCCATGTGCAGGCGCCACGCGCCATTGAAGGCGAATACCACGGCCTCGGGAGGAAGGCGCAGGTCCGCCGTGCGCAGCGAGGGGCCGTTGCCGACGATCACCGCCGGCGCGTTGGCGTGGCGCCCGACGAGGTCGGGCAGCGTCGGCCCCGCCTCGAACCAGAGGCGCATCGACCCAGTTACGCCTTGACCCGGCCACCAGCGGCGACCGTGGCCCGCTTCGGCGCCGTGCCATCGGCCAGCAGCGCCGACATGGTCTGGGGATCCACCGGGCGGCTGAACAGGTACCCCTGGCCGAGTTGGCACCCGTTGGCGCGCAGGAACTCGACCTGTGCCTCCGTTTCCACGCCCTCGGCGACCAATTGCAGGCCCAGCGAACTAGCCATGCGGATGATCGCCTGGGTGATGGCCATGTCATCCTCGCTGGACGGAATGTCCATGATGAACGACCGGTCGATTTTCAGGGCGTCGATCGGGAAGCGCTTCAGGTACGACAGCGAGGAATAGCCGGTGCCGAAATCGTCGATCGACAGCGTGATGCCCACGTTTTTCAGCGACCAGAGGGCTTCGACGGCCTCGTCGGCGTTCTCGATCAACATGCCTTCCGTCAGTTCGAGGTCGAGCAGATCGGGCTTGACGCCGGTGTCGCGCAGGATGCCCTTGATGCCCTCCGCCAGTTCGGGGTCGCGGAACTGGCGCGGCGACAGGTTGACGCCAACCAGAACGGAGGGCAAGCCGTCGTTCTGCCAGGCCTTGATCTGCCGGCAGACCGTGCGCAACACCCATTCGCCGATGGGCACGATCAGGCCGGTTTCCTCGGCCACCGGGATGAACTCGACCGGCGAGACATCGCCCAGATCGTCGGAGCGCCACCGCAGCAGCGCCTCGGCCCCGATCACGGACCGCGTGGCCAGATCCACCTTGGGCTGATAGAACACCGACAGCTCGTTTCGTTCCAGGGCGCGCCGCAGGCCGGTTTCGACCTGGAGCCGGCGCACCATGTCGTTGGACAGTCGGTCCGTGTAGAACTGATAGTTGTTGCGGCCTTTCTTCTTGGCGAAGTTGACCGCCGTGTCGACGTTGCGCAGAAGGTTGGAGATGCCGCCCCGCGTCTGCGGATAGATCACCACGCCGATGGAGCCCGACGTGTAGATCTCCCGGCCGTCCAGCTCGAACGGACGCGACAGGTCGTCGAGCATCCGGTGGGCGATGCTTGAGACTTCATCCTCGCCGCGGACGTTCTCAAGGATCACGGTGAACTCGTCGCCGCTCTGGTGCGACACGGTGTCGCCGGGGCGGACGTGGCCCTGCAACCGGCGGCCGGCCATCTGCAGCACGCGGTCGCCGGCCGGATGGCCCAGCGTGTCGTTGATGTTCTTGAAGTGGTCGAGGTCGACGAACAGGATGCCGATCATGCTGCCGGTGTCGTCGGCGCGGGCGATGGCGGCTTCCAGCCGGTCGCGGAACAGCGCCCGGTTGGGCAGTCCGGTCAAGGGATTGCGCGTCGCCAGGAAGAGCAGGCGCTGTTCGGCGATCTTGCGTTCGGTGATGTCGCGCATCATGCCGATGAACAGGTGTCGCCCTCCGACCTTCATCTCCGACACCGACAGGTCGGCCGGGAACGTGGTGCCGTCGCGCCGTCGCGCCTCGACCTCGCGGCCAGTGCCCAGCACGGTGCTCTTGCCCGTGTGCAAGTAGGTGCGCACGTGGTTCTGGTGGGCGGTCGCCAATTCTTCCGTCATCAGGATCGAGACCGGCTGGCCGATCACCTCCGCCGCCTCGTATTCGAACATCTGCTCGGCGGCGGCGTTGAAGGTTTCGATGATGCCCTCGGTATCGATGATGATCAGCGCCTCGACCATGGTGTCCATGATCTTGGACAGGCGCTCCTCGCGCTGGATGATCTCCTCGGTGGCGCGCTGACGCTCGCTGACGTCGCGCGCGACGATCATGTAGCTCTGCCCTTCGGCGTCCGGATCGGACTGGACCGCAGCCAACTCCACGTCGATCACCCGGCCCCGCATATCCCGCAGGCGCGCCGGCACATGGTGTTGCGCGCCAACCAGAAGGCCGCCGATGTCCTCGATGAGAGGGCGGCTGTCCTCGTGCACGTACTGGCGCAGGTCGCGCCCGACGATGGACTCGGCCGGCCACAGGCCCAGCATGGCGGCGCCGGCGTCGTTCATCAGTTCGATGCGGTTGTTGCGCACGACGCAGATCAGGTCGGGCGCCAGGTCGATCAGGTGGCGGTATGTCTTGTCGGCGCGCGCGAGTTCCGCCAGTCGGCTCAGGTCGAGCAGCTTGTTGATGATGTCCAGCATCCCGTGCCCGGACCGCGCGATATCATTGACATACGCGCGGTATTGGGCGTTCTCCAGGGCGCCGAACACTTCCGCCTGGATCACCTCGGCGAAGCCGATGATGCTGTTCAGCGGCGTGCGCAGGTCGTGGCTGATCGCCTGCAGCACTTTCGTCTTGGCGGAATCGGCGGCCTCGGCCTGCTCCAGGGCGCGGCTGACGCGTTGCTGTTGTTCGTGGCGCTCGGTGACGTCCGTCAGGGACATGGCCACGCCATCGCGCAAGTGGGTGGCGTTGAGCCGCACCCAGAGATCGCCGCCGTCGGGCCGGCGGACCCAGTGCTCGACGGTCGCCGCCGTCTTGTGCGTGACCACGGCCGCCAGCACCGCCACCAGGTCGGACCACCCGATCTCGTCGGCCAAGGTGCTCAAGCCATGCTCGATGATCTCCCCGCCCTTTCGGCCCAGCATGTGGGTGAGGGCCGGGTTGACCAGCAGAAAGCGGAAGTCCGTGATCTCGCCGGTCGCGTCCCGCACGGCCTCCAGCGCCGCCAGGCCGTCGCGCACGGCGTTGACCAAGCCTTCCAGGAACTCGCCGCCATGGGCCAGGCGGCTGATCGTTTCCTTGCGGACCATGGCGTAGTTGATGGCACGGCGCAGGCTTTCGGCCGACAGCCCGTCCTTGCTCAGATAGTCCTGCGCGCCGTGCCGCACGGCGGCGACCGCCGTCTCTTCGTCGTCGGTGCCCGTCAGCACGATGACCGGGACGGTCGGGGCAACCTCGACAATGCCATCCAGCGTGGCCAGATCGGAGGAATCCGGCAGCAAAAGATCCAACACGATGGCTTGGTACGATTCGCGCGCCAGCCGTTCGCGCGCCTCGGCAAGGGTCGTGGCGGAGATGACCTCGAAGACATCACGACCGTCTTCCCGCAGCAGAGCCGCCACGAGACTGGCATACGCGGTGTTGTCTTCAACGACGAGGACTTTCAATGACCTCGACCCCACACTTTCGACGTCGTGCCAGCGGTCAATGGCAGGGCCCGTTGGCGCCACGGCTGGCCTGGACGGCGGACGTGTCCCTCCCGTGGACTCCATTGGCCTGCCCTCCGCGTTTTTCGAGAGTGCCTTGATCGGGGCGCCGAGTCCAGGGCGATTAAGACTCCGCGTTGAACATGGGGGCGCTTTTTCAACACGCACCCGAAAACCATTCTAAATTGGGGCGCCTGTTTCAGAAAGAAATGGAAGTGTTACGGTGGTCTTCACATCCCGCTCTTCCTCATTGAACCGGGATCCGGCGGCCGAAATACAAAAACGGGTTCCGCCCTCGGCATCCTTTCATCAGCAATACAACTGTGCCTCACGAGGCGGGAGTCAGCGACATCAAGCGAAAACTCGAACCGATGGCGACACGCCTGGAGACTCGTAGGCCAGCAAACGAGTTGCTTGCTTTTTACCATGGCTTATCGTCTGAGGCGGATCGCCTCGACCCATTCGGGGCGACCGGGGCATGTTCGGTCGCCCCCGGGAAGACCAGCGCGGGCAGGTCGGCATGGGCCGCCAGATGGTCCGCCAGGGCGTCGAGCGCGTCCTCGACCCGGGCCTCGAACGCCGGGCCGGCCGCACGTCCCGGCCGCAGCCCCGCCAGCAGCGCCGCGCGAGTCGCATCACAGTGCAATAGCCCGTGCAGATAGCAGCCCAGCACGCGGCCATCGCGGCTGGCGGCCCCGAGCGCGGCCACCGCCACCAGGTCCGCGAGGCCCCCCGGCCAGGGTCGCCCGGCATCGGGTCCCTCGGTTGCGCCCATGTGCATCTCATAGCCCCACGGTCCCTCGCGCAGGGTCTTGGTCGGGCCGATCGTGGTCTCGACGTCGAGCAGCCCCAGCCCGGGCGCGGCGCCCGCCGGCCCCTCGATCCCGTCCGGATCGGCCACCGTCCGCCCCAGCATCTGATATCCGGCGCAGATCCCCAGCACCGCCCCACCGCGCCGCTGATGGGCCATGACATCGACGTCCCAGCCCTGGGCGCGCAGAAACGCCAGATCGGCCACCGTCGCCTTCGATCCCGGCAGGATCAAAAGGTCGAGATCCCCCGGTACCGCCTCGCCCGGCTGGACGAAGGTCACGGCAACGTCGGGCTCGGCGGTCAGGGGATCGACGTCGTCGAAGTTGGCGATGCGCGACAGGCGCAGCACGCCGACCTTCAGCGGCGCGTTCGCCCGTGCAGCCGGCGGTGCCTCCAGCGCCACGGCGTCCTCGGCCGGCAGGTCGCGGGCGCGGTCGAACCACGGCACCACCCCCAGGCAGGGCAGGCCCCCGGTCCGTTCGGCGATCATGGCGGTGGCCGGCGTGAACAGCGTCGGGTCGCCCCGGAACTTGTTGATGAGATAGCCGCGCAACAGCGCCCGCTCGTCGTCCGGCAGCAGCGCCCAGGTGCCCACCAGCGAGGCGATCACGCCGCCCCGGTCGATGTCACCGACCAGCACCACGGGCGTTTGCGTGGCCACGGCGAAGCCCATGTTGGCGATGTCGCCGGCGCGCAGGTTGACCTCGCTGGCGCTGCCGGCGCCCTCGACCACCACCACGTCGGCCTCGGCCCGCAGGCGATCGAAGCTGTCCAGGACCACGTCCATCAACTGCGGTTTCAGGGCCGTGTAGTCCCGCGCCATGGCATTGCCCCACACATGGCCCCGCACCACCACCTGGCTGCCGACGTCGGTCTGCGGTTTCAGCAGCACCGGATTCATGTGCACCGACGGCGGCACCCCGCACGCCCGCGCCTGCAACGCCTGGGCGCGGCCGATCTCGCCACCTTCTTGGGTGACAGCGGCGTTGTTGGACATGTTCTGCGGCTTGAAGGGGCGCACGCGCAGCCCCTGGCGGGTCAGCCAGCGGCATAGCCCGGCGACCAGCAGGGACTTGCCGACGTCCGACCCGGTGCCCTGGAGCATGACAGCGAGGGCCGGGCGGGCGGGCGTTCTCTCGCCTCGTTCTTGGCGGATCACCGCCTGATCCCCCTCACGACACCGCCCCTGTCTCCGATCGCACGGAATACGGTTCAGGCCTTGGGATCGGGAGTGTCGTTCGGCGTTTCCTTTTCTGAACCGACGCTCGTCCCCGTGTCCTGCGCCCGTTCCTCCATCAGTCGGTCCAGCTTGCGCTGCATCTCGGCGAGTTGCGCCTTCATCGCCTGAACATCTGCCTCGGAGCCATTGCGCTCATCAGGCATGGGACTGGTGGTGGCCTTGGGCAGGGTGTTGAAGCCGGGCATCCCTTTGGCCCCCTCGAACGGCGAGAACATCTTCATCGCGCTTTCGAAGAACGCCATGTTCTGCTTGTTCAGGTCCTCAATGTTCTGGACGGGAAACAGGCCGTCGAAGGCATTTTGCATGACCTGGCGCATGTTTTCCTGGTTGCGGGCGAAGGCCTGCATGGAGTGTTCCAGATACTGCGGCACGACGCCGCCCAGCGAATCGCCGTAGAAGCTGATGACATGGCGCAGGAAGCTGATCGGCAGCATGTTCTGGCCGTCCTTGGCTTCCTCCTCGACGATGATCTGCGTCAGCACCGAGCGCGTGATGTCCTCGCCGGTCTTGGCGTCATAGACGACGAAGTCGGTGTGCTCCTTGACCATCTGGCTGAGGAGGTCCAGCGTGACATAGCTGCTCGTGGCCGTGTTATAGAGACGGCGGTTGGCGTATTTCTTGATGATGACCGGGTCGTTCTGATCCCGTTTCGTCCGGCCTGTCGCCGCCTTGTCGGTCATACCGTCCTGTTCCTCCGTAGGGTCTTCGGTTGGCAAGCACGTTCCATGCGTGCAACACTTCTTGCCCGGATGGCGGGCGACCGCTCCACCAGGATATCAGGTGGAAGTTTCGGGACTTGCGCGCCGCATTGCAACAAGATTGTGCACGGCACCACGGGCGCGGGGTGGTGGCCAGCTGGGTGACACGGACCCCAGCCGTGCCTATAGTGGACTCATGACGGATGATCCTCCCGACCTTCAGGCGCTGGCCCGCCGGTATCTGGACCTGTGGCAGGAGCAACTGGGCTCCATGGCGCGGGATCCGGCCGTGTCCGAGGCGCTGGCGCGCTCGTTCTCCCTCATGACCCAGGGGCTGGCGGACGCGATGCGCCCCGCGCGCGACCCGTCCGCGACCACGGCCACCGCGCCCGCCGGGGAGGACCATGCCGGATCAGAGCCTTCCGCCACCGACACCGCCGCGCGACATGCCCCATCCGGGACCCCGTCCGCTGGCGGTTCATCTGGCCACCCAGGGCCTGCTGATGATGACATGGCCGCTCGGGTTGAGCGGCTGGAACAGCGGGTCGCTTTGCTCGAAGCCGCCCTCGGCGGACTGCTCTCCGGCGCCAGCCGACCCCAAGGCTGAGGCCGCGCCGCTCGACGCCCTGCTCGCGGACGTGCGGGCGGCCGGCATCGATCCGGCGACCTTCGGCCGCGCCGTCGATGCCGAGGCGCGGCACCGGCTGGGCGCGTTCCTGGACGGCGTCGAGGGCTATCGCGGCCACGCCTACCGGCGCGAGGGGCTGGATCCGCCGGCGGTCTGGCGCCGAGGCTCCACCGTCTTGCGGGACTTCTCCGAGACGCCAACCGAGCCGGAGCGGCGCGCGCGGGCGCGCGACGGCCCGCCGATTCTGCTGGCGCCGTCGCTGATCAACCGGGGCTATATCCTCAACCTGAGCCGTCAGCGCGGCTTCGCGCCGTACCTGGCGTGGCGCGGTCTGCGTCCGGTACTGGTGGATTGGGGCGCGCCGGGCGAGGCGGAACAGGGCTTCACGCTGAGCGACTATGTGGCACGGCTGGAGGCGGCGCTGGACCACGTGCGCGAGCGCACCGGCCGCAACCCGGTCCTGCTGGGCTACTGCATGGGCGGGCTGTTGGCGCTGGCGCTGGCGCAGCGGCGGCACTCTGATCTCGCCGGTCTGGTTCTGCTGGCAACGCCGTGGGACTTCCATGCCGACCGGGCCGCCGCCCAGGGCCGGCTGGCGACCGCGCTGGCACCGTGGATCGATCCGGTGCTGGCGGTGCACGATGCCCTGCCGGTTGACCTGTTGCAGGCCGCGTTCGCCACCATCGATCCGCCCTCCATCGGGCGCAAGTTCCGGGGCTTCGCCCATCTGAGCCCGCGCGGCGCGGCCGCCCGCCACTTCGTCGCCATGGAGGACTGGCTCAACGACGGCGTACCGCTGGCCGGCGCGGTCGCACAGGAAACCCTGCGCGGCTGGTACGGCGCCAACACGACGGCGCGGGGGGAATGGCGCGTGGATGGCCGGCCGGTGCGACCCGAATCCGTCACCATTCCGGCCTTTGTTGTCGTGCCGCAACGGGATAGGATCGTGCCGGCCGTGTCCGCCCGCGCGCTAGGCCGGGCTCTGCCCCAGGCGACGGTGCGCGAACCGCCCCTCGGTCATGTGGGCATGATCACGGGGCGCCGCGCGGTGGCACAGGTGCACGATCCCCTCGTGCGCTGGGTCTTGCGAATCACCCGGGGAAAGGCCTAGGTGCAAACTACGGTTTTCGAAGCCGTCCCGTCCCTTTATAACCAATGTCCAAGAGTGGCGAGCGTGACCCATCCCAACGCGATCTGCTCCACATCGGCCGGCTCCCACATCACGGGCGCGGCCGGAAATCCGGTGGGTCGCGACGGCGCGCGCCACCAGGGAGGAACCACAGGAGGAGACTGAAGCCATGTCCGATATCGTGATTGCCGGTGCCGCGCGCACGGCCGTGGGCACGTTCAACGGGGCGCTGGCCTCGGTGCACGCGCATGACCTCAGCAAGGTCGTGATCCAGGAAGTCCTGAAACGCGCCAAGGTCGAACCCGGCGAGGTGTCCGAGGTGATCCTGGGTCAGATCCTAACCGGCGACACGGGCCAGAACCCGGCCCGCCAGGCCGCCGTCAACGCCGGCATCCCGGTCGAGGTGACGGCCTACGGCATCAACCAGCTGTGCGGCTCGGGCCTGCGCTCGGTGGCCCTGGGCTATCAGTCCATCCAGCTCGGCGACAGCGAGATCGTCGTCGCCGGCGGCCACGAAAGCATGAGCATGGCGCCGCACCTGGCCCACATGCGCAACGGCACCCGCATGGGGCCGCTGGAACTGAAGGACAGCATGTTGCGCGACGGTCTGTTCGACGCGTTCCACGGCTACCACATGGGCGTGACCGCCGAGAACATCGCTCAGCGCTGGCAGATCACCCGCGACGAACAGGACGAGTTCGCCGCCGGCTCGCAGAACAAGGCCGAGGCGGCCATCAAGGCCGGCCGCTTCAAGGACGAGATCGTCCCCTACGTGATCAAGACCCGCAAGGGTGAGACTGTCGTCGAGACCGACGAGCACCCCAAGGACGGCGTGACCAAGGAAGGCCTAGCCAAGCTGCGCCCGGCTTTCAACAAAGAGGGCACGGTCACGGCCGGCAACGCCAGCGGCATCAACGACGGCGCCGCCGCCGTGGTGCTGATGAAGGACAGCGAGGCCGCCAAGCGCGGGGTGACTCCGCTGGCGCGCATCGTCTCCTGGGCCACCTGCGGCGTCGATCCCGAGATCATGGGCACCGGCCCCATCCCGGCCACCCGCAAGGCGCTGGAGAAGGCCGGCTGGAAACACGAGGACCTGGACCTTGTCGAGGCCAATGAGGCGTTCGCCGCCCAGGCCATCTCGGTCAACAAGGAACTGGGCTGGGATACCAGCAAGGTGAACGTCAACGGCGGCGCCATCGCCCTGGGGCACCCCATCGGCGCGTCGGGCGCGCGGATCCTGACGTCGCTGCTGTACGAAATGCAGAAGCGCGACGCCAAGAAGGGCCTCGCCACCCTGTGCATCGGCGGCGGCATGGGCATCGCCATGTGCGTGGAGCGGTGATTTTGACCCGGTAGTACAGATCAGGGCGGGCTGGGAACGGCCCGCCCTGGCTGCCGAAGCAGGTGGAGTTGAACGCGCCCAACGACATCGACAGAGAACTCAATGAACTCGCAAATATATTGCTATATGCGCGGGCGTTTTTCGACATTTACTGGCACTATGAAAATAGGGAAACACGGAAGAACATTACTGACGTATTGAATGTATACGTCGAGTTTTTTAGATATGACATATATGCCCACCAGATCTCATCGATTGTTTTTCTGAATATGCTTTTCGATACCAGCAAGAGAGCAATTTCAATTAGGAAACTCTCTCAAGAAATCAAGAAAATGGAATGCATTGATCAAGAAGCTTGTTTAAGAATCGATGACCGTCTTGCTTCAATCGAGAGTCCTGTCAAAAAAATAAAGGTCATCCGCGATAAGGCGCTTGCGCACAGAGCAAAAGGAGATATGTATAAGGATGTATTCAGAGAAGCAGGCTTGTCGGCAAATGAGCTTATCAGGGTAATGGATGTAGCCATTGATGTCTTAAATGAGCTTCGGCTTGCGCGAGGACTGACAGATGTGTTGTTTAGGCCGTATACTACGGACACGCTGCGATCCATGATTTCTGACTTGAAGGCATTTAACTCTCCTTGATCGTGGTTTTGCTTCGGTAACGTTTTGGACATACTCTTGCTGGACGAGGGTTGTGGCCCCGTCTGGGACCGTTTTGTGCGGATCGTGCGAAACGATTCGGGGCGGGAGTGCAACTCCCGCCC
>Ga0207419_1001430_pt1 | contig 18032 bp, 13 predicted proteins | sample ElkSloMetagenome_4_FD_184723 | JGI IMG/M metagenome (GOLD analysis project Ga0207419, IMG submission 184723) | Hot spring microbial communities from Elkhorn Slough, Monterey Bay, USA - MD2A (version 2) | ecosystem: Environmental > Aquatic > Marine > Intertidal zone > Estuary: Microbial mat ...
CATTTGGAAGAAGACGAACAAGCGCAGTCCAATTACTACTTTGGAGCTGCTTATAAAAATATGGGCACGCATCAAAAAGCCTTGGAGTATTTTGAGGAATACAAATCGTATTACGAAGCGAACATGGATACACAGAAAGTCTGCTTTGTGTACTATCAAACAGGTATTGTTAAGAGCATGATGGGGGACTATGCCGAGGCTATTGAAGATTTGTATGTGAATATACGCTTGGCACAGCAACTAGGCTACAAAGATACAGAAGCCAATACCCTCAATGCGATTGCTACTATTTACAAAAAAATGAAGGATTATTCTAACTCAATTCGACTGAATAAAGAGGCATATGCCATATTTGAAAAAAATGGGGATCGAATGGGGATGGCACAATGCTTACTGAACAATGGCAATACTTATGCTGAACAAGATAAATCTCAAGAGTCTATGGTGTCTATGGAGCAAGCCTTAAAATTGGCTCTAGAAGAAAATCACAGGCATATGATCCTATACTGCTATTTAAATTTAGGTAACTTATTGACAAATATGGAGGAGTGGGGACGGGCTAAAAAATATTTTGATCAAGCCTTAGAATTGAGTATAGAGTTAAACAATGGTAAAGCAGAGGAAGGGTGCTATTTAGGCTTGGGAACTCTATTCTTAAGAACAGAGAAGCCTAAAGAAGCAATTGTGCAATTTGAGAAGGCATTCAATATTACTGAAAAGAATAATTCTCTTGAAAATCAAGTAAAAGCAGTAAAAGGACTTGCCAAGAGTTACGAAGCGTCAAATCAGTTCCCTCAAAGTATTGAAAACTATAAACTTCTTAATATTCTTTCTGATAGCCTACTCAACAAAGACATAACCGAGCAAGTGGCCTCTTTAAATGTGCAGTATGAAACTGAGCGAAAGGAAGCACGAATAGAACTCTTGGAAAAAGATAAGCTATTGGCTCAGCGAAAGCAAGGCATTTGGGCTTTGGCAGCTACTGTACTAGTAATACTGGCCTTGGCTTTTGGAATCCTTTTTCGAAATAGACAAAAGAGTGTGGAGAAACTCGAAGCCAAGAACAGGGTCATTTCTAAGATGTTAGAAGAAAAAGAATACTTGGTGAAGGAAATCCACCATCGAGTAAAAAACAATTTACAGATTATCTCTAGTCTGTTGCAATTACAGTCGCGCTATATAGAAGAGCCCAGTGCTTTGGCCGCACTCAGCGATGGGGAGAACCGCGTGCGCTCCATGTCAATCATCCATCAGCATCTCTACACTGATGATCATCTCAGCCAAGTTTATTTACCTTCTTATGTCAATAATTTGTGCGAGAGTCTCAAGGCCTCTTATAGCATTGGCAATAAAAAAATAGATCTTGTAAAGAAAGCAGCAGATTGTTATTTAGATGTTGGGGTGATGGTTCCCTTAGGGTTGATTCTGAACGAATTGGTAACCAATGCATTTAAATATGCCTTTGAGGGAAGAGAGCAGGGTACAATACGCATAGAGATCAGCGAAAATGGCGATATGCTACAAGTGAATGTAGATGATGACGGCGTAGGAATTGACCCGACAAAACAGCAGGGCTTTGGGTCTAGACTCATAAAATCATTCTTGAAAAAACTAGAGGCTGAGGCAAAAATACACGTAAATAATGGCACCCATATCGCAATAGAAATGAGGGTGCATCAAACGCAAAAAGTACAGAAACAAACAGCTTAATTTTTCATCAATTATTGGGTTGAAGATTCTTCCCATTAATAAAAATTCAAGTGTCTAATTGCCATACTTACATAAAAACAAATAATAATGGACAATCAAGTTTATATCCAATCATATAGCAATACCAACGCTTGGGCCAATTCAACAAAAGAACACGAAGAGGCTATTTTGCATAGTTTGATAGAAGCTCAACTCACTCAAAACTTATCAGAAATAGAGGCTTTAATTGAGGATGCCTCCCAAAATGATGAGGACAAACTTTTTGAGGTTACTCAAAATAATATTGAAAAAAGAAGGCCTCGATCTTTATGGCTGCGAATGCCTCTTACATTTTTGGCTTTTTGTAAGGCTTGCGCCAAAAGTGTATGGCTTCTATTCTTTTCTTAAAAAATGCTATTGAGGTTTATGAGTTTTTAATGAAGTAGGCTGCAAAAAATCCAATTTTTTATGAAGCGCATACCCAACATCCTAATCGTAGAAGATGAGCCACTCATTGCAGAAGATATCTCCGATCTTTGTCAGTTGAATGGCTATAAGGTTTGTGGGGTGGCTTACAGGGCATTAAATGCGTTAGAGTTGCTAGAAAGCCTCAAACCCAATTTGGTGTTGCTCGATATCAACTTAGAAGATTGCATGACCGGTATAGAAATCGCTGAGCGACTTCGGGACAAATACGCGATTCCATTTATCTTTTTGACTTCTTATGCAGATACAAAAACACTGGAACAAGCCAAAAATACCAATCCTATGGGGTACGTAGTAAAGCCTTTTAACAAGGAGCAATTGTTCTCTACGATAGAAATTGCCTGGTCGCAGGTTGAGAGCAATGCCACTACAGAGTTGGATATGGCAAAGGTAAATGCGCAATTGGTAGAGCCCCTAAGCCGCCGAGAAACGGAAGTATTATCTTGCTTGCTAAAGGGAATGAGCAACCAAGCCATTGCCGATGCTCTGTTCATAAGTGCTAACACAGTAAAATTCCACCTCAAAAACCTGTACTTAATTTTTAATGTGCACAACAGAGTTGAACTGATTTATAAGCTAAAGCAGATGACTGGGTGATGTATTCGAGAAAAAGTAGTTTTGATAAGATAATTGTTTTAAACTATGACCATTTCGGAATTGGTTATGCTTGAATATTATTTGGGTAATTATTCTTTATTCCCTTTTGCAAAATGGATTTGGAGACCTAAGTTCAAACTTATTAGATTTTCAGGGAAAGAATCTCTACTTCCTGCCTCTCGAAAATGTAGATAGTTCAAAGTAGTTTCTAATGCTACATGTCTATTAAGAAAGAAGGCTAAGCCCGATCTTCCTCCTAATTGTATAAAGGTACGATTACTTGAAAAAGATGGTGTGCCTTCCGACCTAAATCTCGAGAACCTTAATCCTCCAAATGCATTCAATAATATTTTTATTTTTTCAGTCAAATTGAGATAGTAACGTACTGAGGGCACAATTCCTAAAGAAGATGAGGATAATGTGGAGGAACCAACATTATCGGTTCTAGATAATGAAAATGGAACTTCTGCACCAATAGATAAATCATTTATAACGAAATATCCTAGATTAGGTGCTATGTTCATTCTAAAATCGTCGTTAGTGAATTCGTTGGAAAAATTGGCACTGCCTCCTAACAACCAAGTGCCTTTTTCAGTCTGGGCAAAAAGGTTATTGCTTATTGGATATATTACAAACAGAAGGATTGAGTAAACAAAAATCTTCTTCATGGATAAGGGCTTAAGGTTAAAAAAATTACTCTAGAAGCTGTAAAAATATTACTGTAAGTTTTAGTGAACCGTATCACAACTTTCAGTTTTTTTGACGTATCAGCTGATATGCTTTAATATTGTTATACGCCTATGAAAAGGTAACAAAAAATGGCTTCAAAAAGGTTGGTAAAAATCTTTATTAGATCTAGTTATTTTTTTTCCAACATTTATCAGTACTCCAATAAAAAAAGACAGTCACGAAGTACGTAACTGTCTGATTTATAAGAGCCCCCTACCGGGATCGAACCAGTGACCTACTGATTACAAGTCAGTTGCTCTACCAGCTGAGCTAAGGAGGCTTACCATTCGCTTATTTTGAAAAGCGAGTGCAAATATATTTTCTGTATTTATAAATGCAAAATAAAAGCAAAAATTATATTTCAATATTGAATTTATCGGCCAATATACGCAAGTCTTTGATTACTGGAGGTAGAAGTGGAATGCCCGCTTCCTTCCTTTTGGTCTCCATTTCTCTTTCTGGATCGCCTGGTATCAATACTTTTTCTTCTCCTGCTATTGGTTCTGCTTTCCTAAAGCGCGTAATCCAATTATCCATATGTTGCTTAAATTCATCAGCTGGTCTAAAGGCATCAATGCGCATTACTCCAAAAAAATGCCCAAGTCCCTCGCCAACTGGATCCTTGGCTAAAGGCAAAAAACTAACGAATGGCGGGGCCCAAGGGCCGTATCCTGCCCCTGATAGCACTGCTGAAAAAATATCGACCACAGCACCTAAACAATAACCCTTATGGCTACCACTGATTCTGTCTCCACCGAGTGGCAATAGTGCACCGCCTTCTTTTACGGCAGAAGCATTCTTGGTTTGTTTGCCTTCTCTGTCTTGGACCCAACCAAGTGGTGCATCCTCATTTTTTCTCTGTAAAATTTCTAACTTGCCATTAGCTGCGGTGGTGGTGGCCATGTCTGCAACAAAGGGTGGCTGTTCTCCTGCAGGTATGGCCACAGAAATAGGATTGGTCCCCAACAAACGCTCTTTAGAAAAGGTGGGCGCTACCAAAGGGCTTGCATTGGTTAGCGCTATGCCTATCATATCATTTTCCAGTGCTTTCATGGCGTGGTATCCTGCAATGCCAAAATGGTTGGAGTTTTTTACGGAAATCCAGCAAGTACCTGCTTTTTCGGCTTTCTCTATGGCAATTTGCATGGCTTTTGGGGCGGCCACTAAACCAAGTGCTTTATCTGCGTCTATTACAGCGGTACTTGGGGTTTCGTGTACAATTTTAATGTTTGGCTTTGGGTTTACCCTGTCTTTTTCCCAAAGCCTTACATACCCTATCAACCTGGCTACTCCATGGGAATCGACCCCCCTTAAGTCTGCGCTAATTAGCACATTGGCCGCTGTAGTCGCATCTTCTTCACTACAACCTATCTTGAGAAAAACCTTTTTGCAAAAGTTTTCTAGTTTTTGGTAATCGTACATGATTTAGTATTAAAATTTGTTGCAAATGTATCAGTTTTTAATCACCATTGAAATTGGCCGTAAGATTGTAGCTTTTCTTAATTATTTACAAGAAAAAAGTGAGTATAGATGCTTATCCATTTGTCAGTATTTTATTAGCAGTAAGAAATGAAGAAAAAGTTCTTGCCAACTGCTTAGATACACTTCTTTACCAAGATTTACCAACCAGTAATTATGAAATCATAATAGGCAATGATGGTTCTACAGATGATACGCTCAACATCCTCGAAGCTTACTCCAAAAAATATAGAAATATAAAGGTTTTTACTATAGAAAATCGCCTAAATAATCTAAAAGGCAAGGCCAATGTATTGGCGCACTTAGCCCGAGAAGCCAAGGGTAAAACATTTCTTTTTACCGATGCAGATATGAGCCTGCCCCCAAGCTGGATTACCTCCATGTTGAGTTTGGTTAAGGAAAGTACTGGAATTGCAAATGGTTTTTCTGTGCCTAGGCCTAATGGAAAAATCTTTTCAGATCTTCAGACAATTGATTGGCTAATGGCTCAAAATCAATTGTCTTTATTAGAGAAGTTTAGCATTCCTGTAACAGCAATGGGCAATAATCTTTTGGTTACAAGGCAGGCATACAACAGTGTGGGCGGCTATGAAAAAATAGGCTTTTCGGTAACAGAAGACTTTCATTTATTTAGGCAGATAGTTAACAAGGGCTGGAGTTTTCGAAATGCTTATAACCTTAATGTACCTGCCTATACCTTGCCCGAAACTAGTATTTCGGCCTTATTATCACAGCGTTTAAGGTGGATGCAAGGTGCTTTATCCTTACCAAAAACATTGCTGCTGCCTTTAATTTTTAACGCGCTCTATTTGCCGCTATTAATTGTACTATTTCTTTTTTCTCCTTTTATTGCAGTAATGGCATTTTTTATAAGATGGAGCATAGTGTCACTTTCGGTTGTTAAAGTGTCTATAGAGACTGGGCACAAAACCCTATTAAAATGGGCGGGCTTATACGACATTTACAACCTCTGTCTATCTTTTGTGCTCTTGTTGATGTATCCTTTTAAAAAAGAAATTAATTGGAAGGGGAGAAGCTTTAAAAAAACATGAGCGTATAATTTCGTATTTTAGGGTTTGGTATTTATATAATCTATCTGCTTAAAATTGTATTTTAGAAGGTTATGCGCATGCAAATTATATTCGAAACAAATCGTTTGTACTCGTGTAATATAAATATACCAAAACTAAAAAACCTTAAACACCAATAAACAAATAATATGGAAGCGATAACTAGTGAAACCAACGCCATGGTGGCACAAATGCTAAAAGATTTTGGAGAACGCAAGATTGAACCCTTTAGAAAAGAATGGGACGATGAGCAGATTTTTCCTATTCAAATTTTTAAGGAATTAGGAGAACTAGGCTTAATGGGAGTACTTGTGCCTGAGACCTATGGAGGTTCTGGCTTCGGATATGTGGAGTATGTGACAGCGATTGCAGAATTGGCTAAATTTGATCCTGGCATTGCGCTTTCTATGGCAGCACATAATTCGCTTTGCACCAATCATATATTACAGTTCGGAAACGAAGAGCAAAAGCAAAGATGGCTGCCTAAATTAGCTACTGCCGAGTGGATAGGCGCTTGGGGACTAACTGAACCCAATACAGGTTCTGATGCTGGTAACATGCGTACTATTGCCAAACAAGACGGTGACTATTGGGTGATCAATGGGGCCAAAAATTTTATTACCCACGGTAAAAGCGGTAATATAGCCGTGGTCATTGTAAGAACAGGAGAAAAAGGCGATTCGCATGGCATGACCGCTTTTGTGATTGAGAAAGGCACTAAAGGTTTTTACTCCGGTAGGAAAGAAGACAAATTGGGTATGCGCTCCTCTGAAACCACCGAGCTTATTTTTGACAATTGCATGGTACATAAAAGTAACATCTTAGGCGAAGTTGGGGAAGGCTTCATCCAATCTATGAAAATACTGGATGGTGGGAGAATCTCTATTGCTGCACTTAGTTTAGGGATAGCCCAAGGCGCGCTTGAGCATTCTGTAGAGTACGCAAAAGAAAGGCACCAATTTAACAAGCCTATTGCTTCTTTTCAGGGTATTTCTTTTAAACTGGCACAAATGGCTACAGAAGTAGAAGCCGCTAAATTGCTTACCTATAAAGCTGCAGAATTGAAAAATAAAGGGCAGAGCGTTAGTAAAGAATCGGCTATGGCCAAATTGTATACTTCTGAGGTTTCAGTAAAGGTAGCTAATGAAGCAGTTCAGATTTTTGGAGGCTATGGTTATATGAAAGATTATCCTGTAGAAAAATACTATCGCGATAGCAAGTTGTGTACTATCGGAGAGGGTACAAGTGAGATTCAAAAGTTGGTTATTTCTAGGGCTTTATTGAAATAGTTTAGTCAACAAAGCATGATTTACAAAGCCGGTTAATTTTGACTGGCTTTTTTTTAGAATTCTACGTTGCCGTAGGCTGCCCTTATTTTTATTGATGTGTTGCCGCCCTTGCCTTTAGTGCCTTGGTATTGTTTGTTAGTAGGCTTATCAATCTGGGTTTGATAGACAAGTTTATTCGAACCACTATCAAAACTTCCGAAGGCCACTTCCACATCAAAACTAAAATCACTGACATCTCTTAAATCCAAATCTACAGAGCCATAGGCTATATCGATGTCTAGCTTTTCTAAAGAGGCGCTGATGTTTTCGATATCTGCGCTGCCGAATTTAGCTTTAAGCAATAAAGATTTGTTTAATTGACCAAGGCCAAAGTGAGAGTAGGCACTATTGGCTTCAATAATATCTGCCTCTTCTATATCCAATCTCCCGTTGCGGTCTTCTACATAGATGTTGCCTGCTTTGCCTATGTTTACATAGCTACAATAGCTTGTTTTTAATTTGCCATATCGCATTTCGTCAATATCTGCTTTGCCATAACTTACCTGAATGTCTACTTCTTTGCTAGAAAGCCTTTTGGTTTTTAAGCTACCGTAAGCGCTCAACAAAGAAATAGCGCCATCAAAATCGCTTAAATAAGTTGCCCCGAAACGGTTTTCAAGTTTAAGGGCCAGATAAGAGGGCATATTCACTTCATAATTGATTTCAAAACCAGTTGAATTGCTGTTTTTATACCTTTTGGTAAACTTGGTTTCGTAGGAGATTTCCTTTTCACGTTCCTTTTCATCTATAGAGATTTTGTCTAGCATATCTTTAGCTTCTTCTTCATTGCGTGCCCATACCTTTACTTCTACATCCACTTCTATTTCGTTTTTGCTCCAAGTATTTATGGTAACTTGGCCAAATTTATTTACAACTGCAAAGGTATAGTCAGGCGAAACTGTGTAGCTGTTGCGGATGTGCTTGCTTAAAGTATTCCCTCTTTTTTGTGCCAAAGAAAGATTAAGCACAAAAATTAATATAAGCGTAAATATGTATGCACTTTTTTTAGCGCTATAGCTGAATGGATTTGTTTTCATCTTCTTGTTGGTTATGCTGTAAGCTTTTCAAGATATCGAGCTGCTGGTTTAGGATATTCATTCTTAGCTGAAGGTTGTCTACCATAGCCTTGATCAACATGTCGTTGGTGTTCCCTTTTAATACTTCTTGTTTTATCTCAAGATAGGCGGAGTCTAATAAATTGATGTCGTATTTAAAATCTTCTTTGAGGCCTAAAGACACTAAGTCATAAGAATCTACTTGATTTTTTTTTAGTTGGATGATGGATTCGTAATATATTTCGGCATCTTGTAGTTCTGGGCTGATTTCAGCTAGAGAAGACTCATTTTCTTCCGTTTCATTTACTGTAGCTGTATTGTCTTGTTGTCTATTTTTGTATTGGGAATTTAGATTTAGCATCAACCAAATGGTTGCAATGAGTACCACGGCAAATGCGGCCGCCATGCGCCATAAGTAGCTAATCGGTACAAGTTTGGTTTGTTTTTCTTGGTTTAGGTTTGACGTATTTTCTTTAGGTTGATTTATGGATGTTTCAATCCTATTCCACAATGTTGCATCAGGAGTCTTATCAGAAAATGCTTCTTTGTTTTCTGAAATAAAATCTTCTAGCCTATTATCATCTAGGTGCCCACTTATTTTTTTCCATAATGTTGTGGGTGCTTCTTTATCATCAAATTTTGCACGGTGTTTCGCTATAAAATCTTCTAGATTCTTCATTGCATAAAACTTAGTCCATTTGAGTTAGTAGATATTTAAGCTTTGCCTTGGCCCTATTGAGCTGAGATTTTGAAGTAGATACCGAAATATTTAAAATTTCGCTTATTTCATTGTGGTCGTAACCTTCTATCAAATAAAGAGAAAATACTATCCGGTAACCTTCAGGCAGTTGCTCCATTGCTTTTTTAATTTTGGTCACGTTCAAAGCTTGATCGTCAATATCAGGTCCGTCTTCTACTGCCTTACCTTCATAATTTTCTTCAAAAGCTATTACCTCAAGCTTTTTTTTTCTTATTGCATTAATTGCATGGTTGATGACGATTCGTTTTAACCAAGCTCCAAAGGTAGAATTTCCCTTAAAGGTTTTCAGATTTCTGAAAGCACTAACAAAAGCCTCTTGTAATACATCTTCAGCTTCTTCTGTACTATTTACCACCCGATAACAGGTATTGAACATAGCTTTAGCATATTGCTGGTAAAGTATGTATTGGGCTTTTCTATCACCATTGATACATTTTACAATCAATTCATCCATCTACATAGAAGGTGTATCTCAAAAAGTTATCGTCCTAAAGACAGGGTTAAATCTTAATGGTTGCATAGTTGGTTAGTGTCTAGCTAATCTTATAAGCTTATGGGTGTCTTACGGAAGATAGGTTACAAAAAAACATATTAATGGATGTGAGCATTCAGAAACTACATTAAGGGGCGTATTTAAGTAAAAAAATTGTCTTTGCATAGATTTTAAGGCAACGGCGAGTTTACATTAAAACTCAAACAGCCTTTGAGGCATGTTCCATCTAAAGGTAAATGTACTTACGCTGTTGTTTACATTGTAGCGTGCCACCTCGCTTTCAATATTTCTTATGGTCTGCTTAAAATCTAAAAACATGTTGTGTTTGAGCTGGTAAGAAGCCGTAAAATCTAAAAACTGAATGGTGGTAGGGGCACCTTGCCCGGTGGTATTGCCATATTCCATTTCTCTTGAGTTATAGTCTAGAAAGATATTACTGCCCCAGTTTTCTCCATTTTGATCATAACCTGTTTTTATAAAGATACTTTTGGCTGTAAGCATGAGTCTTGGTATGGGTTGGTATCTTACAATACCTATAATTTCTCTAAAGTTTGCTCCTGCAGGATGCGCCAAGGGCTGACTGTAATGCTGGTAATTAGAATAAATTTCTTCATTGTAATGGGTGTACATATAGGGCCTTACTAAATTCCATTCGAGTTGTAAATCTAGGTTGCTTATGCCGGCAACGTCTATGTACTTACCACCAAGCTGTGCCGATTGCTTGTTGCCCCACCAACCTTCTCCACTAAAAAACTCGCCTACTTTCATTTCATCTAGCACGGCTTGTCCGTAAAGCTGTATGCCTTTTACCACATTCCATTTAAAATCTAGGCCTAAAATAGCATTGCCATTGTCGCCAGTTTCATGCTCTATGGAGCGGTAAAATATAATAGGGTTTAGATAATTGAGGTCTATGCTGTTATTGAGGCTATCTGGCCTGCCATACATGATCGACTCAAAAATGCCAATATTAAAATTGTCGGTTATGTTTAGGCTTAAGTGATGAAAGGCGAGGTATTTTTTAGGTAGAGGGTTTCCTTGACCACCAATAATTCTGTCATCAGCTATCATTTTTGTGAAAAGGTTGGTGTATTGAAAGCGCCATATTTTGGTGCTCATCTTCAGAAAAAGGTAATTGTTGGCATGGTCTGAGAGTATGAGTGATCGATGCCCGTTGCCAATAAAGTTTCTGTCATGGCCAAATTGCATAGACACATAATCTTTTATCAAAGGCATTTGTATGTAACCCCTGGCTGTAAAAAAATCCCTTGCATCACCTGCATAAGACTTTGTAAAACCCTCGCCGGGCACTACACCTTGCTTTTGCGTTTCTTGCTGCACATAAAACGGAAATCGGATTTGGTTCTCTGAAAAGAAGGTATAAAAAGCCAGTTTGTCCGTAATTCTTCCTCTAATTTGTACACCTCTGGTATTGGTAAATAAGGTATTTTCTAATTGGTTATCTGTACCACCTGCAAAAACAAGCACAGGGTTTACATGGAGGTCAAAGTCTTTTTCTTGTACATAAAACAAGTCGCTTTTCTTTTTATAGAATTTTTTGAGCACAGCCTTCTTGCTGTCGTTTTCAGCTTCAGTACTGTACTCCCAATTGTCATTGGCCAAATACAGTAAGTTAAATTTGTCTTGTTTGCTAAGTGAAAAATTGCTCGAAGTAAGCAAAGTATCGGCGAAATCTGCTATGGCATGCCTGTTAAAAGGCTTTACACTGGTGAAAAAAGCAGTTGTAAAATTGCGCTGCTTTATTTCATAGCGCTCAAGTAAATGATAATAATCTTGATTTAAAGGAGCGAAGGCGCTTTGTGCTAAACTTTGGTAAGTGACAACAAAGAGTATGTAGAAAAGGAAAAAACGTTTCATTGAAGTTGAAAAAATTAATTCAGATTTATAGTGCTTGTATTAAGCGAATTAAGCAATAAAAAGGCATATAATACTTTTATAAGCATAGTATTGACTTTTTATTACAGTCTACATCAGGCTTTTTATGCAAGTATATGCAATAATGTAGACTATTTTTTCGGCAAGTATCCGAAACAAAGCTATCTAAACGCACACACTTCAGCTACTAACTATTTGATATTTTTTTTTTAAGATATAACCATGAATTTAAGATTCTACAGAGTAGTTGTTTTCATTGTAGTCTCATTTTGCTGTTCTAGTGTTGGTTTTGCGCAAGAAGATTTGGAAAAAGAAATCAGCCAGGCTAAAAAATACATTTCCTTGGAGGAGTATAATAAAGCCAAAGTGTTGCTAGAGGGCCTATTTAGTTCGAATAAAAGCAATGCAAAGGTTCAGTATTATTACGGAATTGCCCAATTGAATCTTCAGGAAAATAAGGCTGGTAAGACCTCGATAAAAAAAGCTTTAGATATGGATCCTAATGTTGATCCTGAGTTTGGCCACTATTGGCAAGGTGTGGCCCATTACCACAATTATGAAACAAAAGAGGCAAAAGAAAACTTTGAAAAGTACAAAGCTACCTTATCTGAAAAGAGTGATATGCGGCCTAAGGTAAATGCCTTAATTGCTTCTTTAGAAGCAATTGAAGGTCAAAAGGGTGCTAAGCCAGATTTTTATGTAGAATCGATAGAAGGTGAAATAAATACAAGTTATCAAGACCACAGCCCTTTGTTAACTGCAGACGGAAACTCTTTAATTTACACATCTAAAAATCAAGAAAGTACCGATAGAAAGGAAAAAAAGCGAGGAGAGTTTTTCGAAAATATTTACGTAGTAGATTTAGATGGTTTTAAGCCGATAGGTACCCCTGAAAGTTTAAGTGAAGCACTCAATACAGACCGCCACGATGCAAGTGTTCAGCTTTTTGACAATGGCTCTAAAATGTTGCTTTACAAAATTGATCGCGGCGGGGACATCTATCAGTCTAACAAGGACAATGGCAGTTGGTCTCAACCCAAACCACTTGGAAAAAACATCAACTCCAATGACTTTGAATCATCGGCTTACGTACTTGCCGACGGAAAAACAATGTATTTTTCATCATCTAGGAAATCTAAGAGCGGCAGCTTAAATATTTACAAAACCACTATAGGTAAAGACGGCAATTGGCAGGAGCCGGAACTGCTAGGCCCTGAGATCAATACAGAAGATACAGATGAGGACTGCCCTTTTGTGACCAATGATGGTAAAACCATCTATTTTAGTTCTAAGGGCCATAATAGCATAGGTGGTTACGATATTTTTGTTTCTCATTGGAACGAGAGCGAAAACAAATGGAGCGAGGCCCAAAACTTAGGCATACCCGTTAATTCTACAGGCGATGACATGTATTTCATGTTAGACAACACCAACATACATGGCTATTTTGCATCCTTTAGAGAAGGTGGTAAAGGCGGTATGGATATTTACCATGTAGGCAAAATTTTAACAGCTGTATTGGTAGCAGATATTCAAGTAGAGGGAAAGCCCAAAGCACAAGTGGGAGAAATCAAGGCAAAGCTTAAAAACAAAGAATACGGTAATACTTACGAGTCAATTTCTGATGATGGGGGAGTTTTTAGAAGTTCTCTAGATGCCAACTCAACTTATGAGGTGAGTCTCTACTCAGAAAATTATAAGGATGGGAAAGAGCCATTTAGCGTGCAAACGGTAAGTGTACCGCGCACTTTAAAAGCCAATGAGCAGGTAGAAAAAAGTATAGAGATACCTTTGAGCGACTATCAGAAGCTTGAAAGGAACTATCAACTCATGGGCAGTGTGTCTACCACCTCAGGACGAGCTGTAGATGGCAGTTTAGAAATCAGGAACAGCGCCACTCAGAAAACCATCGCAAGCACACAAACCAAGGATGGCAAATTTACCATAGACTTTAAATCGGTCTTTGGCGAAAGTTATTCTATCAAATTGATAAGTAGTGCTGAAACTTTTGAAAATGCTGCGTCTTTTACTACCGAAGATAATACGGAAATAGAGAAAGATGTAGTTATTGAGTTTTCTGAAGAGAATGAAATTTTAGCATCTACAGCTGCCTCAAAAACAACTAAAAAAGCCGGCTATACCTCTAGCCATGCAATTTTATTTTCAAATAATAGTACAGATGTATCAGGTACGCACCAAAAAGAGCTCGCTAGAATAGTTAGCTCAATAAAGAGCAATGCCGAAGTGCACATTCTTATAGAGGGTTATGCAGATAATGTTGGCAGGGCCTCCTATAATAAAAGGCTTTCTAAAAAAAGGGCAAAGCAGGTAGAGAGATACCTAGTAGGTAAAGGTTTAAACAAAAAGCAGATAGAAGTAGAGTTTTACGGCGAGAAAAATCCGGTTGCAGATAACTCAACCGAAGAAGGAAGAAAGCTGAACAGAAGGGTTGAGATACACATCAAATAATATAAAGGAGAGCAAAGTTTAGTCTTGCTCCAAAAAGGATAAGCACCAAATGGCAAAAGGGCCGGCTTCTTAGGGAGCGGCCTTTTTTTATTGCCTTAAATTTCCTTAATTCAAAAAAGAATTGATATGAAAGTTATAATAGTCTTAATAAGCTTATTGGCTGCTTGGCCTACCGCGCTACAAGCCCAAGTAGAAAAATGGGATGTTTTTGAGCTAGTGCTAGAAGCTGATTTTGAAGGAAACCCCTACTCAGACGTAGAATTGCACGCTACTTTCTCATTTAAACACAGAGAGATAAAAGTGGCAGGTTTTTACGATGGGGACAATACCTACAAAGTTCGCTTTATGCCTGATCAAGAAGGTACTTGGTCTTACATTACCGAAAGCAACGTAAAAAAGCTAGATAAGGGAAAGGGAAAATTTCAATGCATTTCACCTTCTGAAGGCAACCACGGGCCTATGAAAGTGAGAGAAAAATTTGACTTCGAATACGCAGATGGCACTAATTTCTATCCATTGGGAACTACCTGTTATGCTTGGACCTCAATGTCAGACCAATTGGTACAACAGACCATAGAAACATTAAAAGAAAATGCCTTTAATAAGGTGCGCATGTGTGTGTTTCCTAAAATTTATAGCACTTATATTAATGAAGATCCACCTGAGTTTCCTTTTAGAGGAAATAGAGATGAAGGTTGGGATTTTGACTACTTTAATCCTTTGTTTTTTCAGCGCTTAGATTCGTGCGTAGCCGCTTTGAGGGCGCTTAATATAGAAGCAGATATTATTATTTTTCATCCTTATGATGGTGGGTATTGGGGTTTTGATCGTATGCCAGATGCAGTAAACGACAAATATTTAAGATACCTTATTGCTCGGTTGGGAGCTTATAGAAACGTTTGGTGGTCTTTGTCTAATGAGTTTGAAGGGATGAAAGAAATGCAAATGGATGATTGGGATAGGTTCTTTAAGATACTGATGGAAGAAGACCCTTATCAGCATTTACGGTCTATACATAATGCCATAAAGTGGTATGATTACACAAAGCCATGGGTAACGCATTTGAGTTTACAAACGATTGATTTATTGAGCATACAAGAGTGGCGAAATCATTATCAAAAGCCTATAGTTATTGATGAGTGTGTGTATGAAGGAAACTTACCATATGATTGGGGCAATTTAACTGCCCAAGAAATGGTCCGCCGCTTTTGGGTGTCTTACGTTCGCGGTGCCTATGCAACGCATGGCGAAACCTATTTAAATGAAGAAAATGTGCTATGGTGGTCTAAAGGGGGCAAGTTGCATGGAGAAAGTCCCAAAAGATTGGCGTTTATGAAAAAAATTATGGAAGAGGCACCAAAAGAAGGCCTGGTGCCCCACGAAAGCGCATGGAACAAAACCACTTATCTTTACAAAGGTGAAGAGTACTTTTTGTATTATTACGGGCATACTCAAATGGCTTATGCACTCTTCGATTTGCCTGCTGACAAAAAATACAAGGCAACTGTAATAGACACTTGGGAGATGCGAAGCAAAGAGCTCGAAGATACTTTTAGTGGTAAGTTTCAAGTTCCCTTACCTCAGAAGCCATACGTGGCTTTAAAGCTAGAGGCGGTGGAATGATCAACCTCACTTGGCTACTTCAAATTTTTGTTCTAGTATTTCTCCGTACTCGTCTATTAATGTAAGTGTATGTGAGCCAGGTTTGGGCTGTACGGGCATTTCATGGAGTTTGGCGGTTTCCCCTAAATATTCTTGGTCCAAGTGCCAATAAATTTTTGTAGAAGGATTTCTATGCGCCACTTCAAAAACGGCATTGCCAAGGGTTCCATCCAGTTCTCTTGGTATGAATACTTTTGTATTACCAACAGGATAAATCATTTGCATAGTTTTTTGAGGAACGTAAGTGCTGTTTTGGCAGTCGATTCTGAGTGGTGGAATGGTTTCGTAATCGCCATGTTTAAAGCGATAGTACCATTCTTGTACGGGAGGGAGTACAAAAAAATTCTTCTTTACCATATTTTCGATTCGTTCGCAGCCAGTGTCTACCCTATATTTTTTTTTAATATCTAAGTATACCTGTTGTGCATAAGGGCATATCTGGGTGCGCAGCCCTACAGAAGGGATCAAAAGTGTATCTACTAAATTGCAGTACTGGCTTGCCTTATGCCCGCTTTTCCTGCAAACGGCTGTTTCATTCAGCTCATCAAATGGTTTTTCGAACCATCCGCTAGAAGGCAAGATATTGAAAATATCGAACAGGACAGGTGCTGCTGCTTTAAGTCCGGTCAATCCGGGCCTGCCTTCGCCATCTGCATTGCCTGCCCAAACGCCAACCACATATTCTGGCGTGATTCCCACGGCCCAAGCATCTCTGTGCCCGTAGCTTGTTCCTGTTTTCCATGCTATTTTATCTGAGGTTTCGTAGAGTTCCCAGTTGGCTTCTGCACCCGGCCTGTAAACTTTTAGCATGGCTTCAAAAGTATACCAAATGGAGGCAGCACTCAAAGGCGCATATTTTTCTGTACCTTTTATTGAGGCTTTTTCAGCTTGTACATTAAGTAATGGTGTAGTGTAAATATTTTTTCTATAGTAATAAGGGCTAAGCTGGGTAAAATCATTTAAGGTTCTGGCCATGCCTGCATACATGGTGGCAAGGTCCCAAAGGGTGGCTTCTGCGCCACCTAAAATTAGAGAAAGTCCATAATGTCCAGACGGATTGCTCAGGGTGCTCATGCCTAGTTTCTTCAGTTTCTTGTAGAATTTTTCTACGCCATAATCTGAGAGGAGCCTAACTGCAGGGATATTCAGAGACTTGGCCAATGCCATGTCGGCATGTACTGCGCCTTCAAACTTTCTATTATAATTTTGTGGCGCAAATCCACTTATAAACGTAGGTATGTCTGGAAGGAGTGTTTTAGGTAGCATTTGCCCTTCATGAAGCATGGAGGCATACAAAAAAGGCTTTAGTATACTTCCTGTGCTTCTAGGCGCCGTAATGATATCTACTGCATCGCCGTGATCTTCTTTTCCCTCTACATTTGCGTTACCAACGTAAGCCAATACTTCGCCACTGCTAACTTTTACTACAATTGCCGAAAGATTATAGATTTCGTTAGATTTTAAATATTGATGATTGGCTTGAACGATGTTATTTACATTTTTTTGTAAGTTGGCCGAAATTGAGCTGGTGATTTCCCTTCCTTTTTTCCCTTCCTTGATCATCCTTGTGAGTAAATGTGGTGCAAGCATAGGTTGTGGCAAAGGAGCTTCGGGTAGGGGTTCTGATTTGGCTAAATTGCAAGTGAGGCTGTCTAGGTATCCTCGGACTAGCAATTTGTCGAGTAATCTGTTACGTTTATTCAATAGCCTGTCTTCATTTCTACCGGGGAATAGTAACGATGGTTGGTTGGGCAATACGGCTAAAAGTGTTGCTTCTCCCCAAGAAAGTGTGGCAGGCTTTCTGCCAAAATAGCGCCAAGCAGCTGTTTCTAGGCCTACGACGTTGCCTCCAAAAGGCGCATGTGCTGCATAAAGTTTGAGTATTTCATCTTTAGAGTAAGAAAGCTCTAGGCGGGTCGCAAGTACCAATTCTATTATTTTTTCTAAGAGTGTTCTCGGTTGTCCCCTTCTTGCAAGCCTAATGGTTTGCATGGTAAGTGTACTGCCACCGCTTACTATTTTACCTGCGCTTAAGTTTTGAAAAAGTGCCCTAACTAAGGCAATGGGATCAAAGCCCGGATGGTAAAAAAATAATTTATCCTCGAAATTGGTAATGGCCAACTCAAATTTTTTAGGGATGGAATCGCTCTGTGGAAAGCGCCATTGCCCATCGTCTGCGATGATAGCTCCCAAGGGTTCTTGGTTGCGGTCTCTTAAAACTGTAGAGTAAGGCGTTTTGAAGAGCGGTTTAGGTAAACAAAAATAATAAGCAACTAAGGACACAGAGAAAAACACTACAAGATGTAAGCGATACTTTCT
>Ga0207419_1001437_pt1 | contig 17966 bp, 19 predicted proteins | sample ElkSloMetagenome_4_FD_184723 | JGI IMG/M metagenome (GOLD analysis project Ga0207419, IMG submission 184723) | Hot spring microbial communities from Elkhorn Slough, Monterey Bay, USA - MD2A (version 2) | ecosystem: Environmental > Aquatic > Marine > Intertidal zone > Estuary: Microbial mat ...
CGCAATACAGGAAAAACAAACAACCAATAACCAACAACCAACAACCAATAACCAACAACCAACAAGCGCCGAGACCCCGCGCCGCCGTAAGGCGCAAGGGAACGCTCGGCAAGACACCAATAACCAATAACCAACAACCAACAACAAATGACCAAAGACTAAGGACAAAACTTAAGCTTTTTGTAGTTCTCGCACCACGGGTTTATTGTCTTGCAACTCGCCGACAAAAACCCGATCGGCGACATTAACAAATAAACCATTTTCGAGAACACCGGGTAGGTTGTTAATGGTTTTTTCTAGGTCTTCGGCGTTGCTGAGGTCATCAAACTTAACATCAATGACTAAGTTGCCTTGGTCGGTCACTACGGGGCCGGCTTTTTTAACGCCCATGCGGAGTTCGGGTTGACCGCCTAATGCTTTGAGGGCGCGGAGGACGGGGGTCACGGCCATGGGGATGACTTCGACGGGGAGTAAGAAGGTTGAGCCGAGTTTATCGACTAATTTGCCGCTATCCACAACGACGATAAATTGTTCGGCAAGGCTATCGACGACTTTTTCGCGGGTGTGGGCGGCTCCACCCCCTTTGATGAGGTTGAAGTGGGGATCGACTTCATCGGCTCCGTCAATGGCAATATCGATGCGTTCGACGGCATCTAAACTGGTGAGGGGGATACCGTATTCTTTGGCGAGGACTTCGGCTTGAAAGGAGGTGGGAATGCCGACGATGTTTTCGATTTCGCCTGCTTTGAGGCGATCGCCAATAAACTGAATGGCATAAGCGGTGGTTGAACCGGTGCCTAGTCCCACAATAGAATTAGATTGAACGAGAGAAGCGGCTTTTTGACCAACTTCCTGTTTCATGAGTTTAATTGGATCGGTTTGCTCGGCCATGGTTGCTTTTTCCTAAACGCTATAACTGTATTTGTCGGGAGATCGCGATCGCGCTCTTGGATTGCCGTTGCGGATGCGAATCAAAACATTTCGGGAAAAAAGTGTCAGAATTGATTTAGAACCTATTAGATTGTGTCCGAAGCCTTTTTCTCTCAATTTAATAATTTGATTTAAATTAAGGAATTTTATAAGCAAGTGTATGCTCGTCATTCTCAGGCTGAATCACAATGGTATTTGATTCTTCAGCCGACTTCTGCTGAAACTCGACACTCTTTAAAAAGGATGGGCTATCAGCCTTTTCCTCAAACTCCCTTGTTGCTTTATGCAACGGCACCAGACTCTCAAAAATCTACTCTGTTTGTGGCGCTCAGTCAAACTTTATCGGCGGTTGAGTTAACAAATACGCGTTGTTTGATGACGCGATCGCCCCTGGATGAACCGCAGATTTTACGGGAGTTTCTTTATGCTCAACCTTTGAGCAAGATGGCTCAAGCGATTGAATATGGTTGGTTTTTTCGCTTTTTGATTGAAAATAAGTGGCTGTTTCACTACCAACCGATTATCGATCTCGCGACGGGAAACGCGATCGCCCATGAATGTTTGGCCCGCGCTCAAACTGAGGACGGAAAACTCATTTACGGGGAGCAGTTGATTCAAGCGGCGATCGCTACGCAAACTTTGAGCGATTTTGATGAAATTGCTTATGTCAGTTGTTTAGAGGCGATCGCAAACTTGAAAAGTACGCCGGATTCACTCTTTTTTGTGAATATCTCTCCCAATACTCTGTTGCGGATGCCCAATTTCGTTTGGCAAAATCAAGAACGAGTGGCGGCTTTGGGTCTCAAACCCCAACAAATTGTCTTTGAGTTGACCGAGATTGAACGGTTGCGTCAAAGTGATGAAATTCTCGAAGCGATCGCCCAGTTGCGCGAACAAGGCTTCAAAATTGCCATTGACGATCTGTTTGGCTGTACGGTATTAGACCGCTATTTACTGGAGTTTCGCCCGGATATCATCAAAGTGGATCGTCGGGCGATTCAAGGCTGTAGTCAACACGCCATGAAGCGGATTTTACTCAAAAGTGTCCTCGGTTCGGCACAAGAGTTAAACTGTCGTGTCGTAGCAGAAGGATTAGAAACCCCTGAAGATATCCAACTGTGCCGCCATTATGGAGTTGATTTTGGACAAGGATTTGGGTTAGCTTTTCCGACAAACCAGCTTTTACAGCACCCGTTACAGGGCTGGCCGCATACTTGCCAGATTACTCCCACTTTCTAAAAATTGTCCGCGATCGCGTTTCTCCTTCAGACAACACAGCCAGAAAAAATAACCAGATTTCTAGGAGTTACTGGTTTGAGTGGCAAGTTGTTCTTTGAGGGCTGCCAATTCATTAGCCCACCGGGGATCAACTTGATTACTGCTGCTACTGCTGCTGCTGCTGTCGCTGCTGCTCCGCTTTTTGTTGCGATCGCCGCGTCGATTGCTGCTGCTGGCAGAAGAACTCCCACCACCGCTTTCCCCTTTGCTGGCGGGTTTGCTTTTGGCCCGAGGTAGGGCTTTTTCGATTTTGAGCGTCGTCTCCATGAAGGCTTGGCCGTTGTATTTTTCGATAAATTCATCGGCCATTTCATCATTGGGAACGGTGACAAAGGCGAAACCCCGGCAATTTCCGGTTTTACGGTCTTTAATCACTTTGGTACTGACGCGATCGCCTGCATCGGTGAAAACTGATTGCAAAGCATCTCGATCGATGGGTTTTTTGGGTAAATTTCCAACGTAAAGACGAATAGACATTAATTCATTACCTCCTGATTCAATGGGTCAGAAAAACTTAGGACTACTGGGACAATATTTTCGACAAGCAGGTTCGCAGCGAAGGTCATTTAATCAACAGGTTCTAAAACAATTTTTGGGAGTTGTTTCTTTTTTAGCCAACTCCTTTTCTAACCCCGCTACTTGATTCCGAGCGAGACGTAAAAGTATTTTTGGGATCATCTTAGGATGTTGCTGCGTTTTTGCTGAAACTTGCTATTTAAGTGCATTAGCCAGTAAGTCGAGTCTGCAACTTTAGAAAAATCATTACAGAATATTTACACCATCTACCAACTTATCACGCCCAAGCTAATTTAGCACGAATTCTGAGGGTTTATTATTTGGTGGCAGTTTTTCGACTGAGGCGATCGCGACAAAAAGCGACCATTGATTCTGTAGAGATGAAAATGTCGCTGAGGCGATTTTGTTCATTTTGAGCAAATTTTCCCCAGAACAGTTGTTAAAACGGTCGGTAACTTCGCCTCTGCCCAATGATTAAGTCAGAAACTTTTAAAATTATTACCAGGGAAAGACTTGCACCTTGTCAATTTTTTGTTATATTTCTTAACAAGACACTCAAAAGGTCGTTTCGCCGTCAATGGCCAAGCCAGCCCAAGGAATTAAATCCAGGCGGTGAACAGTCCAACAGCTAACGAAGTTCTTTAACTACAGTTTGGAGGTACAACCCATGTATCAACCCAGTGACAACTTAAGCATAGAGCAACAATTCAACCTCCGTTCATTTCAAACCCAAGTGGAAAAAATGAGTCGGGAACAAGCCCAAAACTTTTTGATGCAACTTTACGAGCAAATGTTAGCTCGCGAAAATATGTACAAAGAGTTTATCAAGCACGAATGGGGACTCGATCAACCCTCTTGGTCTGAATAGCCCCTAGACGTTTTAACCCTTAGAGACGCGGTGACCTCTTTCTCTAGCTAAGTTCCTAGGAATAGGAAAGAAGCCAGGGATACCGGGGCGCTACCATCTCTCCTCAAAGCTCAATTTAGTTCAGAGAACCTAGTTTCGCCTCACGTTTAACCAAATCCAAATCGTAGCGGTATAAAGCTACGGGATGACCCAACGCTTCAAAATAACGCGGGTCTTCGGGGGCAAAGTAAATCGCTGCAAACTGAGTGGCTTGAATCGTTTGTGGATCGATGAGTTGATAAGCCGTCGTTACTTCAACTGTATTAACATATATTTGCGAAGGTCGCCGAAACACCTGACGAGTGACTTCTGTGGCAATAAAGCGATCGCGACTCGGAAATTCGCTTTTACGCCCCGTGACCGTTGAAACAAGTTGCTGTCCGGGCGATAACTTCGTAATTTGACGATTGGGATTATTAGGATCGACTTTGACCGATCGCACCGCTTCTTCTCCGAGATAAGCTTTAGCAATATTTCGACCATTAAACGCCCGATCTGCCACCACAGGGCTATTTTCAACCTTCTCGCTGCCAAACTTCACCCCAAAATCCACGGGACGATCGATGTATTGTTGATTCCCTTCAAAGCCCGGTGTCGTCAAATCTGGAGCCAACGGCGCAATCGTTTCTCGTAGGGTGCTAGTCGCCAGCCATTCCCCCGCAAACCAATCGGGATACTCCAAATCCCCCGAAGCTGCTTCTACTGTCACCATTCCCGACCATTGGGGAAACTGCTGGACGCGATCGCTCAAATTAAGCGCGATCGCGTTCTTTGCCGGAAGCCAGCAGCACAAAACCAAAATAACTAAACTGCGCCACATATCAATGATGAATTAACAATTTACAATGAACAATTTACAACGATGGGGAGAGGGGTTTTTTCAGTCATCAGTGTTTTGGGCAGCTTGGCTGTGGGCAGTGGGCAATCAGTGGGCAATCGGTTTGTAGGGGCGGGGTTTCCCCGCCCAAGAGGGGGAAGAAATTACCAATTACCAATTATCAATTGAGGGAATAAGAGCGAACACCAACAACCAACAACCAACAACAAAGGACAAATGACTAATGACAAAGGACAAATAACTAACCCATCCCAAAAAACCACAAACCGCCCAAGGTGAGCAACACCACAATTAACGCCAACCACACAAAACCGTTGTCTGAGGTATCGATTTGAGACAAATCGACATAATCATCAGGATCGGGTTCGGGAGGGCGGCGGGGGCGCTTCTTGGGCGCGACATAGCGCTCCTGACGGCGACTTTCATCCATAGCCGTTAAGTCGGGGATTTCCGTCATCCATTCTTTGGGACGTTTGAGAACTGGGGCTTTGAGAATTTCGAGTAACCGTTTCGCCTTAGATCGAATCGTAACGCTGGGATGTTGCAGTAAACTTTGACAAAGGGCGATCGCGTCCTCGGTTTGTCCGGTCGCTTGATAAGCCGTCACCAGCCAAATTTGGGCATCTCCGGCCAAACGGTTGTTCGCCGGGAGCATTTCTAAAGCTGCTTCAAAAGCTTCGACGCTACGGCGATAATGACCCCGTTCAAAAGCCAGTTTTCCCGTGCGATACAGGGTTTGAAAAGATGTTTGTTCCTCTGGATTCACAGTATTTTGAGTTGCGAGCGAACTTTTTGACCTTGATTTCCGTCTAGTTAGACCAGACTTTCTTATTATTATTTTTTGGTGTAGTTATGTTCAACTGTATAAACTGCCGCCGGATTCTGACAAGTTTGGGCGCTCCTTTGGCCTTGGGCGCGATCGCGCTATTTCCGAGTGCGGTACAATCTCAGATTATTATTATCAATCCCAATCCCTATCCCGTCAGACCGCAACCCCAAAGCGGAACCTTTATTTACGGTAGTCCCATTCCGACTCCGATTCCCGTGAATCCCATTACCGGAAAACCGACGATTTTTGAGCGCAACTCCAATCCCTATCCCGTCGTACAACCGCGACGACGAAGACGAGTGATTGTCACTCCCACTCGCGATCGCGTCTCGCGCACCAATACCATTATTATCAATCCGTCAGGGCAGTATTATTACCAAAATTCCTATCCCGTCAATCAAAACTCGTATTTCTATTACGACTCATCGGGCAACATTCAACTGCAAATCCGCCGCTAGGGATTACAATACAATGCTGCTGGCGTGTCTTTGACCAGAGAGCAGTAGTGTCGTGACATAGCTTAATTTGTGCTTTATTGTAGGGTGGGTTAGGCGGCTAGAATCTAGGCTATGACTGCAATCTAGTTATCCGCCGTAACCCACCATTTAAAGTGTGTCACGACAGTAGGGTGGGTTAGGCGGCTAAAAGCTATGCTATGAAAGTAATCCAGCAATCTGCCCTAACCCACCATTTAGGATGTGTCATGACACTACTGTTCCCAGGCACTTTAGCTAACTAATAACAAAGGACAAAGGACAAAGAACAAAGGACTAATAATAATGACCATCGCGCAACAACAAACAACCGAAAATAAATCGCAAATTGACTGGAGTCGAATCGGCATTTGGGTCGGAGTCGTCTTAATTCTCCTGTTTTGTTTAGCCCCGGTTTTATGGCAACTGCTGACTTCATTTAAAACCAATGAAGCCATTTCAGCCATTCCCAATATTTACTTTCCTACCCCCAACCAACTAACCACCAGCCATTACACAAACTTGGGTTGGACATTCTGGCGCTATGTGTTTAATAGTGGCTTTGTTTCTATTGTTTCAACAATGATTTGCTTGGCGATTGGTGCGCCCGCCGCTTACACTTTGGCTCGCTTAAAAATCCCCGGACAGAGCATTATTTTAGCTTGCGTTTTGATTGTGAGCTTGTTTCCCTATGTTTTGCTTTTTCTAGGATTACTTGAAATTGTTAAAGCTTTAAATTTAGGGAATAATTACATCGCCCTAATTGTGCCTTATACCGCAATTAATTTACCCTTGACCATTCTAGTTTTACGCAGCTTTTTCCAACAACTTCCCAAAGACCTAGAAGACTCTGCCAAAGTGGACGGTTATAATACAGTACAAATGCTGCTGCAAATTGTCTTACCCATGACAATTCCGGCATTAGTGACAACGGGCATTTTAACTTTGATTTTCGCGTGGAATGAGTTTATCTTTGCACTAACCTTTATCACAGAAGAAGATATGCTCACAATTCCCGTTGCAGTTGCCCGGATTGGGGGGGCTTCTGCTTTTGAAATTCCTTATGGGCCGATTGCTGCTGCTACAGTTATCGGTACATTTCCCTTAGTTGTTCTAGTGTTATTCTTCCAGCGTCGGATTGTCCAAGGGATTACCGCCGGGGCAGTTAAGGGGTGATTTCAGTTAACAGTCTCTAAGGGGCAATCGGCAATCGGCAATCGGCAATCGGGGGGGAGGGATTTTCAGTTATCAGTTATCAGCTTCTAAGGGGCTCCTCGGCAATCGGCAATCGGCAATCGGGGGGGAGGGAGAGGGAATTGGGCAATTACCAGTTAAGGGATTCTGTCAACAACCAATAACCAATAACCAATAACCAATAACCAACAACCAACAACCAATAACCAACAACCAACAACCAATAACCAACAACCAATAACCAATAACAAAATAAATATGGCTACTCTGAGTTTAGAAAATCTACGCAAACAATTTGCCCCTAAAGTTGTTCCGGTTAAAGATATTACGTTGACCGTGAAAGATGGTGAATTTTTAACCTTGTTGGGGCCGTCCGGTTGCGGTAAATCTACCTTATTGCGCTTAATTGCCGGACTGGAAACCCCCACCAAAGGGACAGTAAAAGTCGGGGAGAAAAACTTAAATAAAGTCCCCCCTGGCGATCGCGACATGGCTATGGTATTCCAGAGTTATGCCCTGTATCCTCACATGACTGTGGCTGAAAATATCGGGGCATCTCTCAAACTCCGCAAAACCCCCACAGACGAAATTAAACATCGCGTCGGGGAAGTCGCGCACCGCTTGGGAATCGAGCATTTACTCGACCGCAAACCAGGGCAATTATCCGGGGGACAACGGCAACGGGTCGCATTGGCCAGGGCATTAGTCCGCAATCCTGATGTATTCTTGTTAGACGAACCCCTCAGTAACTTAGATGCCCTTTTGCGCGAACAAGTGCGGGCAGATTTAAAGCAACTATTCCGCAGTCAAAACAAGCCTGTCGTCTACGTGACCCACGACCAAACCGAAGCCATGACTTTATCGAGTAAGGTGGCGGTATTGAAAGATGGGGTGGTGCAGCAATTAGATTCTCCTGACCGCATCTATACCCATCCCTCGAATCAATTTGTGGCGGGATTTGTCGGCAGTCCGCAAATGAACTTGATTACCCTACGCTGTGAAAATAATCATGCGATTATGGGGGATTTTAAGCTCAAGTTACCCAATTTAACCCGAAATCCTAGTAAAGTGGTGATGGGGATTCGCCCGGAAGACTTGGCCGTTGCTTCTTCTGAAGATGCCCAAACCATTCAGGGTAAAGTGTTTCTCTCCGAACAACTCGGTCGCGAAGAATTGATTAGCCTGAATGTGCATGGCTCAGAAGATATTGTACTCCGGTCTTTAGTCCCTTCAGACCATGATTGGGAGGGAGATGCGATTACGCTGATGATTCCCCCCCATAAAACCCATTGGTTTGATATTGAAACCGGAGAGCGTCTCAATCGCGAAGATTATTCGCCTCCAGTGGATTCTGTCCCTGCAACGGCGCAAAATAGGGCGGAATAATCTTGGTCTGCGAGTCCTAGGGTCAGGGTTTTCTCAACCACAGCTTTGACCCCCTGCACTAAATTTAAGTCGAGTCCGAGGGATTCGGCTTCTTTTATAAACAGATTGACATCTTTGAGCAGGTGTTTACTGGGGAAGTTGGGGTTGCTAAAATCGCGATCGCGCATTCGCTCTAATTTCTTATCAAAAGTAGGCGCATACAAAGCACTATCGCGCAAAATAGACATAAACTGCTCGATATCTACCCCTTCTCGCTCAATCATCCCCAAACTACTCGCAAAAGCGCTGGTTAGCGACCCAATAAGCTGATTCATTGCCAATTTCATCGCCGCCGCCGTCCCCACTGCTCCAGTATGCAACGGGTTTTCGCCAAAATTCTTGAGGACTCCCACCCACTTGTCATATTGTTCTGGGGTTGACCCCACCATAATCTGCAATGTACCGCTTTTAACTTGGGGAATACTGCCTAATACCGGGGCTTCGAGGTATTGGGCTGCGGCTTCAATCATCGCATCTCCCAGGGCTTTACTTTCTTGGGGTGCAATCGTCCCCATTTGGATAAATGTCTTCCCGACCAAGTGCTGCTTCATCGTCTCAGTATCGAGCAGAACGCCGCGAATTGCTGAAATGTCGCTCAACATCAAAATGATACATTCAGAGGCTTTGAGGGCAACTGTAGGGTCTGTGGTGGTATTTATGCCTGCATCCTCTAAAGGTTTCAGCTTTTCTGGAGTGCGATTGTAAGCGGTGACTTCATAACCCTTCTCCGCTAATTTCTGGGCCATGGGTGCGCCCATTAAGCCAGTTCCCAATACAGTAATCTTCAACGCGATCGCTCCTGCTATTTTATCCTTTCACGATTGATCTCACCATAAAGTTACCACTCGGCGCACCTACTGACAGAAGGATTTTGTTATTTGTCCTTGGTCATTCGTCATTCGTCCTTTGTTGTTGATTCATAACTTCATTGTTCAAGCACTTGAGCAACTGCTTCTGTAACTAATCTATGTTGAGCATCAGAAACATTACTCAATCGAAGGACAACATTTGTATCAAGCAAATACCGAGCCATTATTCATAAATGGAAGCGCGATCGCAAGCTTCATCTGGTAAACTTAAATCTGTCTTGGGAAGCTGCTCAACCCATGTTCGGAAGTCTTGTGCGCGTTCTGTCGGAGTGGCAGATTTCCACAATGGTACGCTAGTAAACTGATTACTTTGAGTTTGGCGCTTAACTACAGCGATAAACTCGGCAATTCTTTGTAATTGATCTTCGTTAAGTTGGTCGATTTTTTGCTTCAGAGTATCTCGAAGCATAGCCCATGCCTATTAACCCTATGACATTAATACTGACTTAGCAAGCTTCCATTGTTGAGCAGTCATTATAAAGTTAGCACTCAGCTAGGAGATAACACCATGAGTAAAGTACTATATGCAACCTACCACGATGGCAACTTGGTTCTCGATGAAAAACTCGATGCTGCCCTAGAAGGTCAGAAACTAACCCTAATTTTAGTAGAAACAGAATCCCCTTCTCAGTCTGAACTTGAGCAGATCAACCCCTCACATGAATTTATCGAGTGGGCGCAACAATATTCCGCTAAATTGCCACCTGAATACAAATTTAATCGCGAAGAAATCCATGAGCGATAAATTTTTTCTAGACACAAACCTCTGGGTTTATTTCTTTAGTAAAGACCCAGAAAATAAGATGGAAAAAGTTACAGGAATTATTGATGCTCGGCGATTAGCTCCGATTGCCAGCACCCAAGTTTTAGGAGAGCTTTACAATGTTCTAACTCGAAAATGTATCTTTTCAACCTCAGAAGCTCAATCGATTATTTCAGGTCTAGCAAACCGAACTTTAGTGGTGAATATAGACACATCTAAAGTTGTACAAGCAATAGAAATCAACATTCGTTACAGATACTCTTATTGGGACAGTTTAATTATTAGCACGGCATTACAAAGCGATTGTAGTATTCTTTACTCCGAAGATATGCAGCACAATCAATTAATTGAAGATAGGCTCAGAATCCTTAATCCTTTTCTTGCCGGAGATTAAGTTCAAATGCCGGATGTGGTTATGGCTACTTGGGGTTTACTTAAACTATAAAAAAGCGCTTACTACAACGAGTAAACGCCATATAAGGAGATAGAGGAAAAAGGGAAACAGCATTAAGAATTAGACCATTGACCCCCTGTTACTTCGAGTAAAGCCCCTGTGACAAAACTGCTGTCTTGAGAAGCCATAAATACATAAGCGGGAGCCAATTCTTCGGGTTGGGCGGCTCGTTTCATGGCTCCATCTGTGTCGTAGTTTGCCACTTTTTCTTTAGGCATTGTTGCCGGAATATTAGGAGTCCAAACTGGGCCGGGAACGACGGAATTGACGCGAATTTCGCGCTCGGCTAAGTTTTCGGCGAGGGATTTTGTCATCGCATGAACTGCCCCTTTACTAGCAGCATAATCAATGAGCATTCCTTTACCAATTCTGCCGACAATGCTGCCTGTATTGATGATGGTGTTGCCGGGTTTGAGGTGGGGTAAAGCGGCTTTGACCATGTAGAAGTAGCCGAATACATTAGTTTCTAAGGTGCGGCGAAATTGCTCGATGCTTAAATCTTCGGGCTGCTTTTGTACCATTTGATAAGCGGCATTATTTACCAAAATATCTAATTTGCCAAAGGTTTCAATAATTTGATCGATGGCTTTTTGACAAGTTTCGTAATCGCGAACATCCCCTTTAATGACTAAACATTTTTGCCCTCGCTTTTCTACTTCTTCGCGAGTGGTTTGCGCGTCTTCGTCGTTTTGGTCGTAAAAAATGGCAACATCGGCTTTTTCTAAAGCATAAGCGATCGCGACGGCACGACCAATCCCTGAATCTCCCCCGGTAATAAAGGCGACTTTGCCTTGGAGTTTATTAGCCGGACTATAATTCGACAAATCGCTGTCCGGCTTGAGGGCCATATCTGCTTGAGATGCGGGATAATCTAACTTTTGACCCGGCATTTCATCGGGAGTGGGGCGACGTTCTTGGGTAGAATTAGACACAGTATTAAACCTCGATTGTTCAGTCTTGAATAGGGCAAGATAAAGTAGGCTACCCTGTTTCTGTGCGATCGCATTCTGACAGGGTAGTCATAATCAATTCTTTTTAGAATAGCCATTCAACTCGTTACGATTGAGACAACCGCTAAAATTCAATGGCATATATAAGCACTGGCCGCCCGTTGTTGAAACCAACGTGCGATCGCGAGTCTTAACTCAATAGCAGTGCGGTTTATCTTATCTGTGTCTAGAATAGTTGCGAAAAGCCGGGCTTGTAATCTCACTAGAGAAGGAAACTCCGCTATTTCCAGCGAGAGAGGCTTTAATCTACCCTTTGAAGCCTTCACACCACTCGATGACGGGTAAGCCAATCTGACTGTTATTCAGGCGGTCGATTTCGCGGATTCCCGTGGGACTGGTGACATTGATTTCGGTCAAATAACCGCCAATCACATCAATACCGACAAAATATAAACCATCTTCGCGCAATTTTGGGGCAACTGCGTCACAAATCTTGCGATCGGCGGCGGTAACTTCCGTTTGTGCCACGCGACCCCCCACAGCCATATTACCCCGAAACTCCGACCCCGTAGGAATGCGATTCACCGCCCCAATAACTTCCCCATTCAGCAGAATAATGCGCTTGTCCCCCTCTTTGGCGGCCGGGAGATAGGATTGAATCATTACAGGTTCTCTGCCCCATTTCGTGCTAATTTCGATCAGAGAATTAAGGTTGCGATCGCCCCATTCCAAAAACAAAATCCCCTCTCCGGCTTTACCCCCCAAGGGCTTCAAAACCCCGGCTTCCCGCTTCTCGACAAAATCGCGAATCACGCTGGCTTCACTACTCACAATGGTTTCTGGCATCACCTCGATAAAATTCAAGGCATACAGCTTTTCATTGGCTGCTTGCAGTCCGCGAGGGGCATTTAATACCAAGGTTTTTTGTGGGTCGATCAAATCCAAAATTTGCGTAACGTACAAATAAGGAATGGTCACTGGGGGGTCTGTTCGCATGAAAACCACATCCATTTCTTCGAGGTTCAGCATTTGTTCGGGATGTAGTAAATACCATTCTTTGGTAACACTCCAACTCCCGTCTACCCATTTAACCGGTTGCAGTTCGACAGGTTCAAGTAATGCGATCGCTTTACCGTTAATAATACTCAAATGATGAGCCGAGGTAATCCAAACTTCGTGGCCGCGGGCTTGGGCGGCTTCCATCAAGGCTACGCTGGTATCGTGGGTGGGGTCGAGTTTTGTAATCGGATCGATAATAAAGGCAAATTTCATTATTGGTTGTTTGTTATTGGTTATTGGTTATTGGTTATTGGTTATTAGTTATTAGCAAACTAGAAGATTATACATTGCCTGTAGTCTCCGGGTTTCCCTGCCCAAGTTTATGTTATTGGGAGCGATTGTGAAGTGGCAAGCAACGCTGCGATCGCTCCCTTCAAATTCTCCTAATCCAAAAGTTAGGATTGGACGGGGAAACCCCGCCCCTACAGAATACTTGACAATAAAGCCAGAATCTTAACTTGTCACGAATGGTTGTGGGTGAACTATAGTCATTACAAATAAAAACCAACAGTAAGCCCCTCTCGGAGTGGGAGAGGGGTTTGGGGTGAGGGCGGTTTAAGAGTAATACGATACCTGTATTGGGAGATTACTGTACTGTACGGAAACTAATTGTAATGACTATCTTTCTAATATAAAAATTGAGGCTACTTTCCTCCCCCTCTTCCCCCTCTTCCCACTCCTCCCCCTCTAACACCGATTCACTATCTAACAAACTGTCAACTGTTATCATTCAGCCACAGGCGAATTTCGCTCACCAACCACTTTAATTCCGCTTCGCTGAGGTTTTCGCCGAAAATAGCGCGATGGCGGCGCGGAACGGGCAGCAATGTGGTTTCCTGTTGATGATGGATGGCGATACCCTGGCATAATCGCCCGGTGCGATCGCGCACTGAGACCAGTTCGACATCGGTAATCGCGTCAATTTTACCTTTTTCTCGCTTGCGGCCTTGGACTGAAGACCGTTCAACTTCAAACCCCTCTGGATCGAAACATATACGGGTTTTCTCGAAGTAATCGCTGCGATTTTGACTGAGAATCAGCCAGGCGATCGCGCCAAAGGGCAAAACCGAGCCTAACAAGGCAATGGGTAGCGAAAGTAAGAGCAAAACCACTTGAAAGGCTAATTCTACCATGGGTAACAAGCCCAGGGCATTGAGAACCAGCAAAATTAAGCCAATGGATAAAGCGGATTTGCCCCACTGCTCTTTTTCATCTGCATCTAAATCCTTAAACCCGGCAATCAGATTATTAACGCGATCGCGTCCCCATTGAAACCCGCGATTTAGGGCTTGATAAAATGGCTGTAACCACACCACCTCAAACTGAGAGGGAATTTCGATGATGAGGCGATCCAGGGATTTATTCAGCCGGGCGACCGTCTTTTTAAGGGGTTGAGAAAGAGGCTGAATTTCAAAAGACGAACCGGGAAGCCTTTTTTGAGATTGTAGGGTCGAGAGTGCCTCTTGTGTGTTGCTGTAGCGCTTTTCTAAGGCGGTTTCAGTAATGACTTCGAGCCAATTGGCAAAATGTGAATCTGTATCGGACGGTAGGCGATCGCGAAACTGAATTTTTAAATCCTGTTGCGGTAACTCCGATGGCGCAACTCCCGTGAGTAAATGAATCAACGTCGTCCCCAACGCATACAAATCCGAAGCCGCCACCGCTTTACCGCCGTATTGTTCTAGGGGGGTATAGCCATAAGTCCCGACAATGGTAAAGGTTGCGCCGGGATGAGGGGGTTTGGCTTGTACTGCGCCAAAATCAATCAGATAAACTTGCTCGTCTTCTCCCCAGATTAAATTACTCGGTTTAATGTCTCGATGTAATACTGGCGGCGATTGGGTATGTAGAAAATCGAGAATTTCTAAGACTTCTAGAGCAATTTGCTGGACTTGTTCGGGCGGGAGCGATCGCTCTTGTTGTAGCTTTTGTTTGAGCGACATTCCCGGAATCTGCTGCTGTACCAAGCCAAACCACAACACGCGATCGTCTACCGAGAAAAACTCATAATACTTGGGAATGCGCGGATGTTCCAGTTGCGCCAACACCTCGGCTTCCCGTTCAAACAGCTTAAGGTCGTTCCACTGTACCACCCCACCCAGGGCTAACAGCTTTACCACCACCGCGCGATCGCACTCCTCATCCCATGCTAACCAGGTTTGACGAGAGGGGTTAGCATTCAACTGATCGGTGAGTCTGTAACGATTCTGTAAAACGGTGTCTGGGGTCAGCATGATTCGATTTTAGCGAATGGTTGTTGGTTGTTGGTTGTTGGTTATTGGTTATTGGTTATTTCCTCCCCCTCTCCCCACTCTGGGCGGGGAAACCCCGCCCCTACACGCCCACTGCCTAAAAACCTCCCACTCCTCCCACTCCTCCCACTCCTCCCCACGCCAAAATCAAAATTATTTCCCGCCGAAATGGTCTAGAGTGTACCAATACCTGTTACATTTACCGAGTATTAGCAAGCGAAATTTTATTGATTTAGTATGAAAGTCCTGGTTATTGGTGGTGACGGCTATTGCGGATGGGCAACTGCTCTCCATCTGTCTAACAAAGGATACGAAGTAGGTATTCTAGATAGTCTTGTGCGTCGCCATTGGGATTCTAAGCTTGGGGTGGATACCCTGACTCCCATTGCGCCGATTCAGCGTCGTTTGCAACGCTGGCAAGACTTGACTGGCAAAACCATTGATTTGTTCGTGGGAGACATCACGAACTATGAATTCCTGAGTAAAACCCTGCGTCAGTTTGAGCCAGAAACCATTGTTCACTTTGGGGAACAACGTTCTGCGCCTTACTCGATGATCGACCGCGAACACGCCGTTTTCACCCAAGTTAATAATGTGGTGGGGACGTTGAATATTCTTTATGCGATGAAAGAAGACTTCCCCGATTCCCATTTGGTGAAACTGGGGACGATGGGTGAATATGGTACGCCCAACATCGATATTGAAGAAGGCTACATCACCATCGAACACAACGGGCGCAAAGATACCCTTCCCTATCCCAAACAACCGGGAAGTTTCTATCACCTCTCGAAAGTTCACGACAGCCACAACATCCACTTTGCTTGTAAAATCTGGGGCTTACGGGCAACAGATTTGAATCAAGGGGTGGTTTATGGTGTTCTTACTGAAGAAACGGGAATGGACGAGTTGTTGATCAACCGTTTGGATTATGATGGGGTGTTTGGGACGGCGTTAAACCGTTTTTGTATTCAAGCGGCGACGGGTCATCCCTTGACGGTATACGGGAAAGGGGGTCAAACTCGCGGTTTCTTAGATATTCGCGACACGGTGCGCTGTATGGAACTCGCGATCGCGAATCCGGCAGAATCCGGTCAATTCCGCGTGTTCAACCAATTCACGGAACTGTTTAGCATCCAAGATTTGGCGATGATGGTGAAAAAAGCTGGGAACTCTGTGGGCTTGGATGTGGAGATTAAACACCTCGACAACCCCCGCGTCGAACTCGAAGAACATTATTTCAACGCCAAAAACACCAAACTGCTCGATTTGGGCTTACAACCCCACTATTTATCTGATTCGTTGTTAGATTCCCTGTTGAACTTCGCCACCAAATACAAAACCCGCGTAGACCAACAGCAAATTTTGCCGACAGTTTCTTGGCATCGTAAATAAACCTTACACGAAGTTTGGGGCGGGTCATTTCAGCGATCAGTTATCAGTTATCAGTGAACCTTTGACTTGAGTCGGAGGCTTGAAATACTGAGTTATTTTTTTTCAACCCCTTGAATGGGGAAGCTAATAACCCATAAATTTGAGTAAAAGTTCGCTCCAAACTGGTGTATCAAAATTGAAGCCGATCGCGCCCTTTGATTGTTAAACCCATGTTTTTTGCCAAAAGCTTACTCCTGATTGGCGTAGTGTTACCGGGTTTGTCATTGACCGCCATCAGCACTTATTTTTTGTTTCCCGAATGGACAGCTTTAACCGCCAGCCATGAAAAGTATCAGCGTTTGGCCAATTCGGAGACATCCACTTTAAAAGAATTGGAAATCGCACAAGCGGCAGAAATGCGTCACCGCATCAATTGTTTTGCCGAAGGAGTGGGGGTTTTGGGCGGTTGGATTGTGGTAGCGATTGGCATACATGGCTTAACCCGGACTCATCAATCGCGAGAACGCTAAAAGACGAGAAAGAAATGAGAATTGCTTTATTTACCGAAACATTTTTACCGAAAGTTGATGGTATTGTGACGCGGTTACGCCATACCGTCGAACAGTTACAGAAAAATGGCGATCGCGTCTTGGTGATTTGCCCCGATGGGGGATTAAAGGAACACCAAGGGGCAAAAATTCACGGGCTTTCGGCGTTTCCTTTACCGATGTATCCGGAGTTGAAAATTGCCGTCCCTCGTCCGACAATTCGCAAAGCGCTTGAGGAATTTCAACCGGATATTATTCATGTGGTCAATCCGGCGGTGTTAGGATTAGCCGGAATTTATTACGCCAAAACCCTCGATATTCCCCTGGTTGCCTCTTATCACACCCATTTACCTCAATATATTAAACATTACGGTTTTGGAGCCTTTGAGGGCTTTTTATGGGAGTTGATCCGGGCGGTACACAACCAAGCCCAGTTGAATCTCTGCACTTCTACGGCGATGGTGGAGGAGTTGCGATCGCATGGAGTCGAGCATTTAGATTTATGGCAACGGGGAGTCGATACGGAGATGTTTCAACCGTCCCTGAAATCGGCCAAAATGCGCGATCGCCTCTCCAAAGGACATCCCCAAGACCCATTATTACTTTATGTGGGTCGGGTATCCCCGGAAAAAGAAATCGAAAATATCAAACCCGTCCTCGAAGCAATTCCCAATGCTCGCCTCGCGATCGTCGGGGACGGCCCGCACCGCAAAGTCCTTCAGCAGCACTTTAAAGGGACGAGAACCCACTTTGTCGGCTACTTACAGGGGATTGAGTTGGCTTCGGCGTTTGCCTCGGCAGATGCCTTTGTTTTCCCTTCTCGTACCGAAACCCTGGGCTTGGTACTCCTCGAAGCGATGGCTGCGGGGTGTCCGGTGGTGGCAGCCCGATCCGGGGGTATTCCTGATATCGTCACGGATGGGGCCAATGGCTACCTGTTTGACCCGAAAGATGCCAAGGGCGCGATCGCGGCGACCCAACGCCTTCTCGCGGCCCAAGAGGAACGAGAAACCCTCCGCCACAACGCCCGCATCGAAGCCGAACGTTGGGGTTGGTCGGCGGCCACTCGTCAGCTACAAAGTTATTATCAAACGGTTTTACAGTCGCGATCGGGTTTGCGGGCGGCTTAAGAAAAAAGGGGGTGTAAACAGTAAGGCAAAATCTTTTCAAACCTACGCAACCTTATTCATTTTTTGTGAAGCGAATGGTTGTATGCGTAAGTATCTAAACACTTATTTTGCCAAAAACCACGGCGTAATAGTGCGCTGATAACGCAGCTATTAATGGCGGTAAGTTCTACCGTGTCAGCT
>Ga0207419_1001438_pt1 | contig 17941 bp, 18 predicted proteins | sample ElkSloMetagenome_4_FD_184723 | JGI IMG/M metagenome (GOLD analysis project Ga0207419, IMG submission 184723) | Hot spring microbial communities from Elkhorn Slough, Monterey Bay, USA - MD2A (version 2) | ecosystem: Environmental > Aquatic > Marine > Intertidal zone > Estuary: Microbial mat ...
TCGCCAGTTGTGCGTGGGCTGTCGCCCGAAGCCTCTGGGGTGGCCGGTGTGTCAGACAGGACCTCCGGCGTCGCCATAAGGGTCCGGGATGTTCCCTCCCGTGATGCAACAGACGCTTCGCCTTGTAGTGCCGCGTCGGGTGCGGGTGCCGATAACGAAGCGGGCGAAGGCGCAGGAGGGCCTTCTGGCGGCAGCATCAGGACACCCACCGCAATGAGTGCGGTCGCAGTTGTCGCGAGGCCTGCCCAGACCCGCCGCGAAAGCAAGTCCGCCAGCCATGTCAGACCCCCCCCGGTCGGCTGTGACTGTGCCTGCCGCCGGGCAAAGGCCGCCTGCGCCTGAGACAGGGTCTGCCTTTGCCGTGCCGGGTCCGGTGCCGGTGTCGCAGCCGTCATCGCGGCCTTCAGGTCATCGAGATCGTCTTCACGGTCGGTCATGGTGCGTCCTCGGCCGTGCGCATGGCGCGCAGGGCTTTTCTGGCTTGAGATATGCGCCAACTGACCGTGCCCTCGGATACCCCGAGGATTTCGGCGGCTTCTGCGTGCGTGATATCGTCAAGCGTCAAGGCAAGCGTGTCGCGCAGGGTTTCCGGCAATGCCCCCATCGCCTGATGCAGCCAGTCGATCTGCGTGGCGGTTTCGGCATCCGCGGCACGACGGTTCGCTTCCCAGTCGCCCCAGCCGTCGCGCGCCTTGGCGTGGCGTGCCTGTTTGCGTCTGCGGTCATGGGCGGCGTTCACGGCAACGCGGTAAAGCCACGTAGTGAGCTTCGCCTGCCCTGCGTAGCTGGAGATTTTGCCCGGAAGGGCAAGGCAGATATCCTGACAGAGATCCTCGGCCTCGGGGCGTGCGCCGGTCAGCCGAAAACACAGCCCGAACAGACCGGCGTAATGACGGTCGAGGATCGCGGCGAAGGCCGCGGCATCACCATCGGCCGCAGCCCGGGCCAGTTCGCTATCGTCGGTCATCATGCGCATCACGTTGGTGAGACGTGCGGGCGGGGTCAATCCTTGGCAAGGCGGCGATTAATTTTGGCCTAGACGCTTGTGCAGATGTATTTCATCTCAAGATAATCCTCGATCCCGTGCCGCGAGCCTTCACGCCCCAGTCCCGATTGCTTCACCCCGCCGAAGGGGGCCACCTCGGTCGAGATGATACCGGTGTTCACGCCCACGATCCCGTATTCCAGCGCTTCGGCCACCTTGGTCACGCGGCTGATATCCTTGGCATAGAAGTATGACGCGAGACCGAAGATGGTGTCATTGGCCAGTTGGATGACATCGTCCTCGTCTTCGAACATGAAGAGCGGTGCGAACGGGCCGAAGGTCTCGTCGGTGCTGACCAGCATGTCCTTGGTAGCCCTTGTCACGATCGTGGGTTCGAAGAACTGGCCGCCCAGCGGGTGGGGCTTGCCGCCGGTGAGGATCTCGCCACCCTTCGACAGCGCATCGTCGAGATGCTCCTGCACCTTGTCCACTGCCGCCGGTTCGATAAGCGGACCAAGGCTGGTGCCCTCGGCCAGCCCGTCGCCGACCTGAAGCTTTTCCACGGCGACCTTCAGTTTCGCTGCAAATGCGTCATACACGCCTTTCTGGACATAGATGCGATTTGCACAGACGCATGTCTGCCCGTTGTTGCGGAACTTGCACGCGATCGCGCCCTCGACCGCGGCATCGAGATCCGCGTCATCGAAGACGATGAAGGGGGCATTCCCGCCCAGCTCCATCGAGCATTTCATGACTTGATCCGCTGCTTGCCGCAGAAGGATCCGACCTACTTCGGTCGAACCGGTGAAGGTCAGCTTGCGGACCATCGGGTTTTCACAGAATTCCTTGCCCACCTCTGATGACGAGGTCGAAGTGACCACCGAAAACAGGCCATCGGGCACGCCCGCTTCCTGCGCGAGTTTTGCCATCGCGAGCGCCGACAGCGGGGTGAGAGATGCCGGGCGGATCACGAAGGCGCAGCCTGCCGCCAGTGCGGGTGCGACCTTGCGCGCGATCATGGCGTTGGGAAAATTCCACGGTGTTATACCGGCGGCTACGCCGATCGGCTGGCGGATCACCGTGATACGCTTGTCTGGCATGTGCCCGGGAATCGTTTCGCCGTAGACGCGCTTGGCCTCTTCGGCGAACCATTCAACGAAAGAGGCACCGTAGGCGACCTCGCCACGTGCCTCGGCCAGAGGCTTGCCCTGTTCGGCGGTCATGATGATGGCGAGGTCCTCTTGATGCTGCATCATCAGATCGAACCATTTGCGCAGGATGCCGGCCCGGTCCTTGCCGGTGCGGGCGGCCCAAGGCTTTTGCGCGGCGGCTGCGGCGGTGATCGCTTCGCCCACCTCCTGCCGCGACAGATCGGGAATCCTGGCGATCACGTCGCCACGGGCGGGATTGACGACATCGAAGGTCTTGCCGCTACGGGCCTGGACCCATTCGCCTGCGAGGTAGGCGTCCTCGCACAGAAGATCGGGGCGCGACAGAAGTGATTTCAACTGGGTCGTTTCGTCGAGCATGGTGGCCTCCCTTGGATTTCCGCGTTATCTGACCCTAGACGAGGCACGGCGTAAAGGGGCGCTTGTGATGGAACTGGACGATGCCTACCAGAATGCGGGATACATCCCCGCCGGTGATACCTACCCGGACAAATGGGCAAAGGCGGCGGCGGCATATCGCGACACCGCGCTGTGTGAAGTTGATCTGGCGTACGGAGAGACACACCGCCAGACCATGGATATCTTCCATCCGGCCCGACTGTCGAAGGGCTTGTTGGTTTTCGTGCATGGTGGCTACTGGTTGCGTTTCGACAAGAGCTTCTGGTCGCATCTCGCGGCCGGGCCACTGGCCCACGGCTGGACCGTCGCGATGCCGTCCTATGACCTTTGTCCGGATGTGCGCATCACCGCGATCGGTCGACAGATCGGTGATGCGATCAGCTTTGCGGCAGCGCGCGTTCCCGGCCCGATCAGGCTGTCGGGGCATTCGGCCGGAGGTCAGCTTGCCGCGCGTGTCTCGGTGCCGGTCGGCGGTTCTCCCTGGCAAGAGCGTCTGCAGAAACTCGTCGCGATCTCGCCCGTCGCAGATCTCGCGCCCTTGATGCAGACCTCGATGAATGCCGATCTGGGTATCGACGATCACGAGGTGGGCGCCGAAAGTCCCGTGCATCTGGCACCGCCTGACTGCGATGTGACCGTCTGGGTGGGCGCGCAGGAGCGCCCAGCGTTTCTGCATCAGGCAAAGGTTTTGGCGGACGCTTGGGACTGCAAAAAGGTCATCAGCCCCGGCGAGCACCATTTTTCCGTTGTCGAGGCCCTTGCCGTGGAAGACAGTCCGCTGACGCATGAATTGCTGGGCTGAGCATTTTTGCCTGTCCTAAAGGTCAGTGTTCATTCCAAAGACCAGAATTTGTGTTTGTTTCCGCAGCGTTTTCCGCGCTTGTTATGGACCTGTTTAAGGCTGGATTCTAAGCTGGCTTCAAAGAACTTTGCGCGAATCGCGCTCTTTAAAGGTGTAGAATATGGTTATGAGAAAAGTCTTCGTCCTTGGATTGGCCGTGATGGCGCTGGTTGCTTGTGAACGGTCAGGCGATGACAATTCGATCGTCGACGGCGGTATCGACGGTGGGTTCCTGCGCGACGGGGTCGCGAACGTCTGGGTCGATCCCGATGGCTGCCAGCACTGGTATATCGATGACGGCCTCGAAGGCTTCATGACGCCCCGATTGAATCGTGACGGCACGCCCAAGTGCCAGGACACGCGCGGCGAGGTGATACTCAAAGACGGAACTTCGGTTCCGTCCGACGAGGAAGTGACTGCACCCAGCGCCTGAGGGGGCTAGCATAGAAAGTTCGTGAAAAGACCGGCACTGGCCGGTCCGTCCTGTGTTTACCGCACAGGTGTGAAACGTGCGTCGGAAAGCGTGCAATCACGCTGCACGTCCCGCCCGCAGCTGCGCAGTTCCAGGTCACGGGTCAGGCAGATGCGGACCTCCTGGATATAGTCGCCGCGACAGGTGATGGTGATCTGATCGGGGCGCATCCGCGGGTTTTCACGCAAGAACGCCTCTTCGATCACATCGGCAGGCAGGGTAACCGGCCGTGACAGATCACGCAGGACCTGCGGGCGCTCTACCGCGGCATATGCGGTGCGCGAAAGGTCGAAGTACGCCTCGGGGTCCAGTCCGGAACAGACCCCATGCTTGCGCCACTGGTGCCACGCCAGCCCGGATGTTCCCATGATGTCGGCCATGGCGGCGGTTTCGCCGCGATTGGGCGGTGCTGCATTGGTCCGGCAGTATTCGGGATAGCCGATGTCATGCTGCGGCCAGAGGCCGTGCAGGATCCAGCCAAGCCCCGTGCCGTCCTCGCATTGCGGAGAATCGCGGTCATCGCCTTCGATCTCGCACCAGTTGGGCGACCACGACAGTGCCATGACATAGTAGTCGAAGTCGCCGGCGCGGTCCTGCGCCTGTAGCGGCGTTGCGATCAGCGATAGCAGGCAGAAAAGAAGGCGCATTTTGATCTTTCATCTTGGCAGCACCGCGACTATATACCGTCCAAGTTCCCCGACAATGCGCGAACCCGGCTGTTCCGACAGTCTGCCCCAATCCAGGGCGCGGGAGAGGCTTGTCCGCTGCAAGGATGGAGAAAAGAAATGTCCGGTAGACCGATAATGGCCAAGGCGACGGCTGTATGGCTTTGTGATAATACGACACTGACCTTCAAGCAGATCGCCGATTTCTGCGGCTTTCACGAGCTTGAAGTGCAGGGCATCGCTGATGGCGACGTGGCCGCCGGCGTCAAGGGTTTCGACCCGGTCGCGAACAACCAGTTGACTCAGGAGGAGATCGACAAGGCCGAGGCCGATCCGCTCTACAGTCTCAAGCTCAAGTTCTATGCCGCTGCCGAGGGCGAGGAAAAGCGCCGTGGCCCCCGCTATACCCCGCTTTCCAAGCGCCAGGATCGTCCCGCGTCGATCTACTGGCTGGTGAAATTCCATCCAGAACTGACCGACGGCCAGATTTCCAAGCTGGTCGGCACGACCAAGCCCACAATCCAGTCGATCCGCGACAGGACGCATTGGAACATCAACAATCTGGAACCGATCGATCCCGTGGCGCTGGGGCTTTGCAAGCAATCCGAACTCGACATGGCCGTTCAGAAGGCCAACGCCAAGAAGGCCAAGGACGGTGAAGCCATGTCCGACGAGGAGCGGCGCAAACTGGTCAGCACCGAACAGTCACTCGGCACGGCCCCCGAGCCCAAGATGCCAAGCGCCATGGCGGGCCTCGAGGCGTTCAGCCTGTCCGATCCACGCGACGAGGGCGAGGACGCGGAAGACGAAGAGGAAAAAGCGGACGATCGCGATGTGAGCGATGCGGAAAGCTTCTTCAATCTTCCCGACGAGGACGGATCCGACGACGATAAATAAGGGGTGTCGCGCGCACTTCCGAAAGGGCGTCGGGCAATTGGTCCGGCGTCCTTTTTTATTCCGGTGGGCGCTGTGCGACGACAAAATGCGCTGAACGGTTCTTGCCGAAGTGCCCTGTTTCGACCAGCGCGAAGCCTGCATTGCGAAACGCCTCTTCCAGCATATCGGTGCTGAAGGTCAGAACCGGCGGCGCCTTTCCGAAGAATTGCATGACCCTGATCATCGGAGGGATCAGGACGCTCATGTTTTTCAGACATGCCGTCTTGGTGATGAGATAGCCGCCGGGTTTGAGTTGGGCGAAAAGATGCGCCAGTGTCGCGTCGAGATCGTCGACCAGATGCAGGATACTGGATCCGAAGATGACGTCGAATGGTGCGCCAGCGACGGGTGCCATGATTTCGGACTGCAAGAATGTGACATTATCGACCTGCGCTTGCGTTTTCTTGCGATGCGCAAAGGCGAGCATTCCGGGCGAAACATCGGTTGCCGTGATGTGGCGCACGGATTCCGCCAGCTTCAGGGCGGTGGTGCCAGTACCGCATCCGACCTCGAGCAAATGGTCATCTGCGTGTAGGTACTTGCGCGCCTGTGACAGCGTATCTTCGTAGGCCTTGGCATCCTTGATCGGTGAGGCCGCATATTTCGTGGCCGCCCTGTCCCAGAAGCGCGCATTGTCCATCGTGGTCTCCGGTATGATTGCAGCGCCATCATACCCATGCCTTCATGCGATATGAATTCCAAATGTGCGTGGCCGCCTCATACGTGTGTGCATCGACTGGCAGGTTCCGCTCCGATGCAGTCGCCGACGGGCTTTCCCGAACCATTTCAAAGCGACTTGCGTGCATTCAGCGCGGCGGTGATGGTGCCTTCGTCAAGGTAGTCAAGCTCGCCCCCAACGGGCACACCCTGCGCGAGAGATGTCACGGTGACCCCCGGCAGTTGATCGGCGATGTAATGCGCGGTCGTCTGTCCGTCGATCGTGGCGCCCAGTGCCAGGATCACCTCTGTTACCTCTTCGGCTCTGATACGCTCTACAAGCTTGGGAATGCGCAGTTCTTCCGGGCCGACTGCATCCAGTGCGGAAAGCGTACCTCCTAGCACATGGTAGCGGCCCTTGAAGACGCCGCTGCGCTCCATCGCCCAGAGATCAGCAACATCCTCGACCACTGCCATCTGACCGTTGCCGCGTTTGTCAGAGGAGCAGATGTCGCAGATGTCGCCTGTGCAGACATTGCCGCAATTGAGGCAGCTGCGCACGTTCGCGCCGACCTGTTGCATGGCCTGCGCAAGCGGCAACAACAAGAGTGCGCGCTTCTTGACCAAATGCAAAACCGCGCGCCGTGCCGAACGTGGCCCAAGGCCCGGCAGCTTGGCCATCAGCGCGATCAGCGTGTCGAGATCATCGGTGCTGTTGCTCATCGGGGATGCATCCGGCCCAAGGGGGTCTCATGCCTCCGGCAGGGATGTTGCGAAAACGAGAGGATCAAAAAGGCAGGTTCATGCCGGGTGGCAGACCCATTTCTTCGGCCATGCGCGACATTTCTTCCTTGGTTTTTTCGGCAGCACGCGACTGGGCGTCCTTGATCGCGGCAAGGATCAGGTCTTCGACGACTTCCTTGTCATCACCATTGAAGATCGAAGGGTCGATATCCAGCCCCTTGAGCTCGCCCTTGGCCGAGGCAGTGGCCTTGACGAGGCCCGCGCCGCTTTCGCCGGTGACCATGACGTTGGCCAGATCTTCCTGCATCTGTGCCATCTTGGTCTGCATTTCCTGCGCCTGTTTCATCATCTTGGACATATCGCCAAGTCCGCCGAGTCCCTTGAACATGGGGTGTCTCCTAGTTCTGTTTCCGTTTGCCGATGGGCGCCGTGTAAAGCACTACACCGATACACAAAGCCGCGGCAACCGCGATGAAAAGGGCAGGACTGCCGACACAACCTTCCTCCATCGCGGCAGTTTGCATCTCATTTCCGCGCCCCCAGTCAGTCACAAGGTAGGTGGCGATGCTCCATCCCACAACCACGGCCAGCCCGCCCCATTCGCTGCGGAACCGCAGCGCGACCGCCGTCAGCAGGATCAGAACAAGTACGATGGGCGACTGGGCGAGGAATACAAACTCACCGAATACGGACACCGGTTCGCCATTCCAGCCCGGGCGCATCCGGGCACAGGTGTCGGCCGCCGCGGGCCCGGCGGCCACGATCAACAGTGCGGCGGCCGTCAGTCGTCGTCGAAGGGGTCCCATTCGTCCTCAACTTCCTGAAGGGCGTCTTCGGCCGCTTGTTGTTCCTGTTGCGCTTCGGTGCGTATTTCGGTGATCCGCGCCTTGGGGAAGGCGGCGATGACGGCCTGCACCAGCGGGTGCTCTTCCGCCTCGGTCTTGCGAGCAAGCGCGGCTGCGTCGCGCGTTTCTGCGATGGTGGGGCCACCGCCCTCGGCCCTGCTGATGATCCAGCGGTTTCCGGTCCATGCCTGCAGGCGCGCGCCCAGACGCCCCAGAAGATCGGGAGCTGCGTCTTCGGTGGGTGTCACCTCGATCCGACCGGGTTGATAACTGACCAGCCGCAGCCCGGTTTCCACCTCGACCAGTAGCTTGACGTCACGGTGGTGACGGATGAGGGCCAATACGTCCTCGAAGCGTGCATAGTGCTGCAAGGCATCCGATGCGACCGCCACCGCCGTTTGCGCGCCCGAGGCGGTCGGTGCAGCCGGCGCGGTGTGGGTCGTGGCGGTGGTGGCGCGGGCCTGTGTCTGCGACGCACCCGGTGCAGGGCTGCGGCCCCCGTCCGGACCGCCGGACGGGGGCGGTGTCGCATCCTGCAGCTTGCGTACCAGATCGTCGGGTGTGGGCAGGTCGGCCACGTGGGTCAGCCGGATAACCGTCATTTCTGCCGCCATCATGGCGTTCGGCGCTATTGCCACCTCTTCCAGCGCCTTGAGCAACATCTGCCACATGCGAGACAGTACGCGCATTGGCAGGTCCGCTGACATCTGCTGGCCGCGGGTACGTTCGTCGGGACCGACGGTGGGGTCCTCGGCGGCCTCGGGCGTGATCTTGATGACGCTGATCCAATGGCAGACCTCGGCCAGATCACGCAGCACTGCCATCGGATCGACACCGTCTGCGTATTGGGCTGACAACTCGGTCAGCGCATCTGCGGCGTGACCTTTCATGATGAGGTCGAAAAGATCGAGGATGCGCCCCCGGTCGGCCAGTCCCAGCATCGCGCGCACCTGATCGGCAGTCGTTTCGCCCGCGCCATGGCTGATTGCCTGATCCAGCAGCGACTGCGCATCCCGGGCCGAGCCTTCGGCGGCCCGCGTGATGAGGGCGAGCGCCTCGTCGGTGATCTCGGCGCCTTCGGCGTCGGCGATCTTGCGCAGCAGGGCGATCTGCGCTTCGGGTTCGATGCGGCGCAGATCGAACCGCTGGCAGCGTGACAGGATCGTGACCGGAACCTGCCTGATCTCTGTCGTCGCGAAGATGAACTTGACGTGGGCGGGCGGTTCTTCGAGCGTCTTCAAGAGCGCGTTGAACGCGTTCTTGGACAGCATGTGCACCTCGTCGATGATGTAGATCTTGAAGCGGGCCGATGCGGCGCGGTAGTGGACGCTGTCGATGATTTCGCGGATATCGCCCACGCCAGTACGTGAGGCGGCGTCCATCTCCATCACATCGACGTGCCGCCCTTCCATGATGGCGAGACAGTGTTCGCATTGTCCGCAGGGATCGGTCGTCGGTCCGCCCTGTCCGTCCGGGCCGATGCAGTTCATGCCCTTGGCGATGATCCGTGCGGTGGTGGTTTTGCCGGTGCCGCGAATCCCTGTCATTATAAAGGCTTGGGCGATGCGGTCGGCCTTGAACGCGTTACGGAGCGTGCGCACCATGGCGTCCTGGCCGACAAGATCGGCAAAGGTCTCGGGGCGGTATTTTCGCGCGAGAACCTGATACTTTGGTTGGTCGGTCATCGGGGCCTTGGGGGATAGGATTCGGATGGGGATCAGCCTAGGATGTGGGCGGGCCAAGGTCCACTGCCTCGGCGCATGAGACGATATGGACGGATTTGCGATCTACGATTTTCCATTGGCTGGCGGGACGCTGGCGATTGCGCCGATGCCCGGGCGCACGCGGCACTATCACAGCGATTGGCTGCATCTTGCGCAGTGGCAGCCAGATCTTGTCATCTCATTGACTTTGCAGCACGAATTGGAACGCAAAGGCGCCGGAACGCTGGGCCGTGACCTGCGCAATGCCGGGATCGGATGGTTGCATTTCCCGGTGCCGGATATGGGTGTTGCGCCCGATCAGGGCTGGGACGAGATCCGCACAAGCGTCATGACGACATTGGCGTCCGGCGGAAAGGTACTGGTGCATTGTTTCGGCGGTTGCGGGCGCTCGGGGATGATGTGCCTGCGGCTGATGATCGCCGCGGGAGAGGGGCGCGAGACGGCCCTGGAAAGGCTGCGCAAGGCGCGGCCCTGCGCGGTGGAAACGGATGCGCAGATGGACTGGGCTGTGCGGGGTTAACCCCAGAAACGGTCGTCTGATCGGCGTATGGCGGGCGTATGACCGACGTATGGCACCTGTACATACACCAGCCATACGCCCGCGCGTCAGCGGCTCTTCTTCGACTGCGCCGAGCGATACATCTTGCCGAGCTTCTTGTAGCGGTCACGGGCCTGCGCGATGGTTTCCGAAGCGATCGCGTTTTCCCGCTTCAGCTTGTTGAAGCGGCGCAGGCGTTCGGGGTCGATCAGCCCTGCTGCGATGCCGGCCTGCACGGCGCACCCCGGTTCGGTTTCATGCGCGCAGTCGCGGAACTTGCATTGCGTCGCAGCTTCGGCGATCTCGGGGAAGGTGGCATCGATACCGAATTCGGCATCGGCCACACCCAGCCCGCGCATACCCGGCGTATCGACAAGCCAGCCCCCGCCCGCCATCCGGTGCAGCGACCGCGCCGTCGTCGTGTGCCGCCCGCGCGCATCGTCTTCGCGGATGTCCCGTGTCGCGGCCTCGCCACCTGTCAGGGCGTTTGCGATGGTGGTCTTGCCCACACCCGATGAGCCTGTCAGCGCGACGGTCTGTCCCTTGCCGCACCATGGGGCGAGGGTCGCGGGGACATCGTCGGCCTTGGCGTTCAGAATGATGACTTCGAGGTTTCGGCCAAGCGCCCTTGCCTGATCGGCGAAGGCCCCGGCGTCTTCGGTCTGATCCGCCTTGGTGATCAGGATGACCGGTGTGACCATCGCGTCATGGGCGAGGGCGAGATAGCGTTCGAGCCGCGCCGGATTGAAGTCGTTGTTGCAGGATGTGGTGATGAAGAGCGTATCGAGATTGGCGGCAATCAACTGCTTGTCGCCCGTGTTGTGCCCCGTGCCGCGCGAAAGCTCTGTCTGTCGGTCGAGAACGCGGGTCAGCCGATGTTGCTCTGGCAGGCAAAGCACCCAGTCGCCGACGGCGACCGCAGCGGTCGAGATGCCGGGGTCGAGTGTCAGTTCGAGCGGGCCGATATCGGACAGCGCGTTCACGCGGTCACGGTGGACTTCGGTTATGCGGGCGGGGGTGTGTGTCTCGAGTTCATCGATGTCGAGCTGCGACATGAAGAAAGGCGACCATCCAAGGGCCGCGCGTGTCAGGTCAGTCAATGATCTGTCCTCGTCATAAGAGAAAGGTGCGCTGACCGCCTGTGACGGTCAACGAATACCGGACGAGGAAACGAAGAAAGCTCAGCTCACCCCGGCCGGGAGGTTCCTGCTTACGACAATCATAAACATCCTCCTGCGCTGGATGTGGTTGAACGTGCGTTTGCTGGTGCAAACAGATGGGTGAGAGGCTGACAACGACCCAAGCGGGGCTCGTTATGGCTGCTACCTTCCGGTCCTGACCAGGTTGGCGAGGCGCCTGCCCGCGCCAACCCCTCACGGCACGATATAGGCCCACAAAACTGAGTCTGCAAGCCGTCAGAAGTGCATGAGCCAGCCGCCCGCCGTCTCTTCACCCGTGATCGCCGTCCAGCCGGGCGGGATTTCGGATTGCGACGCGGGCACAGGCGTCTGTCCAGCGTCGATGCGGACCGCCTGGCCGCGGGGGGCGCGAAACCGCCAGACGGCTGCGGGCACCAGATCAAGGGCGGCCCCGTCGCCGATAGCCTCGATCAGGATGTCGCGCAGACCGGTTGGTGACCGCCAGAGCGCAGCGACCTCGGGGATAGGTGGATAGCCACCCGCACCGCCGGCGCGGAAATCCGTTGTAGCCACGACATAGTCCGCGTCATCGTGCAGCGGTTGGCCATGTAGCCTGATGTTGCGCACACGACCGGCGCCGCCCCTTATTCGTAAGCCCGCAAGGTCGAAGCACGGCGGCAGGCCGAGGTCGATGTCGTATTGCAGCCCGAAAAGCGCGTCGCGGTGATATCCGGCGCTGTCCGGCACGATGAGGGGCGGTGCTTCGCTGCGGTCGGTCAGATGCACGTAGTTGGCCGCGCTTCGTTCCAGCCAGTCGCGCAGTTCGCGGCCCGTGCGCCGCACCGCGCGCAGCCTGTCGCTATAGGGAAAAAGCCGCGCCGCGTCGCGCCGCGTCAGCGGACCCGCAGGCAGCGCGATATCCAGATGCCGCCCCTGCATGCCCGCCAGCTGGAACGGGGCGACGGCCGCGATATCGCAGGGCGCATCCAGTGCCCGCGTCACCGCGCGCCGCATCACATCGGCGAAAAGCTGGCCCACCGGATCGGGCAGGATCGTGGCAAAGCGGTTGTGCAGTAGCCGGTCGGTCTTGCCGATCGGTGTCTGCATCTGTGATTGCATCCTGGCGTGATGTGGTGCGGCCAGCGCCTCGATCGCCGTGCGTGCGGGACTGGTCGGCAGGTCGGTCTGACCGTTTGGGTGCAGGCGGCTGTTGCCGTCGCGGACCTGCCAGCCGCTTTTGTCATGCGTCAAGGTCAGATCGATCTCGCCGAGGTAGCCGCCGTGACAGCCAGCCATGACCGCCGGCTTTCCGTGGATGGTGCCTGTTGCCTCGTCGACATCACGGGTCACACGGTTGCGCCCGGCCGGGAAGACATCGTGCGTATGCCCCATCAGCACGACATGCACGCCCGCCGCCTGCGCGATGACGTTGGCGGATTCCGGCGCGGGCGTGCGCGCATCGTCAAGCCCGCCATGGCAAAGCGCGATCACCAGATCGGCGTCCTTCAGGGCGGGCAGGGACTGCGCCAGAGCAGCGGTCATCGACCTGACATGCAGCCCGCAGGCCCGCGTGAGCGATGGCGGGGCAAAACCCGTCACGCCGATGCGGATGGTCCGGGTGCGTCCGTCGCTGCACACGAGCGGCCGCGTCAGGATCGTGGCGGGCAGCCAGGTTGGATCGGGGCTTTCGGCGTTGGCGCTGACGACCGGGCAGTCGAGTTGCGCCAGAAATCCCGCGAGCGCGGGGATGCCGTAGTCGAATTCATGATTACCAAGGGTCACGGCATCATAGCCCAGCGTATTGAAGGCCGCCGCAAGCGGGTGATCGCCCGCGTGGGCGAGACTGTCGGCCAGCGGGGTGCCCTGGAAAAAATCGCCGTTATCGAAGAGCAGGGTCGCCCCCGGCGCTGCTCTGCGCCGGGCAGATATCACGTCGCAAAGCGGGGCGAGCCCGCGCGCCGGATCGGGCCGGTCCGCATGATAGTCGTAGCCCAGAAGATGCATGTGCAGATCTGTGGTTTCCAGAATGCGGAGCTGTGCCGTAGCCGTCATGGGTATCCCTTCCGGATATCGACCATAAGGCGTTTGGTGCGGTCGGCCACACCTGATTTGCATCCCAAATTGCACTTGTCCGCGCCGCGTGTCATTCCAGCGGCATGCGACTCGCAGAGACAGTGACATTCGGGGGGTCCGGCCTCGATCGTGCGGCCGAACTGCGCGGTGATGTGGCCGCCTTGCGGGCGCGGGCGGGCGCGGTGGCGATACCGCTCTGGCGGGGCAAGCCCGCGGTGGTGCAGGATCGTTTGCTGCGCGTGCCGCTTGATCATCCGGTGATGGCCGATGCCGCCGCCAATCCGGTCTTTCTGGGGCTCGAGGATGATGTGCCGGTCTTTGCCGCCGATCTGTCGGCATGGACGCCGGAAATCCTCGACGATGCGGCATTGGACCAGTTTCTCGACCCCTCCCAGCAGGTCCATCCCGCGTTGCCGGGCGCGGTATTCGCCGAGTTGCGGGCGCTGATGACGCGGCTGAACCGGCGGGACGCCGAACTGGGGGCGACGGCCAAGGCGATCATGGGCTGGCACACGACGCACAGGTTCTGCGCGCGCTGCGGCGAGGAAAGCATCGTGGCAATGGCGGGCTGGCAGCGCAATTGCCCCTCGTGCGGGGGGCGGCATTTTCCGCGTACCGATCCCGTCGTCATCATGCTGATCACGCGCGGCAACAAGGTGCTGCTGGGCCGTTCGCCGGGATGGCCCGAGGGGATGTATTCGTTGCTGGCTGGATTTGTGGAACCCGGCGAGACGATCGAAGCCGCCGTGCGCCGCGAGGTATTCGAGGAAACCAGCATCAGGGTGGGCGAGGTCGATTATCTCTCCAGCCAGCCGTGGCCCTATCCCTCTTCCCTGATGATCGGTTGCGCGGGGGTCGCGCTGAACGAGGAGATCACCATCGACCCGGTCGAGATCGAAGACGCGCTCTGGGCCAGCCGCGAGGAGATCGCGCTGGCCTTTGCCGGCGAGAATCCCGCACTGCTGCCTGCGCGCAAGGGCGCGATCGCGCATTTTCTGCTGCAGGCCTGGCTGTCCGACACCCTGGATTGAGGAAGGTACCGCATGAAGTTCAGCACCCGCGAGGATATCGAAGTACCCATCGAGTTCGCCTTCGCGCGGGTCAGCGATTTCGACGCCTACGAGCGGCGCCTGCTGCGGCAGGAGGTCGATATCAGCCGCAGGACAGCCGGACCCGTGGACGTGGGCACCACATGGGACGTCGCGTTTTCGTTCCGCGACCGACCGCGCCGCCTGACGGCGGAACTCGTCAGTTTGGAGCCACCGTCGGGCCTTGCCATCCACAGCCTGTCGGACGGGCTGACCTTGATAACGGAGATCGAGCTGATCGCGCTGTCGCAGGCAAGTACCCGCGTGATGGTCAGCGTCGAGGCAAAGGCCAAGACCCTGGCGGCGCGGGTCTTGCTGCAATCACTGAAGCTGGCCAAGCCCACGCTGACGAAACGCTTCGAGGGTCGCGTGCTGGGCTTTGCCCGCGAGATCGAGGACCGGTATCGCCGCGACGTCTAGACGCTTTGTGATCTAGTGCGCCTCTTCGTGCCGGCGGGCGGCGGCGGGATAAACGCCCATGATCACGAGGTGATTGGTGAAATAGGCCAGTTCCTCGAGTGCGCGTGCGACGTTGGCATCCTCGGGGTGGCCTTCGATCTCGGCGTAGAATTGTGTCGCCCTGAAATCGCCGCCGACCATGTAGCTTTCAAGCTTGGTCATGTTGACCCCGTTGGTGGCGAAGCCGCCCATTGCCTTGTAGAGCGCCGCGGGAATGTTGCGCACCCGGAAGACAAAGCTGGTCACCATGCCGAAAGCGCCACGTCGGGTGTAGTCGGGCGCGTTCGCCATGATCAGAAAGCGCGTGGTATTGCGCGCGTGATCCTCGATGTGACGTGCGAGCACCTCGAGCCCGTAGATATCGGCCGCCAGTTCCGAGGCGAGCGCGGCCATGCGGGGATCGCGGCTTTCCGCGACATCGCGTGCCGCGCGGGCATTGTCGGAACTGGTGCGCCCGTGAATGCCGTGGTCTTTCAGAAAGGTCGCGCATTGCGGCAGGATGACGGGATGGCCAAAGGCTTCCTTCACCTGCGCAAGTGCGGTGCCGGGGATGCCCAAAAGGTTGATGTGGACCCGCACGAAGGTTTCATCGACGATATGCAACCCGCTTTCGGGCAAGAGCGAATGAACATCGGCGACGCGACCGTATGTCGAGTTTTCGACCGCGATCATGCCCAGATCGGCCTTGCCGTCGCGCACGGCCTGAATGGCGGAATCGAACGTCGTGCAGGGCAGGGGATCGTGGTCGGGGCGGGCTGTGACGCAGGCCTCGTGTCCATATGCGCCAAGTTCGCCCTGAAAAGCGATTTTCGGTGACATGACTGTGACCTCCTTGCCCGCTGACGATATAAAATGGGCACTTCGTCGCGGCTCTACACCTTGCAAGTTCGTGAGGGAAGCGGATAAGAGAGCGCAAAGTTTTGTACGGGAATGGAACGCGACATGTTCGACACAATGACTATGACGAAAACTGTCGGAGCGCTGTGCGGCGCACTTCTGATTTACCTGCTGGGGGGATGGTTCGCCGAGGCCGTGTTGCATTCTGGCGGACATGACGGTGAACAGGCCTATGTGATTGCCGTTGCCGACGACACCGATGTCGCCGAAGAGGTCGAGGAAGAAGTGCCGTTCGACGTGGTTTACGCCTCGGCCAGTGCCGAAGAGGGCGAGGGGCTCTGGCGGGCCTGCCGCGCCTGCCACGCACTTGAGCCCGGCGAGCACGGCACCGGTCCTGCACTGCACGGGCTGGTCAATCGTGAGGTGGCGTTCTACGACGACTTTGATTACTCGGGCGCACTGGTCGAGGTGGCAGATGTCTGGACACCCGAGAACATCAGCGCCTTCATCGAGAACCCAAGTGGCTGGGCCCCCGGCACGGCGATGGGCTACAACGGGATGCGCGATGTCGAGGATCGGGCGAACCTGATCGCCTATCTGGCAACATTCGAATAAATCCGATCACCGTGACAGCGTCGGCAAGCCGTGCCCCCGGGCGCGGCTTTTTCGTGCGGCTTTTGCCGATCAACGGTCGATCACGCAAACTCAACTTGAATGTTTGCCAAAGTCCAAATTTACTCCATCTCATTCAAGCAAACGCGTCACTTCGGAGTCGTCCCATGCGTAAACGCCCGCAGCCCCGTGTCATCGCAGCCGCCAGAGACCGTGATCAGCATCTGGCACAACGCCTGGTCCTGGGTGCAGTCATCGCAGTCGCCGCGATCTGGGGCGCTAGCGAACTGTCCGCCGAGACAATGGAAAGCCACGGGTTCAACGAATATGGCGAGCTGAAGTACGGTCCGGATTTCCCGCATCTCGACTACGTCAATCCCGATGCGCCGGTAGGCGGCGAAGTCAGCATTTCGGCGCAGGGCAGTTTCGACAGCATGAATCCGTTTTCGACGCTGAGCGGGACGCCGGGCACACTGGCGTCTTCGATCTACGAGCGTCTGATGACGACCACCTCGGACGAGGTCGGATCGTATTACTGCCTGCTGTGCACCACGATCGAATATCCCGAAGACCAGGCCTGGGTGATTTTCAATCTGCGTGACGACGTGTTTTTCTCGGACGGGACGCAGATGACGGCACAGGACGTCATTTTCACGCATGCGCTGTTTCGCGAACAGGGCACACCGTCGTACCGCGCGGGAATCACGCAACTGGTGACCGAATACGAGGCGCTGGATGACTTCACGGTAAAGTTCACCTTCTCCGAAGACGCCCCCACACGCGGTCGGATCACCCAGATGGGCAGCTCGATCGTCATGTCGGAAGACTGGTTCACGCAGACGGGCGCACGTCTCGACGAGCCCCGCCTCGAGGTCTCGCCTGGCACTGCCGAATATGTCATCGCCGAAGTCGATCCGCCGCGTCAGATCATCTACGCGCGCAATCCCGACTATTGGGGCCGGGATCTGCCGATCAATATCGGACGCGGCAATTACGACAGCATCCGGGTCGAGTATTTCGCCGACTCAAGCGCTGCGTTCGAGGCATTCAAGGCCGGGGAGTTCACCTTCCGGCGCGAGAACAGTTCGATCAACTGGGCGACGTCCTATGACTTTCCCGCGATCGAGAACGGCTATGTCGTCCGGACCACGCTGGATGACGGCAACCTGCCCGGTGCGACCGGTTTCGTCTTCAACATGGAGCGCGAGAAATTCGCGGACAGGCGCGTGCGGCAGGCAATCGGGCTTGTCTACAATTTCACCTGGACGAATGACAATCTTCAGTACGGTCTGTTCCAGCAGCGCGAAAGTTTTTGGGAAAACGACCGGCTGAAAGCAGTCGGTCTGCCCGAGGGACGCGAGCTGGAAATCCTCGAAGGGCTGCGCGACCTGCTGCCCGAAGAAATCTTTACCGAACCGGCCGTGCTGCCGCATACGTCGGGGGACAGGCCGCTGGACCGGGGCAACCTGCGGCGCGCGCTTGCCCTGATGGAAGAGGCGGGCTGGACCACCGGCGAGGACGGGCTGCTGCGCGATGCGGACGGGAATACGCTCGACGTGGAGTTCCTCGAAACACGTCAGTCCTTCGATCGGATCATCAACCCTTATGTCGAAAACCTTGCCCGGCTTGGCGTGAACGTCACCTACAACCGCGTCGATCCGGCCCAGTATCAGGCGCGGGTCCAGTCGAAGGAATACGATCTGATCTTCGGCGGATACAGCAACGGCCTGCAAGAGGGGCGCGGTTTTTCCCAGAAAT
>Ga0207419_1001441_pt1 | contig 17910 bp, 20 predicted proteins | sample ElkSloMetagenome_4_FD_184723 | JGI IMG/M metagenome (GOLD analysis project Ga0207419, IMG submission 184723) | Hot spring microbial communities from Elkhorn Slough, Monterey Bay, USA - MD2A (version 2) | ecosystem: Environmental > Aquatic > Marine > Intertidal zone > Estuary: Microbial mat ...
GGATTTGGAGCAATTTGTATCTGTAAAACTAAGCATTCCCCGCTTTGGGCAAGCAGAGTCGCTCAACGCGGGGCTTGCTACAGCTGTTATATTGGATAATTGGAAGCGATTATGATCAATATAATTTTATGTATCGATAAGTTACATCTGCACTTACTTGGACAGGAGGTGTATCCGGATTACTGTCATCGTCTACATCAAATGCTTCTGGTCGCGTTAATAGCATTTCATTAAAATCAAGCTCCAGCTCATATTCTTCATCATTAGCTGATACAAATTCTAATTCAAGCTCTGTTGTATCTGAATTAATGGAGTAGTTGCCTGCAATTTGACCAGATTCCCCGCTTATTACATTTATATACTGAACAAATTCATCTCCTTCAAAAAACTGATATTCTAATGAAAGCAGGTTAAAAATAAAAGGATTATAATAACCATTTAAACCTGGCCCACCATTGCTTATTTCTACGTTTTTCAATTCCCAGTAGCCTATCAATGTGGGAACTGGCTCGGGTTCTTCAACTACTGGCTCCTCATCGGAACATGCAAAAAAAACAACTGATAATAGCAAGGATAAAACACACCCTTTAAATAGTCTAAGTTTTTTCATATAATTTCAATTATTAGTTAATTATTTAGTTTTTCTTCTCATGAAACAATTGACAAGTCAACAAACAACTAAAATAGCAATTTATTTGTTTGGATTGAGAATTTATTGGTAAAATTTTCTTTTTAAAATATTAGCTAATCCAAATTTAGCTATCCTTAATATGTTTTACTGAAGTTTAGCACCTTAAAAATTTATAAATAAAATATCATTCCCATGTGAAGGACCAGACGAGTGTTTATCAAGAAATCAATTTTTACCAAATATGGTGCTAATCTTCAGTTATCTGATCTATGGCTCCACAACAATTCTACCATTAAGCCACCAAAACGATCGGTATCCATATAGGCAAACCTTCCTGAACCCGGCTGCCCTTTTTCGCCCCAGCCGCCACTTTGGGCTACCGCGAAACCACGAGAAGTCAGATGCCTTATAGCCTTGTCAATGTCGGGTACGCTTAACCCTATATGCTGAATACCTTCCCTACGTTTTTCTATGTGATCTGTATAGACTGTAGGCGCTTGTAAAGGTATACACCACTCGTATACAATATTGCCATGACGCTGCCAGCCGAGTTTCATATCAAAATCATGTGCTTTGCCATAGTAGCGCTTTTCCCAAACATCTGTATGAGTTACATTCATAGCGGGTATGCCAATTTGCTGCCAATATTCCGAAACCTCTTCAGGGCTATTGGTAGCAAAAGCATATTGACTAAACCTTCCATCGAAGGGTGCCTGGGCTTTTAAGTTGCTATGTATATCGGGTGCATGCAGTAAGCCCAGTACATAGTCACCTGCTCCGTAAGTATCAAATAGCGTATATTGAAGTTCTATATTATCCAGTTTGATGGTGCCTTGTTGTACTATTTCTATTTCTTTCGAGGTAATACGTTCCAATTCTGCTTCATATGCATCTTTGTTTGAAAAGCGATGCATTAAACTAAAAGCCGATGGTCCGTGTAACTTTAAATAATCAGTAAAATAACTGTTACCATTCCCCGGTTGCAGCCATGTTATATTCGCTTCACCTAGTTTTGCTAAAGCTATTTTTGCACTAAAACTGGTTGTGTCGTTTCGATACATGTTATTTTTAAAAATTATTTCATCAATAGGACCGATAGATGTAAAACCAAAGCGTTCCCAGCCTTGAATCACGTTTTCAATATCATCTACCAAACACAATATTTGATCTACTTCTTTATAAACGTCAGGCATTTGAGCATTTACAATTCTGAATTGCAGCATTAGTAGTATTATCAGCGTTGTTAACTTTTTCATAGGAGCTTATTATTGAAATGAAGAATCTTGTATTACGTAAATTTAAACATTAACAAAAAGTAAAGCTAATATCTACAACATAAAAAAACCTGCAATAAGCAGGCTTTCAGTATTTAATGACTGTAATTGAAAAATAAATTACAAATATTTAAACTCATGGCCATCGGTTAGCTGAGTTACAAATTTATGCATGAGATTGATAATATGATCAAGGTCGTCCTTGTGAATCATTTCCACTGTAGTATGCATATATTTCAAAGGCAAAGAAATTAAAGCAGAAGCCACTCCTTCATTACTATAGGCAAAAGCATCAGTATCCGTTCCAGTAATTCTGGAAGAAGCCGACCTTTGAAATGGAATTTTATTTTTACTGGCAGTATCTATTAGCATCTCCAAAAGCCTGTTGTGAACAGCGGGAGCATAAGTTAGCACCGGGCCTCGTCCAGCTTTTTGATCGCCTTGTTTTATTTTATTATAGTGTGGTGAGTAGGTATCGTGGGTTACATCAGTTATTATCGCCACATTTGGTTTTATTTTTTGGGCTATCATTTGCGCTCCACGTAAGCCAACTTCTTCCTGAACAGCATTTACAATATAAAGGCCAAAAGGAATATTATCGTTATTTTCTTTTAACCGCTTGGCCACCTGTGCAATCATATAGCCACCAATTCTATTGTCAAGAGCCCTTCCAGCTAAATATCGATTATTCAACTCTATAAGGTCTTCATCGAAGGTGACTACACAACCTACATGGATTCCCATTTCTTCAATTTCTTGTTTATTGTCACAGCCACAGTCCAGCACAACTGTTTCCACATTAGTTTTGCGTTCTTCTTTATTATCTCGCACATGAATTGCAGGCCATCCAAATACTGCATTTACTACCCCTTTGCTTGTATGTACCTTGGCTCTTTTGCTGGGAGCTATTTGATAATCTGAGCCACCATTTCTAATCACGTAAATATATCCATCATCAGAAATATAATTTACAAACCACGAAATTTCATCAGCGTGAGCTTCAAGTACTACTTTATATTTTGCCTCAGGGTTTATTACAGCTACAGCAGTACCGTACGTATCTGTGAACTGGCTATCGGTATAATTTTTAATGTAATCCAACCAAATTTGTTGACCTGAACTTTCAAATCCTGTGGGTGCATTGTTGTTGATATACTTATATAAAAAGTCTTTACTTACTTGATCCATTTAATCTACTTATTTAAAATTAAAAGCTGCAAAAATAAGCATTGCCCAACAGTAAGCATAACATTATGACAAAGCATTTAAATTAAATGCCCCATCGAGCTAAAAATCCACGACCATCTACATGTACAAATGCAGGGTGACTACTATTGGCGCCATACAAGCCAAGGCCCCCAATGAGATTTTTATACCAGGTTTGATCCTTCATATCATCAATTATCTTATACATTACCCGTGCATCTTTCTTGTTACTGTAACCATCTTTATTGATGTCATCCATTTTGAAATCACTATTATTGTCAATGAATACATCAGCTGCATCACCAAATACGTGCCTACTGTATTTTACATTGCCTATGGCTTTATTATAAAAAGGGGTTCTATATCCGCTCATTACGGTCATGTTTTCTACTTCCACACCTTCTTGTTCCAATTCATCAATTACCAGTTCCAACTTTAAGAGTAATTTCTCTTTTAGCACCAAGTATTTAGGAAAATTTCCTGCTTGCTTGCACATAAACTCTCCAATAGAAAAATGAGGGGACACCTTAACATCAAAATTTGCTTTGGTTAATTCAATAAACCCTTTCGGTAACGGATAATTAGCATTTTTTGAAAGCGGATAGCTCCCAATTTTATAACCATTAAGCTTTCCATTGCTTAGGTTTTCATAGGGTACCATTACAAAAAAGTTGATTTTTACTGAATCTTGTTTGCTTTGATTATAAGCGGTAACTTGATATACCCCTTTTGTTTTAGGAGCACGCCAACGCCAGTGAGTTTCATCATCCTTATTTAATACTCCTGCTTCGCTAATTAGATAGTAATTTTGTAATTGGTTTTCGAAAAGTATTTCTATTGCTCGTTCTTCATTGGGCAAAACAAAAACACCAAAAACAGAATATGGAATAACAATATCTTCAACTTGCAAACTGAAAGAAGCTTTTTCTCTCAATTGTGCATTTGCAAAATTTGAAATAAATAGAATTAAAATAATTAATGTTTTTCTCATAAAGCCTCCTCTTTAATCTCTATTGCTTTTTTCTGGGCCACATCATGACCATATATATCATCTCTAAAATTTAAATTGCCATACTTATCAACCCAGCTGGTAAGATATACTATATGTACAGGTATCGGTACTGGCAAATTCACGTTTACAGGTTCTTCTTTATTCATTATCTCTTGCTGTTTTTGTTGATCCCATCCTGCTTTATTTCTTAAGAGATGCTCTGCCAACTCAAAAGGGTTTTCAAGCCTGATACAACCATGGCTGTAATCACGATCATCTTTTTCAAATAAATATTTGGCAGGTGTATCATGCATATAAATACTATAATTATTTGGAAACATAAACTTCACTGCGCCTAACGCGTTGAATGATCCTGACTGCTGCACAATAACATAAGGAAAATTGTCTTCAGAGATATTAGACCAATTTACCCGGTAAGGATCAACTTCATTAGCGTTTCTTCCCCATCCATCTAACAATTTGTAGTTATTGCTAGGTAAATACCCCGGGTTAGCTTTAATTTTTGGCAGCATTTCTTCTGAGGCAATAGAGTAAGGTACAGTCCAGTGAGGATTAAATACAATATACTCTAGCTTATCGCTAAACATAGGAGTGGAATCATATTCTTTACCTACCACTATTTTCATACCTATTACTTCTTTCTCATCCTCAATTATCCGCATTTTAAATTGAGGTACATTGATCATGATATATTTATTTTCAAATTGCTCAAACCAACGCAAACGTTCCATATTTAATCCAATAGTTTCAATTCGCTGATCTATTGGCACTAGCATAGCTTCAATAGTTGCTTCATTTAGATCACCAGTCACTTCACAGTCCATTCTCATTTGGTATTGTCGCAATGCCTCTTTAAAGTTTTTTGACAATTTGCTATTTTTTGCAAAATTTTGCCCGAGGTCTCCTGTCGTAGCAAGAAATCTCTTTACTGGCAATACAAGGTCTGAAGTATCGCCACCATCAAGTCGTGAAGCATTAGGCAAGGATGGAAAACCTCCATCAGCTTTGAGCTTTCTATATTCTTTTAATTTTTTGGCTAATGACCAATAATATTTCATATTGGGCTGCAAATTGGTAAATGATTCCTTGATAGAACCTTCATCCAGAGCCCTGTTTACATATTTAGCGTAATCCAACTTTGGAGGATTTACAAACCAGGCGGAATCAATTTTATCAGGACTAATTTTACCTGCATTTAAATGCGACGCTAATACAATTGCTGATGATGATGCGCATAAGTCGAGCATAATTAATGGCAACACATCATGTAATACACCTTCTACATACGCTTGATCTATGAGTTTTTCCATATGGTTAAAATTGTAGTCATTCGGCTCCAGCCCAAGATTTCTTACATTTTTAACATAACCAATTAATTCTTTCAGATCATCTGAGGGTCTATACTCAGCATTCCAAAGCAACTTGTAATCATTGTCCTTGTACAACGAAATAAATAGGCTTTGCAAATAATCCACCCGATAGGTATCTTTAATTATCTTGCTTAAACCCATGGTATCAAGATAATTTTTAATCAACCTACTCATAATTTCATTTCTCTGATCTATCTCTTTTATGGTCGAGGGATTTTCAATGAAAAACTTTACTTCTAAAGGCTCGATTTCATTAGCTGGTACTTTATCAGGAGCGGTGCGCCTTGAACAGGAACCAATAAAAATGAATAAAAAAATTATAAAATAGCTTAAAAAGTTTCTCACGGTATCCTCCGGTTAGTTAATTCAAAAAGTTGTTGAAGGTATATATTCTTAACATACCCTTATAATGTTAAAGGACTCAACATGTATTTGTTTTATATTAAAGATAGATCTGGAGAAATTTATAAGAATGTTACTATCTGATGAAATGATTATTAATTTTTATAAATGAGTTTCAACTTAATTAAATTATTACTAATCTTGCGCCGCAATAAACTGAATAACAACTGTTTAAATGAAAAAAAAGTAATTTATTTCTTCTTTTACTACTCATTGTAATTTATGGTGGCATAGATATTGAACATAAAAATCAGGAAGCAATTAAACTTATCACTGTTGTTCTGTGTTGTAGTAGTCCATAATTATAAAGTAATTCATAATAAAAATAGAATATGTACAAATGATTTTGCCGGATTCACTTAGCCTTACCGTTAAATAATAGTTACTCAGGCCTCATCAAATTTGTACGTAATTAACTGATAAATAATACATTGTACCAAAACAGATAATGATTGCATTTAGTGGAAAATGCTTTTTATCTATCTTGCAGGAAAATTATGATAAATCATAAAGTAGCCATATTAGATTTAGGTACCAATACCTTTCATATGATAATAACAGAGTTATTGCATGACGGGTACAGTGTTATTTATCGTGAAAAAATTGCAGTAAAAATTGGCCAAGATGGAATATCAAAGGGCTATATAACAAATGAGGCAATAAAGCGAGCGTTAAAAGCCATGGTACATTTTAAAGCCATTTGTGACAAATTAGGTGTGGATGAAATACATGCCACTGCCACAAGTGCTTTTAGAAATGCACAAAATGGTATCGATGTAGCATTTAGAATTGAGCGTCTATCTGGTATTAAGGTAAATATTATTAGTGGTGATAAAGAGGCTCAACTTATATATCAAGGTGTTAAAAGAGCACTACGTATAGGTAATGAAACCTCAATGATATTAGACATAGGAGGTGGCAGCAACGAGTTTATTATTTGTAACGAAAACAAGATTTTTTGGAAAAGAAGTTTTGAAATAGGTGCTCAAAGATTGTTAGATAGATTTCACAAGTCGGAGCCGATAAGTGCTGTTGATAAAAATGCGTTAGAAGATTTTTTAGCAAAAGAACTACTTCCTTTAACCAGAGCTATTAAAAAATACTGCCCCTCAGTATTGATCGGAGCCTCCGGGTCTTTTGACTCAATGGGGGAAATAAGCAGGCAACAACAAAAAACAAACAAACTACCCGGACAAACAGAATATACTTTACCGACGATTCAGCTCACTGACATTCATAACCAATTGATTGACAAAAATAGGGAAGAAAGACTTAAGATACCAGGATTGATCGAAATGCGGGCAGATATGATTGTTGTTGCCTCAATACTTATTAATTATGTGGTGTCTACTTATAATTTTGAGAAAATCAGAATTTCTGGTTATTCACTTAAAGAGGGCATCTTAAATGATATTCTCAATAGAGTTTATTACAACCAGCCCATCCCCGAATTATAAAGATTATTCGCATTCATAATAGGCTAATTAAATCATTCTACTATTTTTGCAATTCAAATACGTTGCCTATTTATGTACACCGTTAATTACCTCAAGAATTTTTGTAAGAAAGTATTTTTGAAAATTGGATGCTCAGCCGAGGATGCAGCTTTAGCAGCTGAAGTGCTTTTATCGGCTGATACTCGAGGAGTAGATTCACATGGAGTAGCTAGACTAGCTGGCTATGTAAGATTGTGGGAAAGCGGGCGTATCAATAGTACACCTAATATAAAATTGGTGCACGAAACCCCGAGCACAGCAGTAATAGATGGTGATAAAGGATTGGGGCTGGTAGTGGCTCCAAAAGCAATGGAAGTAGCTATGGAAAAAGCTAGAAATGTAGGTACTGGATGGGTATCGGTACGTAACTCAAATCATTTTGGTATTGCAGGCTATCATGCCATGCTTCCCTTACATCATGACATGGTTGGAATGGCACTAACCAATGCAAGTCCTTTGGTGGCTCCCACTTTTTCTGCCGAGAGACTTTTGGGAACCAACCCGATTGCAGTTGCCATTCCCGCGGGAGAGCAGCCTCCGTTCGTAGCAGATTTTGCTACCACTACCGTAGCGAATGGAAAACTGGAAATACTTGAGAGGAAGGAAGAAGAGGCCCCCATCGGATGGATACAAGACAAGGAAGGCAAACCTGCCACTAATCCTTCGTCGGTGAAGCAAGGAGGAGCATTATTGCCCCTGGGTGGCACCAGAGAAAGTGGTAGCCATAAAGGTTATTGTTTAGGATCTATTGTAGATATTTTTTCCGCGGTGTTTTCAGGTGCTAATTATGCCAGCTGGGTTCCTCCTTTTGTTAGTTTCTTACCTTTACCAGAAAACCCTGTAGGTGATGGAATTGGACATTTTGTAGGTGCTATGAGAATAGATGCATGGCGGCCCGCAGATGAATTTAAAAAGCATATGGATCAATGGATTGGAAGGTTTAGAAACGCACAACCCGTTCCTGGGCAAGACAAAGTGTTAATCCCCGGAGACCCTGAGAGAGAGATTAGCTTGAAAAGAGAAAAAGAAGGCATACCTTTATTGCCAGCTGTTGTAAATGACCTTCAAAAAATTGCTGATAGGTTTCAATTAGAGTTTAGGGTATGAATATTATTTATTTTAGGTAAAATACAAACCCCGGACTGATTATTAGTGGATTATCCTGATAAAGGCTTCCAGGGTCAGTAGTGAGTACATACAAAACAGATAAATATGCACCTCCTCTTTCACTTTTATTGAACCATAAACCACCGCCTACTAAAATGTTATCACCCCAAGTACGTTCGCCAATAAAATTTAACATTGAAGGAATAAAACTTAAATATTCATACTCAAAGTGCAAGAAAAAAGTTTTTGGGATATTGACTCTTGTAAAAATTCTGCCGCCATAGATGTCAAAATTGTTACCAAACCGGCGTTGATAACGATAAGTAGTACCTAACCCAACCGACCACACTTGAGGAATTAGATCATATCCTGAGAGTGGGGATATGTCAAAAAAGAAAAAATTAGAACCTAAAGACAACCCTATATTTCCACCAACATAAGTTCTTTCTAAAAAAGTAGGCTTAAATTCTACGTTATCTTCTTGTTTTGGTAGAGCCTCTTCAGAGGTGGCAGTAGTATCTTGTTCTTCCGGTTCATTGTACTCAGGGTCAAATTGCGCTACTGATTGAATTGATAATATCAACCCTATTAATAATAAAATATATCTCATCTTACTCTTCTACAATAATATAAAGATCCTCATTTTCCTTCTTCATCAGGTATTTTTCTCTGGCAAACTTTTCAAGTAGCTCCTGATTAGAGAAAAGCTCCTCTCTGTCTTTTTTCACTTGATCAATTTTCTCAAGATAATAAGTTTTTTGTTTTTCAAGATTAGTCAGCTTTCTTGAGAGTCTATATTGATTTAAGAAATCGTTGGAATCAAAAAACAACATCCATATAAGGAATACGCTACCTGCTATAAAATAAAAGCTTTTGGTAAAAGGAGGCATTTTATTCAACCATTGCATATTGTTATACTTTAGAAATGATTATCTACGAAGTTAGATAAAAGTACTGAAAAACAAAAGCCTTGCAATGCACAAGGCTTTTAGCTTTTATCAGTTATTTTTTCTTAGGATAAAACGCGGTTTCTCCTAACTCTTCTTCAATTCTTAACAATTGATTGTACTTAGCCATTCTATCTGAACGGGATAATGAACCAGTTTTTATCTGTCCGGCATTAGTGGCTACTGCAATATCGGCAATAGTAGAGTCTTCGGTTTCACCTGACCGATGAGAAATTACTGCTGTCCAACCTGCCTTATGAGCCATTTCAATAGCTGCCATTGTTTCACTTAAAGACCCTATTTGGTTTACTTTAATTAATATAGAGTTTGCAGCTTTTTCATCGATACCTCTTTGTAGAAATTTCACGTTCGTAACTAACAAATCATCCCCTACTAGTTGACATCTATCGCCAATACGAGCTGTTAATAATTTCCAACCTTCCCAGTCATTTTCATCACAACCATCTTCAATGGAATCGATAGGGTATTTAGAAATTAACTCATCAAGATAAGCCACTTGCTCCTCACGAGTTCTTACAACTCCATTGGCACCTTCAAACTTGGCATAATTATACTTACCATCTTCATAAAATTCAGACGATGCGCAATCCAAAGCAATTTTTACATCTTCACCAGGTTTATATCCGGCCGCTTCAATGGCTGTTAATATACTATCTAAAGCTTCTTCGGTACCTCCAGAAAAATTGGGAGCAAAACCACCTTCATCACCAACGGCGGTACTTAATCCCCTATCTTTAATTATTTGTTTTAGTTTATGAAATATTTCAGCACCACAGCGCATAGCTTCGCTAAAAGTAGGTGAACCTACAGGTCGAATCATAAATTCTTGAAATGCGATAGGCGCATCGGAATGAGATCCACCATTGATAATGTTCATCATTGGTACCGGCAGAACATAAGTATTAACACCACCTATGTAACGATACAAGGGCATATCAAGCTCAGCTGCAGCCGCCTTAGCTACTGCTAATGAAACACCTAAGATAGCATTGGCCCCTAGCTTACTTTTATTATCAGTTCCATCAGATTCAATCATTATCTTATCGATCAATTTTTGATCAAATACTGAAAGACCTATTATTTCATCAGCAATTGTTTCATTTACATTTTCTACTGCTTTAAGTACGCCTTTACCTAAAAATTTAGATTTATCTCCGTCTCTTAGTTCCACAGCTTCATTTTCTCCAGTAGAAGCCCCGGATGGAACTGCAGCTCTACCCAAAATTCCATTTTCAGTTACTACATCAACTTCTATTGTAGGATTACCCCGAGAATCGAGGATTTGTCGTCCTGTTACACTTTCTATTAAGCTCATAGTGATCATATTTAAAAATTAGACATTAAATCAATAAAATTATCAAATAAATACCTTGAATCGTGAGGTCCTGGAGTAGACTCGGGATGATATTGAACAGAAAAGGCAGGTTTGTTTATTAGCTTGATGCCTTCAATGGTACCATCATTTAAATTAATGTGAGTGATTTCCAAATCCTTAGAATTTTTTATGTTATCTGCCACAACCGCAAAACCATGATTCTGAGTAGTGATTTCACTTTTACCTGTTAACAGGTTTTTCACTGGATGGTTAAGCCCCCTGTGACCGTGATGCATTTTATAGGTAGGCATATTACAAGCCTGAGCAAGTAGTTGATGACCCAGACAAATTCCAAAAAGAGGTTTTCCCTTTTCCATTATTTCCTTTACTGTAGTAGTAGCATAATCCATAGCAGCAGGATCTCCGGGACCATTGGATATAAAATAACCATCAGGATTCCATTTTTCCATTTCAGCCAATGAAGTTTTGGCGGGAAAAATTTTACATATGCAGCCTCTTTCAATAAAACTTTTTAGAATATGTTGTTTAATGCCTAAATCTAGTACCGCAACTTTAAATTTGGCATTTTTCTCATTACCTTCTATATAAGATTGAGCAACTGTTACTTTAGTAGAAAGCTCCAAACCGCTCATGTCTGGCACTTTTTCTAACTCCCAGCGTAAAACTACAGTATCGAGCTCCTCAGAAGAAATGATGGCATTCATAGCACCTTTTGTTCTAATATGCCTTACAAGCTTTCTGGTATCTATATCGCTTATACCCACTATACGTGATTCTTCTAAGTACTCCTGTAAAGATTTGTCAGCAGTGTGTCGGCTATAATCTTTAGAAAATTTATTGACCACTAAGCCCGATATTTTTGCTGAAGCAGATTCTTGTTCATTATAGTTAATACCGTAGTTTCCAATATGGGCATTGGTGCTTACAATTATTTGACCAAAATAAGAAGGATCGGTATATACTTCTTGATAACCGGTCATGCCAGTGTTAAAACAAATTTCTCCACCTTGCGTACCTACTTTACCTATAGATTTGCCTCTAAAGGTGGTTCCATCTTCTAATAATAATACAGCTTCTTTATTGTTGGAATATTTCATGCGGAATTTTGATGCAAAAATAATTAAATTATAATCTTACCAAAAGTTAAGGTCTTTATTTATATCGCGCTTCACCTTATAAAGGCAAAAAAAAAGGGATTAAGCTAAAAAGCTAATCCCTTTTTATAAATAATCTATTTTCTATTTATCTTCTTTGTTCTCATCTTCATTTTTCTCTTCAGCGTTCGGCTGTGCAGCATCATTATTATCTTCATTCGATACCTCAGCTTTAGTTTCCACTTCAGCTTCAGAAGTTTTTTCTTCCTCTTTTACTTCCTCCACGCCCGATTCATCATCTTGTGCTGCATTTGTCTTATTTTCACTTGCTGACTGTTCTGATTTCTCTTTACTACCAGAACCTCCTTTTCTAGATCTACGGCTTCTCCTGGTTTTAGACTTACTAGTATCTTCAGCTTGTAATAGCAACTCGTTATAATCAACAAGTTCTATTATACACATTTCAGCATTATCTCCAAGCCTATTGCCGGTTTTCAATATTCTTGTATATCCACCAGGTCTTGTTGCCACTCTTTCTGCAACATCGTTAAATAATTCCTTTACAGAATATTTATCTTGCAGGTAAGAAAATACAATTCTACGAGAGTGCGTCGTGTCGTTTTTAGCCTTTGTAATAAGAGGTTCAACATATTTCCTCAATTCCTTAGCTTTAGCCAACGTGGTATTTATTCTTTTATGTAAAATTAATGAAGACGCCATGTTAGCTAACATAGCTTTTCTGTGAGGCGCTTTTCTTCCTAAATGATTAATCTTGTGTCCGTGTCTCATTTTCCTTAATCTTCTTCCAGTTTATACTTTGATAGATCCATACCAAAGGTTAAATTCTTTTCAGCAACTAACTGCTCCAATTCTGCTAAAGACTTTTTACCAAAATTTCGGAATTTCATCATGTCAGAAATTTCCAATCTCACTAAATCTCCTAAAGTTTTTACATCAGCTGCTTTTAAGCAGTTATAAGCTCTTACAGAAAGATCCAAATCACTCAATTGAGTTTTTAATAACTTTCGCATGTGCAGCATTTCTTCATCTACTTGCTCAGGTTCTCCTTTATCTGCGCTTTCTAATATAAGCGTAGAGTCTGATGAGAACAACATAAAATGCTGTATTAATATATTAGCAGCCCCCTTCAACGCTACCTCTGGATGTATTGATCCATCTGTTTCAATATCTAAAATTAGCTTTTCGTAGTCAGTTTTCTGCTCAACCCTTGTATTTTCGACACTGTATTTTACATTTTTTATAGGTGTAAAAATAGCATCTATAGCTATTTGACCGAACGCTTGTTCAGAAGGTCGATTTTCATCAGCAGGAACATATCCCCTACCTTTCTCAATTGTAAACTCGATTTCAAAGTCTACTGATTCATCCAAATTGCAAATAACATGATCCGGATTCAGGATCTCAAAAGACGAGGTGAATTTTGAAATATCACCAGCTTTAAATTGCTTTTGATCCTTAATGGAAACAGTTATTTTGTTATCTACAACATCAGTTATTTTCTTGAATCTAATCATCTTAATGTTCAAAATAATTTCTGAAACATCTTCAACAATTCCTTCAATGGTAGAGAACTCGTGCAGTACTCCGGGAACTTTGATGTTGGTTACTGCATATCCTTCTAACGAGGATATTAAAATTCTTCTGAGAGCATTACCTATGGTAACGCCGTATCCTCTTTCAAGTGGTTTGAAGGTGAAAAGGCCGTGAAAATCATCGGCTTTTTCCATCACCACTTTTTCGGGCATTTGAAATGCTAATATTGACATAATATATATCTAATCTTCAATAGGTTCTAAAAAATAAGCACTACTTAGAGTACAACTCGACAATAAGTTGTTCCTGAATATTTTCAGGTATTTCATCCCTTTGAGGTAAATTTATCATCTTACCTACCATTTGGGTGTTGTCAAATTCTAACCAAGGATACTTTCTTACACTGTTAGTTGACAAACTGTCAGTAACCACTTCTAATGATTTTGATTTTTCTCTTACTCCTACCATATCTCCAGATTTAACACTGAATGAAGGAATATTCACAATATCGCCATTTACTGTTACATGCTTATGCAATACTAATTGACGAGCAGATCTTCTAGTTGGAGCAATTCCTAATCTATAAACAATATTATCAAGTCTTGACTCAAGCATTTGTAATAAAATTTCTCCGGTTACTCCTGATTTACTACTTGCTTTTTTAAACAAATTGGCAAATTGTCGCTCCAAAACACCATAAGTATATTTTGCTTTTTGCTTTTCACTTAATTGGACAGCATACTCCGACTGCTTTCTTCTTCTATTCCTACCATGCATACCTGGAGGATAATTCTTTTTCTGCAAAGCTTTGCTAGGGCCAAAAATTGGCAAATTAAATTTTCTGGATACCTTAGCCTTAGGACCTCTATATCTTGCCATAATTATATTCTTTCTTGTGTCTTATTTTTATCAATCTTAAACTCTTCTTCTTTTAGGTGGTCTACACCCATTGTGTGGTAAAGGAGTAACATCCTTAATCACTGTTACTTCAATACCCGTATTTTGTATGGTTCTTATTGCAGACTCGCGACCTGCTCCAGGACCTTTTACAAATACTTCTACTTTCCTTAACCCAAGATCATAAGCAGTCTGAGCACAATTTGAAGCGGCCATTTGAGCAGCATATGGAGTATTTTTTTTCGAGCCTTTAAAGCCCATTTTACCCGCGGATCCCCATGATATAACCTGACCCGTTGAGTTTGTAATCGAAATGATTATATTATTAAAAGTAGCTTTAATGTGGGCTTGTCCCATGGCATCAACTTGTACTACTCTTTTCTTAGCTTTATCTTTTCTCTTCTGCGCCATAATTTATTATCTATTTAACAGCTTTCTTTTTGTTAGCTACAGTTTTACGCTTTCCTTTTCTGGTTCTTGAATTATTCTTGGTATGCTGACCACGCACCGGTAAACCTTTCCGATGTCTTAAACCTCTATAGCAACCAATATCCATGAGCCTTTTAACACTCATTTGAACTTCAGATTTCAAAACTCCTTCTACCTTAAATTCATTGGTTATGATTGTTCTAATAGATTGAGATTCATCATCAGTCCATTCAGAAACTTTCTTATCCGGGTCAATACCTGCCTTTTCTAATATCTGTCTTGCAGAATTTCGACCTAAACCATAAATATATGTTAGCGCAATTTCTCCACGCTTCCTATCGGGAATATCTACTCCAGCAATCCTAGCCATATCTTATCCTTGTCTTTGTTTAAACCTTGGGTTCTTTTTGTTAATAACGTAAAGCTTTCCTTTTCTTCGAATGATTTTACAATCAGCACTACGTTTTTTTACAGATGCTTTTACTTTCATAATTAAGCCTATTTATATCTATAAACGATTCTTCCTTTAGTTAAATCATAAGGTGACATTTCTAATTTAACTCTGTCACCTGGTAATATTTTAATATAATTCATTCTCATCTTGCCCGATATATGGGCTATAACCTGATGACCATTCTCAAGCTCTACTCTAAACATTGCATTAGAAAGTGCTTCAATAATAGTTCCATCCTGTTCTATCGATGATTGCTTAGCCATACTATATTTTTATATATTTTTCCAAATATTCATGGGTAGTAATAACTTCCGGACCATTACTTGTAATAGCTACCGTATGTTCATAATGTGCTGATGGTTTTCTGTCTTTTGTTCTTATTGTCCATCCATCGTCTTCTTGTAAAACATTACGACGTCCTAAATTAACCATAGGCTCAATTGCTATAACCATTCCTTCCTTTAACTTTACACCTTTTCCTCTTTTACCGTAATTAGGTACTTCGGGATTTTCGTGTAAATCTTTACCAACACCATGACCAACTAATTCTCTAATAATGGTATAACCAAATTTTTCTACATGTCTCTGAATTGCAAATCCAATATCTCCAATTCTGTTACCTTTTTTGGCTTGATCTATACCGATATACAAAGATTCTTTAGTAACTCTCAGTAATTTCATGATTTCCTCGTCTACTTCTCCAATTGGGTAGGTATACGCTGAATCACTATGAAAACCTTTATAATAAACTCCACAATCTATAGAGACAATGTCCCCATTCTTCAGTTGATATTCTCCCGGAAATCCATGTACTACATTTTCATTTACTGAAATACATAATGCATACGGAAACCCATTAAACCCTTTAAACGAAGGATGACCATTATGGTCACTTATAAACTCAAAAGCAACTTTATCCAAGTCCTTTGTTCTTACTCCCTCCTTAACCATTTTAGCAATCTCAGCATGAGCTTTACCCAATATTTGAGCGCCTTCCTTGATTATTTCTATTTCTTCCTCCGTCTTATATATAATCATGCAATAACTACGCTACTGCTATGTTTTGTGCGCGTCCTTTTAATTTTCCAGATTTCATCATTCCCTCGTAATGGCGCATCAATAAATAACTTTCTATTTGTTGTAAAGTATCCAATATAACCCCAACCATAATTAATAATGATGTGCCTCCGTAAAATTGGGCAAAACCACCTGTTACACCCGCAATTTGTGCAAATGCTGGCATTACTGCTACAATAGCTAAGAAAATTGATCCGGGCAAAGTGATTTTTGTTAAAATATCATCAATAAAGTCGGAGGTTTGTTTGCCAGGTTTAATTCCGGGAACAAACCCACCATTTCTTTTCATATCATCTGCAATCTGATTGGGATTAATTGTAATCGCAGTGTAAAAGTAAGTGAACAGTATAATCATCACGCCGAATAACAAATTATATTGCCAAGACATTGGATTTGAAAATGTAGAGCCGATGTAGGCTGCCATATCACTTTCATCTTGCCATATACTAGCTATAAGAGCTGGTAAAAACATAAGAGATTGAGCAAAAATAATTGGCATTACTCCAGCTGCATTTACTTTAAGAGGTATATATTGTCTTTGACCACCATATACCTTACTTCCTACCACTTGCTTAGCATATTGGACGGGAATACGTCTAGTAGCTTGAGTTAACATAACTACACCCATAATCACGAAAAACAAAGCGACAAATTCTATAATCAGCAATAAAGCTCCTTGAAATCCTTTGGCCACAACCTCTTCCAAAATTGCTCCAGGAAATCTGGAAATAATTCCAATCATAATAAGCATTGAAATTCCATTACCAATACCTTTATCCGTAATTTTTTCTCCTAACCACATGGTGAAAATAGTACCAGCTGTTAGTATAACTACGGATGTAAATGTAAAAAATGCCATATCTACTGTTGGTACAACAGCATCTTTTACAGTAGTAATATAGCCGATAGATTGTGGAATAGTGATACCAATGGTGAGTACCCTGGTTATTTGACTTATTTTCTTTCTTCCGGATTCACCTTCTTTCTGCATTTTTTGGAAATAAGGAACCGCTACAGTCAACAATTGCAGTACAATTGAAGCAGAAATATAAGGCATTATTCCAAGACCAAAAATAGAAGCTCTACTAAATGCTCCACCGAGGAAAGTATTAATAACACTAAAAATTCCTTGAGCTTCTTGATTTAGCATTTCAGAATTAGGGTCTATACCTGGTAAAACAATCCAGGAACCTAATCTAAAAATAATTAAAAACCCAAGGGTGTTCAAAATCCTTACTCTCAGATCTTCAATAGAAAATATATTTTTGATTGTCGTGAAAAACTTTTTCATGATCTATAATTTGGTCACTTTACCACCACTTTTTTCAATCGCTTCTACAGCTGATGTCGAAAAAGCATGAGCCGAGACTTCTACTTTAGATTTTAATTCACCCCTACCCAAAATTTTAACCATATCATTTTTACCAATAACTCCATGACTTGATAAAAACTTCACATCAATGGTTGATTCTTTATATTGATCAGCTAAAGACTGAATAACATCTAAGTTAACTGCTTTATATTCAATTCTGTTTCTGTTCTTAAATCCAAATTTAGGAACTCTCCTTTGCAAAGGCATCTGACCACCTTCAAAACCTCTTTT
>Ga0207419_1001444_pt1 | contig 17867 bp, 15 predicted proteins | sample ElkSloMetagenome_4_FD_184723 | JGI IMG/M metagenome (GOLD analysis project Ga0207419, IMG submission 184723) | Hot spring microbial communities from Elkhorn Slough, Monterey Bay, USA - MD2A (version 2) | ecosystem: Environmental > Aquatic > Marine > Intertidal zone > Estuary: Microbial mat ...
CTCCCGCCATTCTCATCCCCTATCCCTACGCCGCCGAAGACCATCAAGCCTATAATGCTAACGAGTTTGTAGGAGTGGGGGCAGGAGTCATGTACCGCCAAAAAGAACTTACCCCCGAATCATTACAAAACCAGGTTTTAGACTGGCTTAATTCCCCGGAAACCTTACAAGAAATGGCAACAAAAGCCAAGGAGTTAGCTGTTTTTGATAGTGCCGAACAGTTGGCTTTTTTACTACGAACTGTCGGTAATAATGTATAATTTACAATTTACAATGTACAATTAATAATTTACAATTTACAACGAATAATTTATTAATTGCCAATTAGTAGCTTAAGCATCGCTTACCATCTCTAAATTTAAACTTATTCTTAACGTCTCAAATCAGAATCTTGTTACTACACAAATGACCAATGACCAAGAACAAAAGACAAATAACCAATTAAATATCCAAACCCGTTACGCTTTTTTCAGGAGGATGTTCCACTACAAACTGGTAATTAATATTCTGCTTCTCTTGAGAATTTAAACTCAAATTCCACTCAAGTTTACCTAATTTATCTGGCTCGATTTTCGGTTGAGTCTGCATTAATTTAACTTTCAGCTTTTCATCGCGACTCACCGGGATTTGCTCTTTGACAATCAGATTAACAGCCGTATCTTTAAGATTCGTCACCGTGACTTTATAGGCAAAAATAATGCGTCGTTGTCCCCCAATGAGTTTTTTATCCACCTGACGCTCAATTAAATCCCGTTCGATTTGGATTCCCTCATCAATGCCTAAATCGATGGTTAATTCTTGTCCCGGTGCAATATTGGGAATCGAAGTTTTCCCGACAAATTCCTCATCTCGGAAAATATTAGCTTGTCCGGGGAGTAATGTTACTCCGGTTTGGGGGTTTATCATTTGGGCTTGTAGATAAGCAAAACTAACTAACTTCGGGATAGCAATAAAGTCGAAATTAGCTGGATATTCGTCGCGAAATAGAGTAACTTTATGGGGGTTATTGTCGCTCGGAATATCCCCTCCTCCATCAACTTGAAATGTGACAATACTGCCTGCTTTCTCGACATTAGCTGTGACAATTTCAGCAGCTTGGGGTGGGGCATTTCCGTATGTAATTTCATCTAAAAGTTCCTCTAAATCACCGAATTCATCTTCTAGAGACTCGGTGGTAATTGTTCTAGCCCTCCGTGCAAAAGAGCGTAATCTGGGTGCAGGGGGTGGTTTTGGGAAGTCTATAAACCACGGATTAAGCTTTGGAGGGAGAGACCCTAAACCGGGCTTTGCGGTAGAAAGGGTTAGGGAAACACCTAACCAATCTTCTCCAGTATTTTGTTTGATTTCTGCTAAGTAATCTAGAGCGATAGTCTTATTTTGACTATTCACTTGTAAGTCATACAAAGGAAGCCAACTGGCATTATTTGTGACATAAGATGCTTCGAGAATAAACTCTCCTGCTTCTCTGGCTTCGAGGGAAATGAAGATGCTGTAACTTTTGTTTTGACTAGGCTTTCGGATTTGCTTGAGGCGTTTTTCGAGAGCGATTGTTTGCTTATTGAGTTCTTGTCTTTCTTGCTGAAGTCGGGTTATTTCTGTAGCATAATTAAGTTGGCGATCGCCCATAAATTGTAGTAAACTCTCTGTAGCGCTCAAATCAGTTTCTTGTTGGGCTAAACTGCGGGCAAAGTGATAAACTGATTTGTCTTTTAAGGAATTGATAAAACCTTGTTGCAGGGTTATACTACCGATTTGGTTTTGGAGGTGTTGTTTTTGTTGCGTTAAGTTTTCAATCTCCGCAACAATTTCAGCAACTCGTTCCTCGACGGGTTCAGTTTGATAAACGGTTTCAGTCCGAACTCCTAACAAGCGAACGGGAGTATTACCTACTCCTTTAACTCGTATGGAATCCGATTGCAATGTTAGGGGAAGATCGGCAATAATGAGTTCAGTTTCCGATCCAGTTAGTTGTATTTTACCACGACGTTTGACGAGGGCGCGATCGCGATAAACGGTAACGGCATTGATTTGGGTATCTAGATTGACTTGCATAATAGTATATAAGGGAAACGTTGGTGCGAGGATTAAATGTTTTTTGTTATTAGCTATTAGTGATTGGGGTCAAGTCATATCCAGTCATCCGTAGGGGCTGGGTTTCCCTGCCCAATTTAACATTAATACCTTGTCGTTGGTTGTTGGTTATTAGTGATTGGAGTCAAGTTATGTCCAGTTATCCGCAGGGGCTGGGTTTCCCTGCCCAATTTAGCATTAATATCTTGTCGATTGTTGTTCAATAACGGTATCAAATCGTAATCCCAAACAGTTGAGATTAGATGATAAAACCTCACCCCTACACAACCTTAAATCTTGTTAAAATTCGGCGGTTGAGCTTACTTTTCACCAGTAACCAATAACTAATAACTAATAACCTGGATAAGGGCTAAAGCCCTGACTACCAACAAACAACCCACAACCAACCACAACAAAATACAAACACGGGTTAAATTCAACGCCTGAAAGATAATTTCCGGTGTAATCGGCTGTTTCGCTTCTCCGAGTAACGGTTTTTCCTTGATAACCCCGTTATAACTGTTCTTCCCGCCCATCTGCACCCCCAAAGCTGCTGCATAAGCGCATTCACTCCAGCCCGAATTGGGGCTAGAATCTTGAATCGCATCCCGACGACAGAGGGAAATGACGTAACCGGGCTTTCCTGAAAGTAAAGCAATGGTGAGGACAGTCAAGCGACAGGGAAGCCAGGTCAATCTGTCCTCAAATTGGGCGCTAAACCACCCTAAATCTGCGTAAGGTTCTCGACGGTAGCCAATCATGGAATCGAGGGTACTGGCGGCTTTATAGGCAAAACAGAGAGGGATTGCACCTACCCCTGGTATGCAGCTTCCGAAGATGGCGTAGAATAAAGGGGCGGTTACCCCGTCGGTAGTATTTTCGGCAATGGTTTCGAGGACAGCCCGCAGAATTTCGGCTTCAGAAAGGCTGTCGGTGTCTCGACCTACATATAAGCTCAGTTTAGCTCTAGCGGTGTCGAGGTCGCCATTTTGAAGCGGTTGGAGGACATCTAAGGCTGCGTGACGGAGACTGCGGGCTGCAAAACAACTGGCTAGGGCGATCGCGCTTGCTACAATTCCCACCAGAGGATGTAGTAACATCGCTAGTTGTACCATACCCCAACTCGCGATCGCACTCCCCCCCATCAACCCCACACCAAGGATAATTCCTGCAATGCGTCGCGGCCATTTTTCCTTGAAGCGGGGAAGGACAAAATTGCTGTAGCGAGAAATAATCCCACCCATGATTTGAACCGGATGGGGCCAAGACCAAGGATCGCCGATAATATAATCAAGTCCTGCTGCCCCTATTAAGATAATGATGGGCGCAAATTCTTCTACTGGCAAAATCAAATTTCCCTCGCAACCAAGAAACCTAGATAATAAGCTATCGTAGTTAATCGCTTAGGATAATCAATTTAGGGGAATAACAGTTTTGATGTTGAATTTTGTTCGCTTGTGGCGTTGGTGCATTGCGGGGCTACTCGCGATCGCGGTTATGATTGGAAGTTGGAACATGGGGACAACTCCCGCTTGGGCAAGTCTCGAAGATGACCGCTATGATGGCAATATCTTTGTGTTGTATGCGGGGAATGGTTCTTTGGTTCCCACGCGCAATACTTTGGCAGAATCCCTGCGACAACATCGTCCCGTCGTCTTGGTGTTTTATGTAGACGATAGCCGCGATTGTAAAGAGTATGCCTTGGTGGTATCCCGTTTGCAAGAAACTTACGACCGGGCTGCTAGTTTTATTCCGATAGATATTGATTCTTTGGCATTAGACCAAGAATATGGCTTGAATGAACCCGGCCATTATTATCGCGGATATGTGCCGCAGGTGGTGGTTTTTGACCAAGAAGGAGAAGTCCGACTTGATGCAGTTGGTCAAGTGACTTATGAAAAAGTAGACGCTGTTTTGCGCGAAGTTTTTGACTTGCTTCCGCGTTCGGAATCAGCCGAATTACAACGACGTTCCTTCAATGAGTTTAATGCCGAATTGAGCGAATAAATCGATCGCAGCAGCGCAATTTTGTTGTATTGGCTACACTAGAGAAGTTTCCGGTTAACCTAAAATACCGATCGACTCAAAAATTATCGATCCTCTAGTAATATTTTCTCATGGCAAAACGTTCCTCTCTTTCGTTCGATTCTTCCCAAATTATGACGCGGGCTGACGAGTTGATGAATGCCGCATCTAACCGTTATCGCATTACCGTCCAAGTCGCGAATCGAGCGAAACGCCGTCGTTATGAAGATTTCGAGGTCAATGATGACCCTTTAATGAAACCCGTAATTCGAGCAGTGATTGAAATGTCGGACGAAATTACCCAACCGGAAATTATCGGCGATTAAAAACATTTCTCAAGGGTTAATTCTGGGGGAAATTCAAAGTTTTTAATCGTATCAAAGTCTTACTTTTTTAGATCGAATCCGTAAAAATAACCCCGGTTTAAGAACTCTAGTTTCTGGCTTAACTCACTAATTTTAGACCGTTAGCCCTTAAGAAACCAGGGTTCTAAAGCTTTAATATTTAAACGGATTTGATCGAACTTGCCAAAATTTTGCATAATTCCTCCAGTTTTTAAAATAAAAAGTCTGTGTCGGGGTTGAGGAACTTTTATAATAAAAAGTGAATCAATTTGTCTTAGTTTTAGAGTTCAGTTTTTATCTCAATGCCTTTGTCTCAAAAACGCCTTACCCAACTCATTATCGGTGCTTGTCTGAGTTGTCTAATTGTCTTAATCTGTGGCAGTTTATTTGCACCGACAACTGCCCAGTTTCCATCCCAGTTTATTGATGCAGAACAAGTTGCACCCCGCATCTACGAACAGTTACCGGATTTCCCCAAAGCAAACAATTACGTTAACCAAGAAACCGGAGAATCTGAACCCGAAAATACGCTTATTTCTCGGTTGATGCGCTATCACATTTTTGTCAAAAGTCGCCCGATCGCCTATCGTTTAGATTGGAAACTTACCCTAGCCGATTACTTGGGAATTTTAGACCCCATTCAAATCAATAACTATCCCGGTGCAACCGATTTAACCGAAAATCCGGCTCGTCAAGATATCGAATTAGTCCGCAGTTTAACCCGCGAACAGCGTAACAAATTGGTCAACGCGATCGCGAGCCGCTTTAATAATACCACCCCCGCTTCTACAACCCCCTCAGCCGCCGAAAATGATCGCCCAGGAGTCCCAAACCCTCGGCAAATGCCAAATCTACCCCCCGACCAAGGAGGGGCAGATTTACTGCAATTCTAAGGGGGTTTAGCGAGACTTGGGAATAACCGGACAACTACGTTCAGGGTCAGGTTGAGCTAAATCCAGACCAGCAGTAGAACTAGGGTAAACTGAAGCAGGAAGTTCGCTGGCTACAGCACGCTCGAACAAAAGTTGTTGAACGGAAGACACCCCCAAAACAACAACAAAAGATGTCAGCACTAGAAGACTAAAATCCAGTTTTTTTCGCATAGTGGGGTGGTGCTTAAAAATTGAGAGAAGTTACAAGATTTGTCGGGTTGACCGAGGGATTTGTTCCCACGCTTTATCCCCTGTCATGAGTATAAGTTACGAATAACATCAACCACGACAGCAAGATGCCTCGACGAGCTTCGCTTTCATTGTATCGTTGAACATTCGGGTTCGTGGGGCTTGATGGTTTGGTCATCAACTCACCGTGAAGTCAAACTCCAAAGGACAAATGACCAAAGACAAAAGACTAAATATTTTTAAGCCATTCCTTGAGACTGTCGATTAAACTGGTTCCTCCGTACACCGCAGCCAGAATAACCGAAGCCATCAATCCCAAGACTAACACGCAAAAAATCAGCCCACCCAAGCTAATTACCCCGTCATCTTCAGATAAGCCCACCCCGGTAATAAAAATGCCCATTGCGGGGAGGGTATTCGTCCCTGGGATGGGAATCATCATCGAAACCGACATACAAGCGATCGCGACACCCAAAGCCACACGACCGGGTAAACTGGTACACAGATAAGCATATCTAGGCTTCGTGACGGCTTCGATACGCTTTAGCCAAGGAATCCCAGATTTGACAATGCCTTGGGCTGTTTGCAGTTTGATGCTTTGATTCATCATACGGACGGGAAGCCAAGGCCGCTTGCGACCTGAAATGAGTTGTACGGCCAAGAGAAATAAGACAATCGCGAAGGGAATCGAATAACCGGGGGCTGGAATCGGTAAAGCTGAGGGTAATGCCAAAACGACGAACAAAAAGCCAAAAATACGCTCTCCTGCAATTGAGAGAATATCCGCTAGTTTAACCTTGGCTTGGCGGTCTTCTTGGAAGAAATAGCGGTCGAGTTCGACGGAAAGTTTAGCCATGTATCAACAATAACAGCTTAGAGATAGGGATAGGGCGATCTTAGTTTATCCTTTTCCCTTTATATCACCTCAATCGGGAAATGGGCGATCGCCCTGTCTGTCTTGTACTTTCAAAGCCTAAGAAATACTAGCATTAGGAAGAAATTAAGGGCAAGGGCGAGTAATTACTATTTGTCAACCGCTAAAACAAGGTGAATTTAATCGGGAGTACCCTCTGAGAAGGTACTCTTTTTTGTTGCAGATCGGCAATTCGTGAATTTCTGCCCTGTGGGAGATAAACTCAACAGGATTTTTTCTTATGCTGTTAAGTAGTATGAAGTGTTGATTTTATATCTTATTTCGATGAGCGATCTTTCTGAAAAACTGCCCAAATATAAATATAACGATAAACCCCAAGTCGGCAATGAAAACCAAGCCAAGCTGACTGAGCGCCAAGCTTTTGCCGCTACCCAAGAAGCTTTTAAAGACTTAGAAGCTCAAGGAGCATCTGACTTTGCGATCTTTAATGGTTTGGCCGATCTTTTTCATCAACGCAATCAATCAAAAGTTTCAGAGTTATTGGCAGAAGCTGCCTATGAGTGTTACCAGCAATCATAGAAATTATCTGGCTTTCTCTGAGGATGGTGGGTGCAATAGTCATGAAATAATATGACATTTGTATGCTCATAAAATTGACTGTAGTATTGACCCCAACTCTCTCAAAATTGATGATGCGCCAAAAAGCGAGGATTTATCTGGGTTTTACCCGCATCTTTTATAATTATGAGGCGTAATTTTAAACAGAAAGACTATTTTATTGAAAAAAAATGATGATTAATCATCTTAAGTTTAGCGATTGTTCCGAGGGGATAATTGTTAGAATTTAAGCCAATTTCAAAATAAGCTGCTGTGCATTTAAACCGCCGATTTCACTTACTGAACCCTTTGGTGGGCTTGAATCGAGACAGAAATTTAAATGATTGACAGCTTACAACGTTGATTCATCATCAACACCTATTAAAGCTGAATTTATCGAGGAATTTACCTATGGCTAACACAACTATCAAAAAAGTAAGCGCAACTCATTCTCCTCATGGTGAAATGGGTCAAAAATATCTGGCTTCTGGTACAAAAGCAGCAATGCGATTGTGGCAAAACGAGCAACCCAGCGAACCCAAACCAGAAGTTAGCCGCGATTATGAAACCATCGGCTATGTGATTAAAGGACGAGCCGAGTTGCTGCTAGAAAATCAAAAAGTAATCTTAGAACCCGGTGATTCTTGGGTGGTTCCTGCCGATGCCAAACACACCTACAATATTCTAGAATCCTTTACTGCTGTAGAAGCAACCAGCCCTCCGGCTCACATCGAAAATCGCGATCGCGACCCCCGTTAATCCCTTTCTCAACCCAGGCTGTAGCCGTAACTTTACGATAGTTGCGGCTCAATCGTCTTTATTATTTAAAAATCCTAATTTAACTCAAAATTATGACACAATTCACCGAAACTTTAAAAGAACAAACCGTCGCGGTTTATGAAAGCCCAGAAGCCGCCGAAGCCGCGATCGCGCAACTGCAAAAACAACTCGCACCCAAGCGTATTTTCCGCGTATTTGAAGAAGGAAAAATAGGGAATGCTGTTGCCAGTTCGCAAATCGGTAAAAGTGCTAAAGGTGCCGCGATCGCCGGGGGAATTCTGGGCAGTTTGAGCAGCTTTTTAGCGAGTTTTATCGCCGTGAGCTTTATCGAGAGTTTGGCCGCCGGAACAGCCGATGCTCGCTTGTATATGCTAACCTGGACCCTAGCAGGCGGCTTATTAGGAGCAGGCGGCTTTGGCGTGATGGGAGCAGCAGCACGAGCCAACCCACCCAACCCCGAAGCAGGTCGTCATTTGCTCAAAGTGCAAGGAACAGAAGCCGAAATTGCCAAAGCCGCAGAAATTCTCGCAGATTAACCTAAAGGGTTCTCTCGCCCTACAATAGAATTATTAACTTGACAAGTTGTGATGTTGCAAATGTAAATAAGAACTCAAGTCAATTCTTCAAAAAGCAACCATGGCGCAGCACTCACCATCTCTAACTTAACTGTTGAGAAATAAGCTTCATGGGTGAAGCCGAGAACTTGCACCTAATCCGTCCTTTAAAAAACCGCCGTCTTGCCCTCAAGACTGGAAAAAGAGAGAACTCCCAATGTTAGCATCGGCCACCCTATTACAAAATCTGCTTGACAGCGATCGCTACCTCATCGTGGCGATCGATTGCGATTTTAATCTCATACTAAACAACGCCCAAGCCCAACGAGAACAAGAACTTTTAATGGGTGAATCCCTTGCCCTAGGAGATAATCTCGCACAAAGTTTAGCAAATCTTCCCAACGGCTCAGACCTTTTGACCTTGTGGCAAAAAGCTCTAACCGGAGAAAGCTTCGACCGCGCGGTTGAATGTTCCACTTCCTCACAAAACAACCGCTATTATGAAATAAGGTTTATGCCCTTGTGGGAAGCTGAGACCCTCGTTGGAGCCGCCGCGATCGCCCAAGAAATTACCGCACGCATTCAAACCGAGCGACAACTATACGTTTCCCGACAACTCCTCGAAACAACCCAAGAAATGGTAGGAGTGGGCTATTGGCAATTCGACATTGACCCCGAGCAGATCCATTGGTCGCCGCAAACCTACGAAATCTTCGGCTATGACCCCGATCAACCCCCCCCCAGTTACGCCGAACTGATCGAGCGTATTCAACCCGAAGACCGGGAAAGATTTGTGCAAGTCGTCGAAACCGCGATCGCAGCCCAATCAGAATATAACCTCGATCTCCGCATTATCGGAGCCGACGGCAAGACCAAATATATTAACTCGCGGGGTAAAGCCATTACCAACGACCAAGGAGAAACCGTGCAGTTGGTCGGGTCAATTATGGATATCAGCGATCGCGTCTTGCGAGAAAACCAACTCACCCAAGCCGTTAACAACGCTACCCAGCGACTCGGACAAGAAATCCAAGAAAAAGATGTTGCTCAAAGTATCCTAGCCGACCACAACTCGATTTTGCGAAAAGTGGCTCGCGATCGCCCCTTACCTGAAATTCTAGATACCATTGCCCTGACCCTCGAAACCTATATCCCCAATAGTATCTGTACGATCATGCTCCTCAACGAGCGTAAAACGGCTTTGATGTGTGCTGCGGCTCCGAGCTTACCCACCGAATTGATCGACCAAATCTCAGAATTTTCCATCGGCCCAAAAGCGGCAAGTTGTGGCACTGCGGCTTATCGCCAAAAACCCGTAATCGTCTCCGATATTCAAACCGATCCCCTCTGGGAAGATTATCGCGATTTAGCCCGAACTTATCAACTCGCGGCTTGTTGGACGGTTCCCCTTTTTAGCAGCCAACGCGAACTGTTAGGAACATTTTCGGTTTTTCACCGCACCCCCCGGCAACCCAGACTTTCAGAATGGCAACAGCTTAATCAGTTTATCTCTTTGACCAGTATTGCCATCGAAAATCGCCAAAACCAGCTTTCCCTGCGAGAGCGAGAAGCCCGTTTTCGCCAAGCTTTAATGGATGCACCGTTTCCGATTTTACTTCATGCCGAAGATGGCGAAATTCTGTTAATTAATAAAGTTGTGTCTACCCTCACCGGTTACAACCTTGACGAGATTCCCACGATTGAGGCTTGGACTGCGAAAGTTTACGGCGATCGCCAAAACCAAGTTCGTTCTCAGATTGACGATCTTTATTCTCGAACTCAACGGGTGGATGAAGGGGAATTTACCCTACGAAGCCGCGATAATCGCCTTTTAACTTGGTGTTTTAGCTCTGCGCCCCTAGAAGTGTTGCCCGATGGTCGGCGCACCGTGATTTCCATGGCCAACGACATCACCAAGCGCAAACGGCTAGAAACGACCCTGCGTCAACGGGAAGCTCGCTTACAACGCTTGTTTCAATCAGAAATGATTTGTATTGGCGAATGGGAGGCTTCGGGTACAATCGTCGATGCCAATGATGCCTTGTTGCGCTTGCTGGGCTACAGTCGCGCTGAACTCGAAGCCGGGGGGATTGATTGGCGCGAAATTACCCCGACTCAATACGCCGATCGCGATCGCCTTTCTTTAGAGCAGATCGCCCAGTTTGGTGTCAATCAACCCTACGAAAAAGCATATCGCGATCGCCAAGGTAACTTAATTCCCGTGTGGGTTGGGGCTTGTTCGATTGAGGGGTCTGAGGGAGGCTTTTTCTTTGCTCTGGACATCAGCGATCGCAAAGCTCTCGAACATTCTTTACAACAATCTGTTCGTCGTTTAGAAAATCTCCGCAGTCTGGATTTAGCGATTTTAAGCTTGCAGTCCATCGACACCATTGCCACGGAAGCTTGTCAACGCCTAGAGGATTTATTTGAGCAAGTCCAAGTGAATATGGCGATCTTATCCCTAGATGCTCAAAAAGCTCGTTGGCTGAGAACCCCAAACTTAGAGGATTACGACTCCCGTAACTGCTCATCCTTGCGATCGCTAATGTCTCAAGTCTCCCAAGATAACTCGTCTTATCTAGAGGGCGATCGCGAACAATACCCCGATATTTTCCCCCCCCAATCGGATTGTCAGGCCTTTATCGCGCTTCCTGTTTGTGCGAACCAAGGCTGTTTCGGACTGTTGTTGCTGTGGTCTGACCCCATCGCTCAAATTCCCACAGAAACCATTGAAATTGCCCAAGAAGTCGCCAACCAAATCGCGATCGCCTGTCAACAAGAAGAACTCAACGAAGAACTCAGACACTACACCCAAGAACTCGAACAACGAGTCGCAGACCGTACTGCCCAACTCCAAGAAATTAACCAAGAACTTGAAGCCTTTACCTACTCGGTCTCCCATGACCTCAGAGCGCCCCTACGAGCCATCCAAGGCTTTTCTACCGCCCTGTATGAAGATTATGAAGAAAACATTGACGAACTCGGTCGCAGCTATCTCCTGCGCTTAAATGAAGCCGCTCAAAATCTCGATGGTTTAATTCAAGACCTGCTGAAATACAGTCGTTTGAGTCGTACCGAAATCCAATTCAAAAATCTCGATCTCGAACACGCACTCAGCAATGTCCTCGACAATTTAGACTCAGAAATTCAACAAAAGAATGCTCAGATCGTCCTCGAACGTCCTTTGGGTTGGGTTTATAGTAACTCCACCATTCTGACCCAAATTTTAATGAATCTGGTTCACAATGCCCTAAAATTTACAGCCCCAGACACCCCACCCCGCATCCGAATTTGGAGTGAATTGGTCGCTGAAAATACCCGCAGATTGTGGGTTGAAGACAACGGTATTGGCATCAAACCCGAACACCAAAAACGCATTTTTACCCTGTTTGAGCGCTTGCATGGTGCGGAAACCTACACGGGAACAGGTATCGGTCTAGCCGTTGTTACTAAAGGCATAGAACGCCTACAGGGACGAGTGGGAGTAGAGTCTGAATTGGGGGTGGGGAGTCGCTTTTGGTTAGACTTTCCCAAAGAGGAAAAAAATTAAGGCAAAATTGCTAAAATTGAGTTGGTCATATTCTTTCCTACCCAATTGTGACGGTATTGTTTGACTTTATGATTCTAGTCCCATTTCTGACAAAACCATGAACGCCCAAAACTCAAGTCATCTTCTCCTGATCGAAGATGACGAAAATGATATTTTGTTGATGCAACGGGCTTTTCGCAAAGCCAAACTGAACATAAATGTAGACATCACCCGAGATGGGGATGCTGCCGTTGAATATCTCGAGCGCCGTCTCTCCCAAAACTCCCCTTCTGCTACGGCTTTTGAGAGTCTACCTTGGCTGATCTTATTAGACTTAAAATTACCCCGTCGTTCTGGACTAGAAGTTTTAGCCTGGATTCGCCAAAATCCTCAACTCAAAGTTATTCCTATTGTAGTGTTAACCGCTTCGAGTGATAATACAGATATCATCAGAGCCTATGAGCTTCATGCTAATTCTTATGTGATTAAGCCGATTAATTTCGGAGATTTAGTGCAGATGGTAGACTTGATTAGAAGCTATTGGCTCGAAGTTAATACTCCCCCGATTTTACAGTTTTAAACGGCTACCGCGACTCGCGATAACTCTGAGTAAATAACAATGCACAAACCGAAGTTTGTAAGGGATGAGACCCCGTGGCAATGCCGATTTTTTGCCATTGAGGATTGAGTAAATAATCGCGATCGCGCCGTTCTAATTTGCCATCACTAATCAATAAATCGCAAATCACCCCTTGGGCATTCGGTTGACCGTAACACAGACTTTCTGCCCAACGGCCTTGCCAGATTCCGTATTGTTCTAAACGGTCTTGAGGACTGGTGCGATCGCGTCCGATTGCCCCTCTATTCCCCGTTTCTCCTTGATACCGTACCAAATCTCGGGCTGCTTGAGTCATCCCCCAAGACAACTCCAACGCCGTCAGGGGTGGAGTATTTTCTAGAACTTGCATTGCTTCAGTCACCGCATCGATCCCTTCTTGGGTACAGTAAATATTGCCGTCGGGCTGCTGGATTTGTACCGTATCGAGAAAGCGATCGCGCCATTCTTGTAAAATCGGCAGATAAGATGGCGGATTTTGACGCAGTTGATTCAATGCCTTAAACACCGCTCGATCTGACGCTGCGGCTTGCTCATTTTCTAACACCGAAAAATCGGCATAATCTTCGGCAAAAATAACTCGATATTGCCCATCAGTTCCCACATAAACGCCCCCATATCCCCAAGTCGCCGTGAGTAGATTTTGGCGGGATTGACGGCGGGGATCTCCGGCATTAATCAACCATTGGGCGATCGCCTCTTGAGGATTTGCCGCCTCGCTGCTGCTATTTTCCCCCACACGACCCGATAATTTGCCGTAAGGCTGGAGTTGACGGCTGAGGGGAACTGCTGCCTCTAACCCGCTTTGAGCGCGTTTGTGAGCCACAATCGTTAAGCCAGGGGCAATTTGTAAAGGCGGTACCGGACGCGCCGAGCGTAGATACCACAAGATTTCCTGGGTTGCGGCAGTATTGATATCGGGCGATCGCGCCGCCCAAGCTGCTACCATCGAGCTATAAGCAACCGGATCGCCTCGCAACTGATTGATTTCGGCAATCAACACCGCTTCTTGTTGAGAATCCCGGTAAATCGGACTCGCTGTTACCATTAGTTCCCCTTTTTGTTGATCTTAACGTCAATTCGGGGCAAGCTGAAGCTGAAAGTCTGATGTAGTAGCCAAATTGAACACCAAACAACGATCGGTTGTCCTCCGAACTTGCCCTAACCTGACAGTTTAATAACTTACCCCCAGCCCCTTTACGCGAGGGGTCTGTGAATTGGCGTAACGCCACCAGTGGGGGGGTTTGGGGGGGCTAGTCTCCCCAATAAGCCTACAATACAGACAAGCTAATTTCAAACCACAAACCCTCATTTCTTCACCCGAACTCATGTGATTTTAACCCAATTAGCTTGACAAACCCCCTGGCTTGAGATTTATTGAGCTTGCAACGCTGCTAAATCTGCTTGTGCGGTTTGTAATGCTTGGCGGGTTTGCGCCAATACTTCCCGACAAGTAGAAAGCTGGTGTTGCAACTGTTGAATCATTAATTGCGATCGCACCCGTACCAACACTTCTTCAAGTTGAAAAGGTTTCGTAATATAATCAGCCCCACCCACTTGCAACGCCTTGATTTTATCTTCCTCTGCATCGGCCGCACTCAAAAAAATAATCGGAATTGCCTGGGTTGTCGGATTCGCTTTCAACTGCTGACACACTTCATAACCATTCAAACCCGGCATATTAATATCCAACAAAATCAAATCCGGTGGAAAGGCCTGAATCGCCATCAATGCCGTTTTACCATTGATAGCCTTACGAACTTGGTAATTTTGCTCGGTCAAAAAGTCCGACAAAAAGCGGATATTTTCTACTAAGTCGTCCACAATCAGAATATCGCAACCCGGTTGTTTTGCCGCGTCGAAGTCTGTCATCAACTCATCACTCCTGAAGATCGGCTAACTCAATAATTCGATCAAATTCATACCCATTTAACCATTGTTTCAGAGTATCGATCAGCTTTTTATGCTCACTCGGAATTTCTTGAATTAGATTTAAACACAGGCGATCGTTACACTGTAAAGCGGCAAAGTACAACTTTTGCACCCAATCGTCATTCATCACTTGCAAATCACTGGTCTGTAATTGCTGTTGCTGGACTGAATCTTGAGCAGAGCCATTCCCCTGAGTTTCTGGGGTAGCAGAATCAAACTCAACTCCTAAATGTTGGTTCAGCTTTTCTAAAATTTCGCTACGACGAAAAGGTTTACTGATAAAATCATCGCATCCGGCATCTAAAGATCGTTGTTTTTGTTCGATAAAGGCATTGGCCGTAATGGCAACAACAATAGGAACTTCATTTTGCGGAAAATCTTTTGCTTCTGCTTTAATGGATTGAGTGGCTTTATAGCCATCAACTTCTGGCATATACATATCCATAAAAATAATGTCCGGTTGCCACTCTCGCCAGATTTGTATGGCTTCGCGACCATTTTCGACTTCTTTAATCGTAAAGTTTAATTCTTCTAAAACTGTGACCAGTAATAAACGATTCACCGGATGATCTTCAGCAATTAAAACTTTATATTGCTTTTGTCCGGGGGCTAACTGGGTGACGCGCTCGAAATCAGATTCTAAAGAAGGGGGTGCTGATTCTACGACTTTCGCTTCAATAAAAAACTTAAAACAACTACCGACATTGAGTTGAGATTCTACGGTAATTTCTCCCCCCATTAACCGTAAAAACTGTTGAGAAATCAATAAACCTAAACCCGTTCCTTCCTGGGCTTTTTGACCCGTTTTGGTTTGACTAAAAGCTTTGAACAACATATTTAATTCGGATTCTGCAATACCGGGCCCTGTGTCCTCGACAGCAAAATGTAAGTTCACCCACTGCGGCTCAAAATCGCCAATATAATCCACCTCAACTCGTAAGTTGACGTAACCTACCTCCGTAAATTTTAAGGCATTTCCTAATAAATTGAGTAGGACTTGCCGTAGTTTTTTGGCATCTACTTCAATCGAAGTCGGGACATTTTCAGCAATTAAGAAGTTGAGGCTCAAGTTTTTAGATTGAGCTTTCAAATTGAGCAAAGATTCTAAACTAAATAACAAATCCCGCAGATTAACGCTCGTTGGATTGAGAACCACTTGACCTGCTTCAATCTTAGAAACTTCAAGAATATCATTAATTAAGTTGAGTAAATGTTCGCCACTCCGATTAATAATTTCGGTATATTGTTGATGTTGCGGGTTGAGAATGGGGTCTCGTTGCATGAGTTGGGCAAAGCCTAGAATTGCATTCAAAGGTGTTCGCAATTCGTGACTCATACTGGCCAAAAACGTGCTTTTAGCTTGATTGGCTTTTTCGGCAGCATCTTTAGCAATTTTTAATTCTGCGGCTTGATTTTGAGTTTTGGCAAATAATTCTGCTTGTTGTACCGCAACTCCCAACTGTTTGCTAATTTGAGTAATAATATCAATTTCTGCGGCTTGCCAAGACCGGGGTTGACTATTTTGATAAACGGCTAATAATCCCCAGAGGCGATCGCGACAAAAAATCGGCGCGATCGCATAAGCTTTCGCTTGTAGTTTTTGTAAGAAGTTGCGATAACATTCGTCATAATTCATCGCGTCAATATCATCTACTTGGCAGTAATAATTTTTATCTTGATATCTACCGCCCGTTTTATCTTTTAAATAGCTATCTTCAATCGCTAATTCAGAGGCTTGTAATTGTGAAACCGTACAATTCGACTCTCCTGCCACCCCCTGAGATAAATCACTTTGTAGCGCCGGATTTTCATTAATGGTAATCCAACCTTCTGCCACAGATTCACAAACGACAACACCACTCCAATCTTGATTGAAACGGTAAATCAATACGCGATCGCATTCTAAAGCTTGGCGTAGTTCTTGAGTTGTGGCGGTAAAAATAGAATCTACGTCCAAACTTTGGCGCATTCGTAAAATAATATAATTAATGGCTTTTTCCCGTTCTGCCATTAAACGCATTGCTGCTTCTGTAACGACTCTTTCTTGAACTTCTATGGCTAAAATTTTATTGCTTTTTTGTAATTGATTGGTTCTTTCTTCGACTCGTTCCTCTAATTCCTGATTAATTTTTTCGAGTTCTTCTGGACTGCGTAAGGTTAAAAATTGAGGTAACAATTGACTGAGTTTTAAGGCTGTATAACAAGACACTAAAGCCGTAATTGCTTGCTCAATTCCCGACAGCCAATAATTAGGATGCCACAGCGTCCAAATTTCAAGTAAATGGCCAACTCCGCAACAAATAATAAAAGCACTGAATAGCACAAAGACCTTAGAAAACGGCGTATCTTTACGCTTTTTGACAAAGTACAGTAACATCGCCGGAATCGAAAAATACGCGATCGCAATCAAAGCATCGCTAACCAAGTGTAGACTCACAAGCGGCGTTTGCCATAAGTAACAATGGCCGTGGGGAATATAAAGATAAAAATAAGGAAAACTCAAAATCGTCATTAGTGGAAATACTTAAAGAACTGAAAGTTAAGGCAGTGTATAAATGATCCTCCCGGCTAATCTAGCCATATCTTTTAGGGTGACATAAGACATCAGTCTTTGGCCACCCACCAGAGAAAATTAAAGCCGTGATTTAAGTAGAGATGGCTACAATTTACGACGCAACATGATATAAATTAGTAAAATAAGCCACAGACCACCCTTTACTATGATTAAGTTTCTTGTCTTTGGCTCAGAAACGTAAAAGAGCAGTTATTTTCAGTTTTCAAGGTGGGCAAAGTTGACAAGGGGCGATTGTGCGGGCAATGCTTAGATTCTAGAACCCCTGCGCGATCGCACCCCACTTCAATCTCTCAAGTTGGTCACCCCTCAAAATCTCGTAAACTGACCGAGCTTCGACTTTTCCTGTCATTGATACCATCCTCCTGTCGAGTAACGGCTAATTCACGAAATTTAGCAACCAAGAGCGCTTTACCTTCCCCGTCAGTTGAGAAAGATATCCTGAGATTGGATGGGGTTTAGAGCCAGGCGAAAATTAGTTGATGATTCGCTAGTAGTCCCACTATTATCTATTTTAGATCGTTTTCGGTGACAGTTGTCTGCCATGGTTGCAAAACAGCTAGAAAGGCTTAATTCTATCGAAAAACTGTAATCGCCTTTGATTGAAATTACGACAGTCTGTCAACGACGAGCATCAAAATTTGTCGTTAACAAAACTGTAACGAACGCCCCATTTCCCCTTACCAGCGGCCATAATAGAGCGACTTGTTCATTGTCATACGCGAATTATGTTTCAAGATGCTCGCGACTATCAAATTCTTTTCCTTTCTAGCTTTTTAATCCTGGGAATCAGTACCCGCGATTGGACAATTCACCCCGAATTTTTACTGGTGACTGTTCTAACTTGCTCGAT
>Ga0207419_1001446_pt1 | contig 17854 bp, 17 predicted proteins | sample ElkSloMetagenome_4_FD_184723 | JGI IMG/M metagenome (GOLD analysis project Ga0207419, IMG submission 184723) | Hot spring microbial communities from Elkhorn Slough, Monterey Bay, USA - MD2A (version 2) | ecosystem: Environmental > Aquatic > Marine > Intertidal zone > Estuary: Microbial mat ...
CCCCCCCCCCCCCCGACTGCCGATTGCCGATTGCCCACTGCCCCTTATAAGCTGATAACTGAAATGACCACCATCGACGAAGGTTATATTAAATACACCTGTGATTGGCAAAAAGCCCCACCCCCTGTAGCAGATTACCTGACTCACCTCAATCATTGGCGAGATAAACTGTATCAACTCGGCCTCATCGGCGTTTATGACAACGGTATTGGCTTTGGTAACATCAGCATTCGCGACACCAACCCCCAGCAGTTCATTGTGTCGGGAACCCAAACCGGAGGACTGCCAAAGCTTACTCCGGCTCATTATGTCACGGTGACTGACTTTGACCTCGATCGCAACGCTCTAACTTGCCAAGGAGCGATTAAAGCCTCCTCAGAATCCCTCACCCACGCCGCAGCTTATCAAGCGAATCCCCAGATCAATGCTGTGGTTCACGTCCATCACCGCCCACTCTGGGAGCGTCTCATGGACAAAGTACCCACTACATCCCGCGATTGTGCTTATGGTACGCCAGAAATGGCTCGCGAGATTAGCCGGATTTGCCAAGATATCACCACTTCCCCGAAAATTTTGGTAATGAGCGGCCACGACGAAGGAATTATCGCGTTTGGCCGCGATTTAGATGAAGCTGGAATGGTTTTGATGGCTTTTTTTGAAGACGAAACCCAAAGCCATTAATCGTGATGTAGGGGAATGCGAATAATAAACTCTGTGCTTTCATCGGGAACAGAATGACACTGTAGCGTCCCTTGGTGACGTTCGACGACGATTTGATAGCTGATGGATAAACCTAAGCCCGTTCCTTTGCCAACAGGTTTGGTGGTAAAGAAGGGGTCAAAGAGATTTTGCCGCGCTTTTTCAGGGATACCGGGGCCATTATCCCGAATGCGAACGATGATGTAGCGGTCGTCTTCGATTTCAGTGCGAATGCGGATTTGGGGTTTTTGGGGCTTGGCTTTTTGGCCGACTCCAAATTCTTCGAGGGCATCAATGGCATTAACCAGAATGTTCATAAAGACTTGATTGAGTTGGCCGGGGTAACATTCAACTTTACGGGGAATGTCGTACTCTTTGATCACTTCGATTTCGACCGGGCTATGTTTGGGCTTGAGGCGATGTTGCAGAATTAAAAGGGTGCTGTCTATCCCTTCTCGCAGATATACGGGTTTGGCTTCGGCTTCGTCGAGGCGGGAAAAACTACGCAGGCTGAGGACAATTTGTTGGATGCGTTGGGTTCCGAGTTTCATTGACCCAATTAACTGGGGTAAGTCTTCTCGAATAAAGTCGAGTTCAATCCTTTCGGCTTCGGCGGTGATTTCGGGGACGGGTTGGGGATAGTGTTTTTCGTAGCTTTGGATCATTCCGAGTAGGTCGTTGACGTAGCTACAGGCGTAGTTGAGATTACCGCTAATAAAGTTGAGGGGATTGTTGATTTCGTGGGCTACTCCGGCGACCAGTTGACCTAAGCTTGACATTTTTTCCACTTGGCATAGTTGCAGTTGGGTGTTTTGCAGTTCGGCGATGGTGTCTTGGAGTTGTTGGGCTTGGGCTTGGGCGGTGGCGGTGGCGGTACAGCTTTGTTGATAAAGAAAGGCTTGTTGTAAGTCGATGATGAGTTCTTGGCTTTCTTTTTCTTGTTGGTACTGACTAACTACGGAGTCGAAGCCTGCGAGTAATTCACCGTCGGCGGCGTTGAGGAGGTGTTCGAGATGGGGGTTGTCGGCGGTGGGGTGGGCAATATCGGCAAAGATGCGGGCGGCTTTGATAAAGTTGCGGACTTGTTGATTGAGGTTAACGGGGGGGTTGTAATACAGGGCTTTGACTTCTGCCGAGGGATAACCGGGAAGTTTGAGGTCGGGGTCGCCGTAAACTAAGCCGTTGTGGGCGGTTTCCATTAAGGCGACGGTGTTTAGGAGGTTTTGGCGGATTTTTTGCGATCGCGGATTGTGAGAACTGTGGGCAAGTTGGAGGGCGTAGAGGGCGACTTTTTGGCAGAGGGTGCGCTGACGGCCACTGATGTTGATAACGGCGGTGCTAACTTCGCGCAGGTTGGTAATGCGTTCGAGGTCGCAGTGGTCGAAAAACACCAGGATGGGCAGCAGATAGAGGTAGATTTTGTTAAAGGTGGATTTGGTGAAGACGGGAGGGAGGGAACAAGAAAAGCTGGCAACTTTGAGGGACTCGGTGCAGTTGATGGTCATCATCTAAAAAGCTCAAATCAGTGATATTAATATTTTTAAAGAAAGAATAAGCGGTATTTATTAAAGTAAAGCGATGTAAATTAGCTTATCATTATAGTTGTTCGCGACAAAATAAGCAAATATTAAAAATAATGGGGATCGAGATAATCCGACAAAAACACTACGATTGTGGCAACAATCTTTATTAGTTTGAATGTAAAGTTAAGTTCACTTTTTATTTTTTCGGAAGGATTTTAGGTAGTCTCGAAGAGATTAATGTATAGAGATGTCCCAAGCTCATCGAGTCAGAGATGAACCGATGTCATCTCAGTAAGCTTATTTTCGGGCGCGATCGCGCTTCAGGGGAAAAAAAAGTGAATCGTAATATCTCGTAGAATTATGTGTTTATTGATACACTCATTTTCAAAATACGGTCAAAAAAACCAAGCAGAACCGTTGAGGGTTCGATGACCTCAAATGAACGGTTATGAATCACTGACAAATTTTGATACATTAAGCAGTGAATTGGTATTTTTTTAGATTGAGTTTATTTGAGTTTGGCTGAGAAACTTAAGAATTTTCCAAAATAAACATAAGTTAATTGTTTACGATTTTTTAAGTGCTTTTGAGGAATAGAGAGGAGTTTTTTGCGAATTATGGCTGCTTTTTTTGAGATGAAAAAGCATAATTTCGGCAATCAAAATGCTATTCTCAATGGGGGTTAGCCGCCTCAGAAAAAATAAATTAAAACTATTTTTAGATTTTGAGAATGCCAAACGGCTCTAAATCTTGTAATTTGGGAGTTCATGCCCCCAAGTTAAAGGCGCGATGGTGTCATAATCTGACCCGGAAATCGAGGGGCTGTTGAGAAAACTCTGTTGTTTATGGCAGTGTGCCAAATTTTATGAAAATCCTGCGATTTTGGTTACTCACAACGGCTCAATTGGTTGTTTCTGCTTTAATTATCGGTTATGTTCTGGCGATCGCCCTAGCAACCTAAGCGCACTTCCACTCCCTGGGGCGCGATCGCGAGGACTTGGGCTTGGGCAACCACATCAACGGTTCCCCAAGCCTTCGTCATGGCTTGAGCCACCGTTTCTGCCTGTTCTGGGGCGCTTAAAGCCAGGAGAGTGGGGCCTGCCCCACTAATGACTAAACCGTAAGCTCCTGCGGCTTTAGCGGCAGTTTGGACAGCTTCGTATCCCTGAATCAATTTTTGGCGATAGGGTTGATGGATTTTGTCATCGAGGGCGGCGGTTAGCCAGTGGGGATTTGCGGTTTCTAAACCCCGCAATAACAGCCCCAAACGGGAAATATTGAAGATCGCATCCCCCCGATCGATTTGCGAAGGAAGAACCGCCCTAGCCGCTTCGGTAGACAGTTCAAAGTCGGGAATCGCGATCGCCGGAACGACATTTTCCGCCCAAGGAATGGGGCAGAAGTGCCATTGAGAGTCTGTCTTGACGGAAAGCTGGCAATTGCCGAGAAAGGCGGGAACCACGTTATCAGGATGGCCTTCGAGGGCGATCGCGAGGTCTAAAACCTCTGCATCAGATAGGGGTTTTCCCGCCATTTCATTCGCCCCCACAAAACCGCCAATAATCGCAGTTGCCGAACTTCCCAAGCCGCGAGACAAGGGAACACCGAGTTCAATTTCAACGTGAACGGGGGGTGTTTTCTGCTGAATCTGCTCGTAAAACCGCACAAATGCCCGATAAAGTAAGTTATCTTCCCCCACACTCACTCCTGCGGCTTCTGTCCCCACGACATTAATTTTAGTCGTGTCGGCGGCTTGGAAATGAAAGCGGTTATACAGGGTAAGGGCTGCGCCAATACAATCAAAACCTGCGCCTAAGTTGGCGGTGGTAGCAGGGACGGTAACGGTAACAGAATCAGGCATTTTGGTTGGTTATTGGTTGTTGGTTGTTGGTTGTTGGTTATTGGTTATTGGTTGTTGGTTATTGGTTATTGGTTATTGGTTGTTAGCAAAATCCCCTAATTGGTAATTGATAATTGATCATTGATCTGATGCCCTTACCAAGGACAAAAGACCAATGACCAATGACGATCTGATGCCCTTACCAAGGACAAAAGACCAATGACCAATGACGATCTGATGCCCTTACCAAGGACAAAAGACCAATGACCAATGATTATTTCACCGATGCGATCGCGTCTTTGGTCATCGCTGCGATCGCGGTGTCGGTCGCTTTGGGCAGTTGATAATATTGCCCCCCGGCTTGTTTTGCTAACTCCTTGCCGAAGCCAGTAGATACAAACTTGCGCTCGGTGTCGATAATCAGTAGCTTAAAGCCCGTTGTCCGTACTTTCGCCGCAATATCAATCAATTCCCCTTTAATATCCGGTTTTTCCCCTTCGGGTAGGGGTTCACCGAGCGATCGCGCCAAGGGAATATTACCGCGACCATCGGTAATCGCCACAATCACCACTTGACCAATATCCCCGGACATCTGGGCATTCATCCCCACATGAACCGCCTGGGTCAAACCGTGGGCCAACGGCGACCCACCGCCACAGGGCAGTCGTTCCAAGCGATTGCGGGCCATGGAAATCGAACGAGTGGGAGGCAGTAAAACGTCCGCTTGTTCTCCTCGGAAGGGAATTAAGGCTACTTCGTCGCGGTTTTCGTAAGCTTCCGTCAGAAGGCGCATCACCGCCCCTTTCGCTGACTGCATCCGATTCAACGCCATCGACCCCGAAGCATCCACCACAAAGACAATCAACGCCCCGGCTTTGCGGGCCATGCGTTTCGCCCGGAGGTCGCTTTGTTCGACAATCACCTTGCGATTGGGATAGCGTTCCCGGCGGGATTTTTGGTAAGGGGCCGCAGCCCGGAGAGTCGCATCTACCGCCACTCTGCGAACCTTTCCTTTCGGTAACATGGGCTTGACATAGCGCCCGCGATCGTCAGAGAAGATAATGCTGCGGCTACCGGAATTTCCCTGTTTTTGTGCCATTTGCGCGAAATACAAGACGCTAGGGTCGAGAATCACCCCTTCGGAGTCGAATACAAATTCTTCGGGGACGCTGGGGGGTTCTTGTTCTTGTTCCGGTTCTTCTTCTTGCTCTTCTGGTTCTTCTTCCTCGTTTTGGTCGGGTTCGTCTTCGTCTTGGGGTTGTTCGTCTTGAGGCGGCGGTGGTGGCGGTGGGGGTTCTTGTTCGTCGGGGGGCGGTTCTTGGACGACGGTAGAACGGGGAATAATCGTTAATTCCACCGCCCGACGCAAGTCGTCTGGGTTGACTTGTTCGCGACCATCTAAAGCGGCGGCGGCTTTGGCTACGCGCAAGGCATAGAGTTCGGCCCGATGTCCTTGGACTACGCCCCTGACGGCTTCTTCGACCAGGTAAAGGATTTGATCTTCGCTGATGGTAACTTCTTTGAGGTATTCTCGCGCCAGCAGGATATCGGTTTTGATGCTGTCGCTGTCGCCGTCGTATTGTTCGATGAAGTTTTGGGGGGAGGTGGTGTACGCGATCGCCTGTTCTACTGCTGCTACTCGTTGATCTAAGGCCAGTACGCCGTCGGCAGAGAGGGTAATGGCAATGCGGTCTAACAAGTGTTCTCGCAGCGGCCCTTCTTCGGGGTTGTAGGTGGCAATCAGCAAGGGTTTACAGGGATGTTCGATGCTGATGCCTTCTCGTTCAACGCGGTTGCGACCATCGGTAAGGACGGAAAGGAGTTGGTTGGCGATTTGGTCGTCGAGGAGGTTGATTTCATCGATATACAAAACGCCGCGATGGGCTTGGGCTAACAGTCCCGGTTGAAATACGGGTTCTCCTTGCTGTACCGATTTTTCTACATCCACCGACCCCACTAAACGGTCTTCGGTGGCGTTGAGGGGGATTTGTACAAAGGGGGCGCGAACAATCTCGGTTTCGAGGCTTTCGGGTTCTACGCCGAGTCTCGCTGCGGCTTCTTCGGGGGATTCGTTGCAGTAGGAATCTTTGACGATTTCGATGGGGGGTAAGAGGGCGTGAATGGCGCGGGCCATCACGGATTTGGCGGTTCCTCTCCGTCCCGCGATCGCGACTCCTCCCAAGCCGGGATCGACGGCAACTAGCAGCAAGGCTAGTTTAATCGCTTCTTGACCGACAACGGCGGTCAGGGGAAAGGTTAGGTTTGCAGGTTGGCTTAACGTGGGCATTCTTAAAGGTTTGATGTCTTAGGGATTGCGATTTATTAGAGACGCAACTTCCTATTTTAGAATGCCGCGAGAATCAAACAAGCTAGTTTTTTGACTTTGGGGAGATATCTTGGGATTGATCGATTCGATGCCGGCCTTCAATACCAATACCAGTATTGATAAACGCTTCAATACCGCTTGTTCAAAGCCATGCAGATTACTTGAATATTTTTTGTATCTTTTGCTGCTAAACAAAAAAGAAGCTAATGTTATTCATACTTTGCATAATTTAGATGCGTTTTAAGAATAAACTGTCTCAAACTGTTTCAAGAACTACATTTTCCTTAATTTTTGCGCGTTACTATTCACGAAAGTTTGCAATAAAACGTAGCAAAAGCATCGTCAGACCTTCTCGACTAATCGAAATCTGACACACAAGTTTCATTAGTACTGAAAAGGAAATACTCAATAAGGAGAAATACAATAGTGGACTACACTGCACCTGCCGACTTAATGTTTACTGCTGTCAAAGCTAGTGAAACAAAAGCTAGACTCAAAATCAAAGACTTACTGATTCGTGGTTTTTATTCTGGCCTAGCCCTAGGGGTCGCCACAGCCCTAGCGGTTACCATTTCCGTTCAATCGGGCATTCCCTTCCTTGGTGCGGTTTTGTTCCCCTGGGGGTTTGTTTCTATCGTTATCTTTGGCATGGAGTTGGTAACAGGTAACTTTGCCTTGTTCTGTGCTGGCCTGCTTGCTGGTCGTGTCAACTGGAATCGTACTCTTAGGAACTGGATGTGGGTCTATGCGGGCAACTTCCTGGGCTGTCTGATGGCAGCACTGCTGATGAGTTATTCCCTCACGAATGCCGGTACCATTGAACCTAACGATGTTGGTGAAAAGCTCATGGCCATCGCCATGGCCAAGTCCGTTGCTGTCAAAGAGATGGGACTAAACGGCTTCATACTGTTCATTGTGCGGGGTATTGTCTGTAACTTCCTCGTCTGCATGGCAGTCATGTTTGGTATGGTCAGCAAATCTGTTCCTGGTAAGGTGCTTGCCTGCTGGTGGCCGATTATGGCATTTGTGGCCCTGGGTATGGAACACATTGTTGTGAATATGTTTTTCCTCCTCGTCGGTAAGGCGCTAGGGGCCCCTATCTCCGGCATGGACATAGTGTTCTGGGATTTCCTACCTGTTACTATCGGCAACATCATCGGCGGTGGCTTCTTTATCGGTAGCCTGTTCTATTTCACCCACGGCTCTCAGGTGAAAGCCAAATTAGCTGTCGAGGCTTCCCTAGACCATAGCGATCAGCCTGCTACCTCTATTCGCTAAACTTTTAGCAGTGTTTTTAAAGGGGATGCTGACAAAAGCTATTAATGCGGTTAAGTTTGATCGTGTATTCTTGGCGATCGCACTTCATCCGCATCCATGTTTGGATCGTCAAATGTTCCCATTGCGATCGCCAAAATCGCCTTCCAAAATACTATCAAGGCAACCCAATTTGCGATCAATGTAAGTTACCATTATTTAGTTAAATCATTATTCTTGGGCGGGGAAACCCCGCCCCTACGCGCCTACTGATTAAGACACTTCTGCGGTTACAAATTCCTCGGATAGAGTTGGGGTAGAGTCGGCATGAGTTGAAATGGCCGCTTGGACAAAGCCTCGGAATAGAGGATGGGGTTGGTTGGGACGGGAACGGAATTCGGGGTGGAATTGGGTGGCGATAAAGAAGGGATGGTCGGGATATTCGATGATTTCGACTAAGCGACCGTCGGGGGATGTACCGCTAATCATATAGCCGGTTTCGAGGAAAAGGTTGCGGAAGGCGTTGTTAAATTCGTAGCGGTGACGGTGACGTTCGTAAACCACTTCTTGTCCATAGATGCGATGGGCTAGGGTGTCGGGGGTGAGACGACAGGGATACAGACCTAATCGCATTGTACCGCCCAAATCGACGACATCTTGCTGTTCGGGGAGGAGGTTGATGACGGGGTTGGGGGTTTCGGGGTCAAATTCGGCACTATTGGCGTTATCGAGGGTGGCAACGTTGCGGGCCCAGTCGATGATGGAGCATTGCATTCCTAAGCATAAACCGAGGAAGGGGATTTTGCGATCGCGAGCATAAGCAATGGCATGAACTTTCCCGTCTACCCCACGAATACCAAAGCCCCCAGGAACGACAATACCGCTAACGCCGTTGAGGTGGGTGTCGGGGCCGTCGTTTTCGATATCTTCGGCACTTACCCAGCGTAGCTTGACATCGCTATCGACGGCAATCCCGGCGTGTCGCAAGGCTTCGACGACGGAGAGGTAAGCGTCGCTGAGTTGAACGTATTTCCCAACCAAGGCGATTTCGAGTTCGCGGGAGGGGGCTTTCATCCGTTCGACGAGGGTTTGCCAATGGCTTAATTCTGGTGGACGTTGTTCGAGGTTGAGGAGGGAGAGGCTTTGGGTGGCCAGACCTTCGGCTTCGAGAATGAGGGGGACTTCGTAGATACTGCTGGCATCTACGGCGGTAATCACGGATTCTACGGGAACGTCACAAAATTCTGATATTTTTTCTTTTATACCCGGTTCGAGGGGGCGATCGCAACGACAGATTAACATATCCGGTTGAATCCCCAGCGATCGCAATTCTTTGACAGAATGTTGGGTAGGCTTGGTTTTCATTTCCCCGGCTGAGGGAATCCAGGGAATGAGGGTAACGTGCATAAAGAGGACGTTGTTGCGACCCACATCTTTGCGAAAGCGACGGATGGCTTCAAGGAAGGGTTGAGATTCAATATCCCCGACGGTTCCGCCAATTTCGACGATAACGACATCAGAATGGGTGTTTTTCCCCACTCTTTTCACCCGTTCTTGGATTTCGTTGGTAATATGGGGAATAACTTGGACGGTTCCCCCTTGATAATCGCCGCGTCTTTCTTTGTTGAGGACGGCTTGATAGATTGAACCTTGGGTGACGCTGTTGAGACGGGACATGGAGGTGTCAGTAAAGCGTTCGTAATGACCGAGGTCGAGGTCGGTTTCGGCCCCGTCTTCGGTGACAAAGACTTCCCCATGTTGAAAGGGACTCATGGTACCGGGGTCAACGTTAATATAGGGGTCGAGTTTGAGAATGGAAACCGAGTAATCGCGAGATTTGAGTAAGCGTCCCAAACTGGCTGCAACGATGCCTTTGCCAATACTGGAAACGACACCACCGGTTACAAATACAAATTTAGTCATAATAATATAATGTTGCGCGTCCCGTGAACTTTTCCCCGTTTATTGTGCCACATTTGCTGTATTTTTTCGGGCGAGAATTTTTTGGTATTCTTGGCAGGTTTGAGTCGCGATCGCGTCCCAACTATAATGATTTTGGGTATAAGTTTGGGCGTTTTGACCTTTAATTTGCCATTGTTCTGGGTCTTGTAATGCAGACTTGAGGGTATTTGTCAATGCTTCAACGTCGCAAGTTGTGACCCAACCCGCATCCCCTGCTTTCACATTGGGCCAAATATGCACTTGGTCGGAAATCACGACCGCAGTCCCCGCGGCCATGGCTTCAGCGACGGCTATGCCGAAGTTTTCGTAATAAGACGGGAGTACAAATAAATCTGCGTCTTGTAACAAGCCAACTTTGTCTGCACCGCCAATAAATCCGGTAATGGTGGTACGCTGGTGCAGAGGAGATTGGGCAATAATCTCGCGAATTTGCTTTTCGTAGTCCGGGTCTTGAGGATTGGCCCCGGCTAAGGCAAAATGAAAATCAATGCCTTGCTCGATAAGCGCTTCTAAGGCAGGGAAAAGTAGATTTAGACCTTTTTTGGGTTCGATGCGGGATAAGAAGACGATAAGGGGCTTTTGGGGTGGAATCTGCCAATGTTCGCGAGCCGTTCCTATTGCCGGAAAGGGGTGGGGCAGGGAAACGCCCAACGGCACAATCATATCCTGGGTTTTTGCGCCGAAACGGTGGGATATTTTGGCTTCTTGGGGGCTGGTGAAGTGAATTGCGGCGGCTTTAGCGATATTCTCTTTTTCCCAAAGTTTTGCGTAGATTTGCTTGAGATAGCGTTTTTTGCGTAAATCGGCGGGGTCGAGAGTGCCGAGGGGTCGTAGAATGTAGGGGAGAGAGTGCGATCGCGCTACCCTAGCGGCTGCTGTACTCACAGGAGAGAATAAAGCGTGGATGTGTGCAATGTCGTAGTTTGCAGCGTTTTTCCCTAACCAGCGCAACAAGTCGAGGGAAAATTTGTAGCGACGAAACGGGGAACAAGGAAAATAAATGACCGTATAGCCGTCTTGTTGGATGGGGGTTTCGAGGGGAACATCTAAGGGCGGTTGTCCCACATCGCCGTTAGAATTGGTGGTTAAAATGGTAATATCAACGCCCTGTTTTGCCAAAGCCCCAGACAGTCCTTTCACCATCTGACTGGGGCCGCCATATACTAAAGAAATTGATGGGATAATTTGTAGGATTCGCATTTTTTGTTGTTGGTTGTTCGTTGTTGGTTGTTTGTTATTTGCCATACTATAAATCAATAACAAAAACCAGTGGACTCTCGAAAAAACGTTATCCTTGGATACTATTTAGAAAGTTGAGTAGGTATAGAAATGATAAATTCTGTGCCTTGTCCCACTTGAGAAACACAGCGCAATTGACCTTTATGTTTTTCAGCGATAATGCGATAGCTGATTGATAATCCTAATCCTGTGCCTTTTCCGATGGGTTTGGTGGTAAAGAAGGGGTCAAATAAACGGGTTTTGGCTTCTTCGGGAATACCGGGGCCATTATCTTTAATTTTAATCACAACTTGGCCGTTGCGCGATCGCGTAGTTTGAACCCAGATTTTTAAATCTTTTTGCTTATCTGCGACTTCTTCTAATGCGTCAATAGCATTAACCAAAAGATTCATAAAAACTTGATTCAGTTGTCCAGCATAACATTCAATGTCTGGTAAATCGCTGTATTCCGTAATAACTTGAATTTCTCGACGTTGGGAAGTGGCTTTTAGACGCGATTGCAAAATCATCAAAGTGCTATCAATTCCGGTATGAATATCAACCTCTTTAACCGTAGCTTCATCGAGACGGGAAAAGATACGCAAAGACATCACAATGCTATTAATTCGTTGTGTCCCCACGCGCATTGATTCTAGTAAACGGGGTAAATCTGTTTTGATGTAGTCTAAGTCATATTCTGCCACCCGTTGTTCTATTTCTGGCGTGATGATGCCTTGTTTTTGGTATAGTTCTACAATCGTAAATAAAACATCAACGTATTCTAAAGCATATTCAAGATTACCGTGGATAAAGTTAACCGGATTGTTGATTTCGTGGGCTACTCCTGCAACTAATTGTCCCAAACTTGACATTTTTTCAGTTTGAATGAGTTGCAGTTGTGTTTCTTGTAATTGTTTGAGAGTTTGACGTAATTCTTGGGCTTGGGCTTCAGCCGTTGTTGCTGTTACTTGTAGTTCTTGAGTTCGTTCTGCTACACTTTTAACCAGCCAATTAAACGATTGAGATAATGTCCCAATTTCGTCTTCTGTAGTAACAGGAACACGCAATTTAAAATTAGATTCTTGAGCAGCTTTTTGAGCGATAGAATTGAGGTGAATCAAAGGTTTTGTAATTGATTTTGTTGTTTGTAGCGCGATGATTCCGGCAATAATAACGGCGATTGAAGCACTCAAAACAATAACGAGTTTTTCAATACCTTGAGCATTTTCTAATTCAATTTCGGCTTGACGAGATTGATTTTGAGCAATGGCAACAATATCATTTAAGGTTTCGATAGATTTTTGCGTGGTTAGTAAACTATCGATTTCATTGTTTTGGAGTTGTTGCGCTATTTCTGGATTATTCAGGTAGAATTCCTGAAATTGCTCAAGCTGATTAATCACATTGAGGAGCAAAGCATCAATTTCTGAAAAATCGCTGGCTGTCCAAGCAGGATTGCGATTAAAAAAGTTATTAATTTGCGTTCGGAGAGATTTGATTTCTGCTAAACTTTGCTGAAATTGCTGTATATTCTCTGGTTGAGAAGTAGACTCATCTTGAAAAATAGTAGCCCGTAGACCATAATATTGCGATCGCTCAATTTCGGCTTTTAATTCAACGAGTAATTGGGCTTGAATATTAGCATCTGCCAGTTGTTTCACCCCTTGACCTTGGTAATAATCAGCCACGACTAGACCTAACATCGAACCGAAAAAACCAATTCCTAAAGCTAAACTATAACCAAAGCCAATTTTATTCTGAATCCGCCAACGACGGTAACGCATAAGTCGATCGGTTTGAGTGCTGCGTAAAATGACCATAAACTCTCTCGGGCAGTGTCAGTAAGATTAAGTAAATTCAGGTAGGTCAACTGCCTCAAACAAACTTAGCAAAATTTATTTCAGTAAATACAACACCTTATAAAGAAAAAAGGGGGCTTGTTTAAGTATATTCACTAAGTTATTAACCGCGATCGCGTCCTGCATCAGGACAAAATTACCCTTCTTCTTGCTCATACCATAGAGTTTTCACGGTTATGCACTCGGTTGATAAATGTTACCGGGACTGCGATCGGGATTTATTTCAATCACTAAATCCACTACATCGGGGTTTTGTAGTAAAGGTGGGAGAAATAACTCAGGGTGGAGGGCTTTCCAAAAATATTCAACGAATTGCTCAATTTCGCTGTCGCTCATGCCGCTTTTCCTCTGGTTTCTCATTTTTTGTTCGGCTTCTTTGCGCCATTGCTGACAAGAGCGATAATCCACGGGATTTAGCACGATTAAGCGGTCAAGACGCTGCCAAAGGGGTAGGGTTTTCAGGCGTTTGTTGCAGTCTAGGGCGAATTTCCGGTCGTCTGGGGTGACGATGGGGTAAGGGGGATGGGTAAATGCTGACTCGGTTAACGGTTGCACCCCCACACACCAGCCCTCAAAGAATATTATATCCCCTGGCGTTACAGGGACTGGCTCGACGCGATCGCCTGCGCCATTGTGCCAGGATTTGTCAAAGCGAGGGATGAGAATTTCAGGCTTGGAGGGCGATCGCAACTCGTCGAGTACCCGAATCCCCTCAGCGAGATCGTGAGTCCCTGGCGGCCCCCGCCAAAGTAAGCGAGAATCTTGCTGTTGCAGGGTTTGACGGGCTTTGTAGCTGAGATACAAGTCATCAAGAGAAATCGCGATCGCGCGATCGCCCAAATGTTGTAATATTATTTGTAATAGAAAAGATATTGTGGTCTTTCCCGTGCCTTGTCCCCCCAGTAGCCCCTGAATCAACGGTTTTCCGTGGTTTGACCTCGCTTCGTGTAGCTGCATCGCCAGGGGCAACCACAACTGCCACGCCAATTTATAAACGGTTTTAAAATCCGTTAAACCCCTTGCCAAACAAGCCTTTTCAACATCTTGAATGCTGGCTTGAAATAATCGCGATCGCGCCTCTATTTTCGCCAATCCTGTATCATTCGTAATGCCAAAAGCTGGCGCTTGCTTGGGCTGTTTTAACGCTTGTTGGAGGCAAAATTGTAACTCCTCAGACTGGGGAGCATTACCCCTGCGCCAAGATTGTAAAATAGTTGTAACTGACATAAATTAGTTGACAGCTTTGCCGGGGGAAAGTTGCAACTGCAACATTCGTCAATTCCCTAGAGTATTGTAACCTTATCGTAATTCCCAATAAAAATTATAAGCCCTTATCCCCGTGGGAGAGGAGGAAAGGGGCAAGGGCTTAATAATAACTAAGAATTGAGTTTAAACGCTTCTAAAAATAGCCCATAAGTCAAACCAATCTTCAGCGCATTTAAGACATCAGCCAATAAACTCGTCCGTGTTATGTCTGAATTGCGACGGGGTTGACGATAAATAAAACGACTCGTAATTTCTGTGACCAACACCACAAGTCCTGCGGCAGGAACATCCCAAAATGCTAACTGCCCGGCGGTACTGGTTAACGCACTCCCCCCTAAAAAGAAGCCGAACAAAAAACTAATGGAAACTAAAGCAATTCTACGCCAAGGATTGCTAAACAATGTTACCACGCGATCGCCCAACCGATCGAACAATGTACTTAAGCGCGTATTTTGCATAACTTTTCTATTAATCTAAATTAAAGAGTTACTCTTTTTAAATTTCATCGCCATGACTCAAACCCCAGGCGTGCATTTCTTGAATAATTGGCTGTAAACTTTCCCCCAAAGCCGTCAAAGAATATTCTACCTTGGGTGGGACTTGGGCGTAAACCTGACGCTGGATAATACCATCGGCTTCCATTTCTCGTAACTGCTGGGTTAGCATTTTGGCCGTAATTCCCGGTAAAGATCGCTGTAACTGGTTAAACCGCTTGACTCCGGTAAAAAGTTCCCGCAGAATCAGCACTTTCCAGCGTCCTCCAATAGCTTTTATTGTCTTCTCAACCGGACAATGAACTTGCTTTTTTGAATCTGAAGATTTTGCCATCGTTACTTTTTGGGTACTACCTTACTTCAAAGTGCGTACTTCTCAAAAATACTGTACACCGTCTAAATTAAAAAATAACTATTGCACCAAGAGGAAATATGATTACTATTCGTAAAGCAGAAGAACGCGGTCATGCTAACTTCGGTTGGCTCAACACTTATCATACCTTTTCCTTTGCCAACTATTACGATCGCAATTATTTAGGCTTTAGAAGTTTGCGCGTTATTAACGAAGATCGCGTCCAACCGGGAGGGGGATTTCCTAGCCATAGTCATCGCGATATGGAGATTATCACCTATGTTTTAAACGGCGCACTCGAACATCAAGACAGTTTAGGAAATGGGTCAATCATTCGACCCGGAGAAGTACAAAGAATGAGCGCAGGTACAGGAATTACCCATAGTGAATATAATCCCTCCAAAACCGATGACGTTCATTTACTGCAAATCTGGCTTTTTCCCGATACCCCAAACCTCCAACCGAGTTATGAACAAAAACAGTTTGCGATCGCGCAAAACCCGAATCAACTTCACCTTGTCGCAGCCCCGAAGGGTAAAAATAATGCCGTTACGATTCATCAAGATGTAGAATTATACGCAGGGATTTTACACCCTGGCCAACAAATTTCTTATTGTCTTTCTCCCCAGCGTCACGCTTGGCTACAAGTCGCACAAGGGGCAATTTCAGTAAATAATAACTCCCTCAAGGCTGGAGATGGTGTGGCAATGAGTAACGAAGAAAAACTGGTTATCTCAGCCTCAGAACAAGCCGAAATTTTATTATTTGATTTGTCGTAAGCTCATCCCCATCTCTCAAGGAATAAGAAAGAAAGAGTACTCAATCGTTGGTGCTGACTAATGACCAATGACTAATGACCAATGACCAATGACCAATGACCAATGACCAATGACCAATGACCAATGACCAATGACCAATGACCAATTAATCGCGCTAAAGTTAAGAAAGGTGAAACTTCCTTGACGATAGCAAATAAATATGCAATACCACGTTATTTACGACGGCGACTGTAACCTGTGTTCTAACTTTACCGAAACCCTGGCTAAAATCGACCGCGGCCAGCGTTTTGACTACATCCCCATGCAAGACCAGCAAACCCTCTCAGATTTCGATATTAGCGCCGCAGATTGCGAAATGGGGATGATACTCATCGATGCGGAAAACCCCTCTCGTCGTTGGCAAGGCAGCAACGCCGCCGAAAAGATCGCCCATCTGCTACCCTTGGGCAATACCTTGATCGATTTGTATCGTAACCTACCCGGTCTGAAATTTCTGGGCGATCGCGTCTACGACCAAATCCGCGACAACCGCTATCAATGGTTTGGGAAACGGTCTCAAACCTATCATGCCCCTTATCCCGTCGGCTGTGCGGCTAATCCAGAAACACCTCAAACACCTGACGGCAAAAAAGCTTAAGTCTCTCGATAATATCATCTGCGGGGGGAGAATCGCCCACAATTCGCCAATTTTCTACCGTCGAAAGCCGCCACGCTTCCCCCTTATGGTTGAATGCGGCAATTTCTAAGCCAATCAAGCGATAGGACTTCTCTACGGGGTCTTGGTAAAAGCGAATCTGCACTAAAATACTGCGGCCTTGATAGCGAGGACTCCACCCCGGAAGATGAAAGCCAATATCAATCGAGTCTGGATCGACCATTTCCTGGGTGTCTGGGTCATTTCTCCAGGGCTTGAGGTCGGCTTTCGCGTCGGGAAATTGCTCCTTAAATAAATTGACGGCAGTGGCGATTTTAGAGGCGATCTGTACGCTTTTCGCTTGTTCTGCTGCGTTCACGCCAGTTCTCCTTTTAACTTTACTACTCTTAATGATTTGTTAACTAATTTAATTATTTATAACAAATATTGACAAATTTACTGTATCTTTGAGCGCAAATTGGCATTTTTGGTAAAATTTTTGCCCCTGCGTCAACCCTGGGGAAGGGAAACGAGATCGCTTGACTTCATCAAAAATCGGTTAATGGGAACAAATCTTCAGTATTGGGATATTTCCCGACGCGATCGCATCTAGCCCTCAACTGAATCTAAGTTTAATCAGAAAAATTACCTATTTTAATCAACACTTACGATAAAATCAAAAATTGCTGTTAAAGTATATTTTTGTTTGACCTTTCAACCCCAACGAGAGACCAAGCCATGAATAATGTAAGCTCTAAGATTCAAAGACGCGCCCGAAAAAACCAGGGAATCACTTCAATTTTAACCTTTTTCGTTCCCTTCGCTGGCTATATTTATACAGTCCGTTACTTGAGCGCCGCGATTGTATTTTTTCTAACGATCGTTTTGGCATCAGATGACTTTCTAGATGATGATTTAGCGCCTCTTTACGGCTTTTTGATGTTAGGTGCTGCCGTAGAAAATGTTGTTTCTGTACAGAAAGCCCGAAAATCAGGGCAAAACAAGCCAATACAACCGAGTAAGACAACCCTAAAACAACTGCCTAATCTGCAAGTCGAGGTCTTAAAAATGGGGAAAGATCAAGGAGAAATGACCTTATCAGATTTTGTCATTGCTACCGAAGCTTCACCGGATAAAATACAAGAAACTCTAATGGAATTAGAGCGATGGGACTTGGTTCGGGTTTACAATCGAGACTCCGATGGTGTTGTGGTTTATCAAGTCATTTAATCGCGAGTTTATTGTTGAATTTCAGGGTGTAAATTGTGGGCGATCGCGTAGATTGGCAACAAGTTCGCAGTACCTTTCAAAAACTGTGGGGATATGACGATTTTCGACCACCCCAAGGTGAAATTGTCCGCAGTTTATTAACCCAAAAAGACGCTTTAATTGTCTTACCGACAGGGGGCGGAAAATCGATTTGTTTCCAACTTCCGGCATTACTGCAAGAAGGCTTAACCCTGGTTGTATCGCCGTTAGTGGCATTAATGGAAAATCAAGTCCAAGAATTGCGATCGCGCCATCTCCCTGCTGCCACGCTACACGGAGAAATCCCCCGACGCGAGCGAATTCGCACCCTCAGAGCTTTAGAAAACCAATCTCTGCGGTTATTGTACCTTTCCCCCGAAACCCTCCTTAGCCCGCCAAT
>Ga0207419_1001448_pt1 | contig 17846 bp, 11 predicted proteins | sample ElkSloMetagenome_4_FD_184723 | JGI IMG/M metagenome (GOLD analysis project Ga0207419, IMG submission 184723) | Hot spring microbial communities from Elkhorn Slough, Monterey Bay, USA - MD2A (version 2) | ecosystem: Environmental > Aquatic > Marine > Intertidal zone > Estuary: Microbial mat ...
CTGAAGTACAATCCACCATCGGTTCCGAGGAACATCAAATTGGGCTCAACAGGATCCTGAACTACACTCAGCGTGTAGGTCCAAACTTCATCGGTAGAAGTGAGGTTAATCCATTTTTTTCCATAATTTGTGGTGTGGAACAGATAGGGTTTAAAATCAAAATTTCTATAATTATTAACTACGACAAAAGCTTCACCGGCATTGTAAGTTGACGCTTGAATCTGAGCAACCCAGGACTCCTCTGGAAAGTTCTTGATATTTGTACTTACTTTAGTCCAGTTTTCTCCGCCGTCTTTAGTAAGCTGAATGTTTCCATCATCGGTTCCCACCCAAATGACATCTTCAATAAGTGAAGAAGGGGCAATAGCCGTAATGGTCGTATTGTTTTCTGCGCCTGTAGCGTCGTAAGTTAAACCACCGCTTTCAAATTGTTTTTGTTTTTCAGGATTATTAGTGGTGAGGTCAGGCGAAATGATCTCCCAGGTTTGGCCTTTGTCTTTAGTTTTATGTACAAACTGGCTCCCAAAATACACGGAGCTGTTATCAAATGGATTTTGTGCGATAGCTGCATTCCAGTTAAACCTAAGTAACACATTTTTATCGGGATGCGTTGGGCGCACGGTTTGGTTATTGCCGGTTTCTCGATCATAGCGCTGCACGTAGCCCTGCTGTGATTGTGCAAAACCAAATCGTGAATTATCAGGATCTGGTACCACATCAAAGCCATCTCCAAAAGCGATCTCCTGAAAGTAGGAATTTCTTACACCCTGAGCTCTCCAGACGTATGCAGGACCACACCAGCTCCCGTTATCCTGCATGCCACCGTAGACATTATAGGGGTAATCATTATCTGTATTGATGTGGTAAAATTGTCCGACCGGCAAATTTTGAACAAACCTCCAGGTTTCACCTCTGTCATAAGTGATATTCAATCCGCCATCATTTCCGTCTAACATCATATCCGGATTATCGGGATGAATATACCAGGCATGATGATCGGGGTGAACACCTACGTTGGTTCCGTAAGCCGGCATAAGGCTGCTGAATGATTTACCGCCGTCTTCACTTACATTCACGTAAGTAAATATGGAATAAAGTCTGTTCTCATTGGAGGGGTCGGCATGAATTTCGGCATAGTAAAACGGGCGATTCCCGATTTCACGCATATTATCATTGACCATTTTCCAGCTGTAGCCACCATCTTCAGATTTGTACAGGGCATTATTTTTAGATTCGATCAAGGCATAAACGGTTTTAGAATCAGCGGCTGACATGGCCAAACCAATTCTACCTAAATCACCTTTGGGTAATCCATCTTTGGGACTAAGCTCTTTCCAGTTGTTACCACCATCTATAGTCATGTACAAGCCCGAACCCGGACCACCAGACTTAAACGTCCAAGGCCATCTGCGGTGTTCCCACATAGCAGCAAATAATTTATTGGGATTGTTAGGATCCATAATCAGTTCTGCCACGCCTGTCTTTTCATCTACAAATAAACTCTTAGTCCAGGTTTTTCCGCCATCAGTGGTTTTGTAAACTCCTCTTTCGGGATGTTCTCCCCACGGGGAACCAATTGCACCAATATAAACTATATTGGGATTTTTAGAATCTATACGGATACGGTGAATATTACGAGTCTTTTCCAATCCCATCAATTTCCAGGTTTTTCCTGCATCCATAGATTTATATAGACCATAACCGCCGTTAGAGCTGTTTCTCGGATTACCTTCACCGGTGCCAACCCAAATGACGTCCGGATTGTCCTGCTGAATGGCGACTGCTCCGATAGAAAGAATTTTTTGATCATCAAAAACTGGCTCCCATTCCACACCGCCGCTTTCAGATTTCCAAACACCTCCAGAAGCCGATCCCACATACATAACCTGTGGATTATCGTGCACCACATCAATGGCGGTAATACGACCACTCATGCCGGCGGGTCCGATGCTGCGCACATTTATCCCTTTTAGTTTATCTAAATCGATTGTTTGAGCTGAAGAAGCTACACAAATAAAAAACGTAAAAAGTGTGAGTAAAGTAAAATTGAAAAGCGACTTGTTCATGAGTTTATGAGTAATTTTGTAGAAAAGTATGATATTTTAGTGGTATTCACAAAGTTCTTTTTATGGGTTCATTGATTAGAAACTAAATATGTAATTAAAGAAAAGTCTTTTTTTAAAGTTTCTTTAGATAGTAAATCAATGCTAAAAGATCAATTTTTACTAAAAAATACGTTCACATAGAAAACAAAAAAGTTAATACAATTTGTCATTCAGAAAAGGAATGAGCGCAAGAATGACAGCCTCAGTGTAATAAGATTCTCGGGTCAAAACATTCTTAGTTAGGATACCAACAGCGCCATTTTGCTGCTTTGAATTTTCGAGACCGAAAACAATGTCATCAGCTTCACCTAACTCCTTACCCTGATTGATTAATTCCATAATAATTCTAGGTAAATAAAATGTAGCTGTCTTTGATTTCCCAATTGTATCACCCTTTTTTATTACAACCCAAGCAAAGGCATGCATTTCGTTTTTTGTTCTTTCCAAACCACCTTCTATTCCTATATAGTAATCTGCCTTTGGATAATTTTGTATAGCAGATTTTACTCTATTACTGGCTCCAATATATGTTTCAGAATCAGTCATGGGTTGGTCCGAGACTAAAGAATCTACTGAAACTCCAGTAAAATCAAAATCTTGATCAGGAAACATCTTTTTAAAGCCATTTTTTGTGGCTTCAATTTTGACTGGGTTCTCAGATGCTATGATTATTTTTTTCATGTATTATATTATCAATATTTGAAAAGGAGACTTTAATTATATTTATTTTTACGTAATGAATTATCAAAGCAAACTTAACTCTTTTCAAAACAATTATCCAAGAGTTTCTGAAGTAGCCAAAAAAGCTAAAAAGCGAATTCCAAGAGTTGCTTGGGAATATTTAGATTCAGGAACTGGAAATGAAGATTTGGTCAAAAGAAATAACAGGAGTTTTGAAAGAATAAGTTTTTTACCCCGGTTTTGTAAAGGGGACTTAAATGCTAATACTTCTTCTATACTTTTTGGAAAATCTTATAACGCACCAATTGGAATTGCACCAGTTGGACTGACAGGTCTAATGTGGCCAAAAGTTGAACAATATTTAGCGCAAACAGCCAATCGTTTGAATATTCCATATTGTTTAAGTACAGTTGCCACAGAAACTCCAGAAACCATTGGTAAACATGTTGGAGAAAATGGTTGGTTTCAACTCTATCCGCCTAAAGATAAAAAAGTAAGAGAGTCTCTATTGAAAAGAGCTCAAGATGAAGGATTTACAACTTTGGTGGTAACAGCAGATGTGCCTATGGCTAGTAGGAGAGAACGCAGTAAAAAAGCAGGATTGAGCATGCCTCCAAAAATCACGCCTCGATTGATATGGGATGGAATTACTCATCCGGTATGGAGTTGGCAAACTCTAAAACACGGCTTGCCAAGATTGAGAACAGTTGAGCACTATTCCGGAACAAGAGACTTAAAATTTACCAGCGGTTTTGTAGGCAATCGACTCGGAGGTACTTTAGATTGGAAATATTGTGAGGAATTAAAAAAAGCCTGGAAAGGACCAGTAGTCTTAAAAGGTATTCTGCATCCTAAAGACGCAAAAAAAGCAGTAGAAATTGGTATAGATGGCATTTACGTTTCTAATCACGGTGGAAGACAGTTTAACGGCGCAATTACGGCTACAGAAGCTTTGCCAAATATTGCTGAGGTTATAAATCGAAAAATTCCTATAATTTTTGATAGTGGTATCGGAACAGGTTTAGATGCAATGAAAGCATTGTATTTAGGAGCTGATTTTGTATTTGTTGGTCGTCCATTTATTTATGGTGTATCAGCTTTGGGCAAATTTGGAGGTGATCATATTGCCAATATTTTAATTGACGATTTAAAAAATAATATGGTTCAACTTGGTGTTAAAGATTTTGAGGAACTGAGAAAAGCTGATGTGGTTTTAAGTTAGATTTACTTAGATTTAATTTTTAAAGAAGTAAAGAGAACTGATATATAAAACTTTAAACATGAAAATGAAAAAATTAATACTGCTACTATCGATTATAATGCTTTCGAGCTTTGTCTATTGTCAAAAAGACGCCTATATCATTTACAATTCGAAAGGTCGAAAGGTAAGTTATAAAAAAATGATTAGGCAGCTCAAGAAGCAGGATGTCGTTCTTTTTGGGGAGTTTCATAACAATCCAATTTCTCATTGGCTTCAATATGAGGTCTCTAAAAATCTAAATGAGGAAAGAAATTTAATATTAGGTGCTGAAATGTTTGAGGCAGACAATCAAACTTTTTTGACTGATTATGTAAAAGGCAAAATTACGTTTGAACAATTAGATTCCTTAGCACGGCTTTGGCCTAATTACAAAACTGATTATGCACCATTGGTCGATTTTGCAAAAGAGAACGATTTAGAGTTTATAGCTACCAACATTCCTAGACGCTATGCAAGAATGGTTCACAAACAAGACTTTACTTCATTAGATTCTCTTTCAACTAAAGAAAAAGCCTGGATAGCACCATTACCAATTGCTTTTGATCCTGAGTTACCAACGTACAAGATGATTATTGAAATGATGGGAGATCACGCAAGTCCAAAACTTGTGAAAGCCCAGGCCATAAAAGACGCAACCATGGCTCATTTCATTTTAAAAAACTTCAAAGAAAATCATCTCTTTTTACATTATAACGGAGCGTTCCATTCCGATTATTATCAAGGAATTTTATGGTATCTTAAAAATGAAAATAAAGATTTGAAGTATTCCACAATTTCAACTGTTTCTCAGGAAAATGTCAGTAAATTGAAGGAAGAAAATGAAGGTAAAGCTGATTTTATAATTTGTGTAGATCTTGACATGACAACGACTTATTAAAAATTATTCTTTTCAAATATTAATCCTTGGATTATTTTATTTAATTTTATTTAATATATAGCAGACTAAAAGAGTATTACCGTACAATAAAGTTGAAGCTTTGTCTGATTTTAAAAATTTATGATGAGAAATAAAAAAAGTATAATTAGAAATTACTTGAGATTTTCTTTACTCGCTGGCATTTTGATGGGTGCTGTTTTTCCTCTTTTTTCTTTATTGTTTGTTGAGAATTTTAAAAGTGATTTGATGTTCATCATTTTCGGATTCTCATGTGTGTTAGCGGGAATAATCGTAGGCACAATTTCTTATCAAATTGGGAAAAGAACTATTATAAGTTTTATTACCCGAGTTTCGGAAGAATTACAAGACATTGCTGAGGGAAGCGGTGATTTAACTAAAAGGTTAAGCGTAAAAAGTGATGATAAAATTGGTGAATTATCTATTAATTTCAACAAATTCACTGGAAAATTACAGGGCATTGTCAAAAATATAATTACTAATACCAATACTGTTGATTCTTCTGCCGTTGACCTTTCTGTAATTTCTACCCAAATTTCATCTAACACCAAAGAGATGAGTAAAAAAGCATCTAAGGTAAATACTGCAACAGAACAAGCTACAACCAATATAAGTTATATCTCTGCTGCTGCCGAAGAAATGGCCTATTCTGCAAACTCTGTCGCCAATGCCGTTGAACAAATGAAAAGATCTATTACAGAGATAGCTCAAAATTGTCAGAAGGAATTACTAATTGCAGAAGAAGCTAATAATCATGCAAAAAATAGTAAAGATGTCATTGGAAAGCTAAGCGATGCTGCGACGTCTATCGGGAAAATTATTGAAATTATTAAAGATATTGCAGATAAGACTAATCTGTTAGCACTTAATGCAACGATTGAAGCTGCACAAGCAGGAGAAGCCGGAAAAGGTTTTGCAGTCGTGGCAAAAGAGGTAAAAGAACTTTCCTTCCAAACTGCAGAAGCAGCCAGGCAAGTTCAAAAAGAGGTAAGTCTCGTACAATCAAAAACTGAGGTTGCTGTAAAAGAAATTCAATCTGTGTCTAATGTTATTGAAGAGGTTAATCAAATATCACACACTATTGTTAAGGAAGTACAACAACAAAGCTCTACTGTTAGTGAGATTTCCAGAAGCGTAAACGAAGTGAGCGAGGGCGCTCAGGAAGTTTCAAAAAATGTTGCAGAATCTGCCTCTGGTCTTTCTGACATCTCTTCTAGTATTACTGATGTAAATAATGCTGTATATCAGACCGTTGATGGCGTTAAAAAAATAAAAGACAGCGCACAGGACCTTTCTCAACTATCAGAGGGTGTTACAAAACTGCTTAAACAGTTTAAAACATAATCAATTTAATTTGCCTTTTTAGGTAGAGTAAAATGAAACTTCGTTCCAATGCCGACTTTAGAATCTGCCCAGATTTCTCCATTATGGGTGTCTATAATCTTTTTTACGGTAGCAAGCCCTAAGCCTGTACTTTTTTCGCCGTCTGTACTTTCTACAGAAGTCCGCGTAAATGGTTTGAAAATCTTGTTTATTTCATTTTCAGGAATACCTTTTCCTTCATCCTCTACAATAACTTCGAATTGATTTTCATGCTCTACTATATCGATAAAAACGGACTTATCTCTTAGAGAATATTTAATGGCGTTTGAGAGTAAATTATCCATAACCTGAGTCAGTTTATTTGTATCAACGCTCACCAATGCTTTTTCTTTTGAGTATTTTGGTTTTACATGAATAGATTTTTTACTTCCCAAAATATTGCTATACTCAATTATTTTATCTAGAAATGAAACTAAATCGGTTTTTGTTTTATCTAATTCAAGAATTCCAGCTTCAATTTTTGAAAAATCAAGCACATCGTTGATGAGATTAAGCATATAATCCAGCATTTTTTCCATTGCAGAAAAAATTTGATCCTGATCTTCAATAGAATCTTCCGGTAAAGAATCAACTATAATGGATAAAAATCCAGAAAGGGTCGCAAGTGGACTTCTTAAATCATGTGCAGCAATCCCTAAAAATTGATTTTTTTCTTTGTTAAGCTTTTTGAGCTGTACATTTTTAATATTGGTCTCTTTCTGAAGCTTCTTTAATTCAATATTTTTTTCTTCTAACTCTTTATTTTTATTTATGGCATTGTAATAGGTAGAAAGCAAAAGATCTAAGATTTGCATTCTATTGGAGTTCAAATTATACTTTTCGCCCCCAAAATATATTTGCATCGAAATATCTAGGTTTGGTGATCTTTTTCTAATTTGTTTGTTTAATAGTATGTCGCTTATTCTTTCAAAGAGAAAGTCGTTTGTGTATGGTTTTGAGATAAAATTATCCGCTCCGCATTGAAGCCCTTTAATTACATCTTTTGGATCTGATAGCTGCGTTAATAAGATGACAGGTATTTCTCTGGTGTCTTGATTATCTTTTATTTTTTGGCAAAGTTCATAACCATCCATACCAGGCATGACAATGTCTGTGATAATGATAGAAGGTGGATTATCAATATCAAGAAGTTCTAAGGCTTCTTCTGCACTTAATCCATGTAATACGTCAAAATTTTTATCCTCTAGTGCCATCTGAAGCTTAAGTGCTTGAGTTGGGCTATCTTCAACTATGAGAATAGTTTTTTTATCTTCAAATTGAATTGTCATAATTGATTATTATTAATTATGATTTATATTAATTCTTGCAATATCTGTAAATAACTTAGATATTTCATCAGTGCTTAATATATAGTTAACACCACCTGACTTTATAGCTTCACCCGGCATACCATGAACTAATGAGCTCTGTTTGTCCTGAGCAATGGTGACGGCGCCATTATATTTTAACTTCTTTATTTCAGCAGAACCATCTGAGCCCATACCTGTAAGAATCATTGCTATTACATCTTTAGCCTGTCGATCTGATACACTTTCAAATAAGTATTTTACTGAAGGGCATATTTTCAAATCCAGATTGCATTTTGTTAACTCAATTTTATTTCCTTTTATTCCAATATTTTCATTATCCGGAGCAAAATAAATGTGTCCAGGTCTCATAAACTCATTGTTATCAGCTATTTTGACATTTAGATTCAATGAACTATTTAGCCATGATACCATTGTATTAATAAAGCCTTTTGTAATATGCTGTACAACAATAATGGGTAAAGGGAAATTATCAGAAATTCCAGAGAAAATCTTTGAAAGTACTTGAGGACCTCCAGAAGAAATTCCTATTAAAATATATTTTTTACCTTTTAATTGAGCTTCCTTAACTTGCTTATTAGTTGAATTACTTAACGCAATTGGTTTTTTAGCAGGTATATTATTGATATACTTTCTGGTGATAACTTTTACTTTTGAAAATGTTTTTACCATTTTAAGCATGTTTGAAGTTCTAATAGATTCCTGGCCATGGCCAATGCCAAATGGTTTTTGTAAAATAGTTAAGGCTCCCGAAGCAAGAGCTTCAATTGAGGTTTCATCATTTTTAGCATTTCTGCTTGAGGTTAGAATGATAATAGGCACAGGGTTTTCTGACATTATAATTTTTGTAGCCTGAAAGCCATTCATAACAGGCATATCAATATCCATTGTTATGATGTCTACTTTATTTTTTTTGACAAATTCTACTGCATCTTTACCATTTCTGGCAGTTCCTACTACTTCAATATCATTATCATTAGAAAATATATATTCAAGGTAACCAATTACCGTTGTAGAGTCTTCAACAATTAAAAGTCTTATCATTAATAATTAAATTAATCTTTCCAAAATTTCTATCAAATTTGTCTGGTCAAAACTACTTTTTACTATGTAAGCATTAGCTCCTACATCTATTCCTTTCTCACGATCTTCTTTTTTTGATAATGAGGTAACTAGAACCACAGGCATATCTTCAAACTCTCTGTCTGCTCTAATTTTTGAAGTCAATTCAAAGCCATCTAGTCTTGGCATTTCTACATCTGATATCACTATAGAATATGAGCCTTCTTTTAGTTTTGTATAACCTTCTATTCCATCTATTGCAGTTGTAACTTGATAACCTGCAGAATCAAGAATATTTTTCAGCAGTGTTCTCGAAGTAATAGAATCATCTACTACCAAAATTGATTTTGTTTGCTCTGTTGAAGCAGCTGAATCAGTAATGGATTTTTGAGAGCTGCTTAGGTTTGCAGAGGCTTTTATGAGGTCTGATATATTTAATATTGGCACCACTTTTCCAGATCCTAAAATAGAAGCACCCGAAAAAAACTTCAACTGTTTAATCTGTCTACTAAAACCTTTTACTAAAACCTCCTGCTCATTTAGTACTTTGTCTATGACAAAAGCAATTTTCTTTGAATTATTTTCAAATATGGTGACATGAATAAAATCAGCTTTATTCTCTTTTTCTTTTAATTGAAGAATTTCATTGAGTTTTACAAGTGGGACAACTTCATTTTCTAATAAAAAGGTTGCTTTTCCATCTATTGTTTTTATATCACTCTTTTTAATTCGCATTACTTTTTCAACATGGGTAGTTGGAAAAATAAAGGTATGATCGCTCTGATTGATGATAATTCCTCTGAAAGTTACTATCGACTGTGGTAGTAAAATTTTAAAAGTCGTAAAGCTATCCTTCTCCGTTTCTACGTCGATACTTCCACCAATTTGTTGAATATCCTGCCAGGTTATGGCAAGTCCTAAACCTCTCCCTGATAAATCAGTTACTATCTCACTTGTAGATACACCAGACTGAAAAATTTGATTTATAATCTCTTTTTTGGTTAAATTTTTAATTTCACTGTCTGATAATTCATGTTTTGAAATATAGATTCGTTTTAGTTTCTCAATATCTATTCCACCGCCATCATCAGATATATAGACACCAATCTTGCTATTGTCTTCTCTTTTAATTTTTAGAGATACTTTTCCTTTACTAGTTTTTCCTTTCTTTAACCTAACTTCTGGCGGTTCAATGCCATAATCTATTGAATTCCTTAATATATGGATAAGTGGAGTTTTAATTTTCTCAAGAATTCTTCTGTCAATTTTGATCTCGTCCCCTTCAATGGTGAAATCCACTTCCTTGCCAAGATCTTTAGAAATATCTCTTGCCATTTTTGGGAAAATATCAGACATTGTAGAAAACGGAACTGCAACCAATTCTTTCACATCGTTAAGTAAGTTTTCTATTTTAAGGTTGATGTTATAAATCTCCTGGGTTGAAAAATCACTGAGACTTTTAAGTTCTTTTTCAAGATCTTTGATAAAAGAATTTGTCCATTCAAAATATTGAGATATTTGGGAGACTTTGGGCTGTGTAGACTTAGCATTATTTGTCATCTCTTCTTCTGGAAGAACTTTTTTCAAAGCATTCGCAGATTGTAAAATCGCAACACTTTCTTTATGCCAGGCAGAAAATTTTCCTAAAGTGTTTTTGATGTCTTTAGAACGTTGGATGGCTCTTAGCTTTAGTGACAACATTTCTTCAGCCTGAGATAGAACATTATCCAGCTTTCTGGTCGAGATTCTGATCGTATCACTAGTGGCTTTTTTGATCTTGGTTTCACTCTCAGTTTTGGGTTTACTTTTTTTAGTATTTTCTTCTTTCTCTTTTTTGGCAATTTCAAGAGTAGTTATTTTTTGTTCTTCTTCCTCTTCCTCTTCCTCTTCCTTTGCTGCTGCTGCTGTGCTGTCTTTTAAAGATTTTTCTTTTTTATCAATTTCAGATTGTGACTTCTCTTTGTTTTTTTCTATTCTGGATTTATTGGTATTTTCAACCTCAATACCAGCCTCAATCATAGAAAGCAACTCTACATGATCAGATATTTTCATATCCATTTCATGTCCAACATTGTCATCATTATATTCTAACAATTCTGTGATGATATCAATAGTTTTGTGCAGTGCATCAAATACCTGTGGGTTGTAAGAGATTTCTTCCTCTTGTATAGCAGACATTACATCTTCAAAAGCATGACATACACCTTCAATTTCTGTGAGATTTACAGAACGTGAAGCCCCTTTTAGACTATGAGCTACTCTGTAGATTATTTCGCTCAATTCATCTTGTCTTTCCTTTGAGGGATTTTTTTCAAGTTCAATCAAATGAATTGCCATGGCATTTAGATTTTCAGTCGCTTCTGCTCTGAAAGTCTCAAGGATTCTTTTTAAAAATTCCTGTTTTTTATCCATTTGAAAAAAGCTCTACTTTTTAATAGGTAACTTCTAATTGATTATTTCAAACTATATTGACTCATTATTTCTTTTAAGTCTTTGCCTAATGTACTGAGTTGTGCAACAGAATTCTCGGTTTGTTTTGTAATATCTGATACCTGTCGGCTAGCTTCATTAATACTGTCCATAGCGATCGTGATTTGATCCATTCCCGTGAGTTGCTGTTGACTGGATGCCGCTATTTGAATGTTCGCTTGTGAAGCTTCTTCAACACTACCAGCTAACATTGTAATAACTTCACTGGCTTTAGAACTTAATGCAAGGGCAGAGTCTATAACTTTTCCGCCTTCTTCTGTTGCCATTACGGCACTACTGATCTCTTTTTGAATATCCGAAAGAATGGCTCTAATTTGAATTGTAGATTCTTTAGACCTTTCTGCCAAATGTTTAATTTCCTGGGCTACTACAGAAAATCCTTTACCTTGTTCGCCTGCTTTTGCAGCTTCAATAGAGGCATTTACAGCCAATAAGTTAGATTGTTCCGTGAGGTCATTTACAGCCGTTGCTATTTCGCCGATGGTATTACTCTTCTCACTGAGCTGAATCACAATATTGGCCATGGACTCCATTTGTTTTTTAATTTTATTCATTCCCTCTATTGTATCCTGAAGAGATTGGTAGCCGTCATTAGAAATTTCTGACAACTTGTGAGCAGAATCTGTGACTTCTTTAGCTCTTTGGTTAGACACTTCTGCCGTTTGTTTTACTTCTTCTATTGTAGATGTTGTTTCACTAATAGAAGTCGATGTTTGAGCCGTTGTTGAAGAAAGTTGAGAAATGGTCCCCATAATGTCATTAGAAGATGATGAAAGTACTTCCACTCCCTGAGAAATTTCTGACATCTGCAATCTTAATCTTTTAATCATTTTACTGAAGGCTACGCCCATAACATCGTTTTTTGAAATAGGTTGTATGTCTGAAGAAAGATTACCTTCAGCAATTTTATTAGCCTGGTCAGCTTTATTTTGCAGATATTGCTGCATTGAAATGAAGGAAGTTTGTAATTGTCCTATTTCATCATTTCTATTGGCTTCTCTTACCAATCTAGTTGTCTTCCCTTCAGAAATATCTTTTGCTACTAATGATAGTTTTTTAACTGGTCTTGCTATGTGTCTGGTATAATAAATTATTAATAAAACAACAATTATTACAGCTCCAATTGTTAGCCCTATAATTGTATTCGCAGCCTTTTCATAGGTCTTTGAAGTAGATGTATTTCTTTCTTTTATTAGATCGTTTTGAACGTTTTGTAATTCATCAAGTATTTTATCAATTTCATCTACCAAATACTGGCCATCATTGGTTAGGACTAATTGCTGTGAGGCTTCAAAACCTGACTGATCTCTTATTTCAAAGTATTTTCTAATCTGACTAAAGTTATTATCCACAGCTTTTTTAAGTTTTTCTATGTTAGCTTGTTGTGCAGCGTTTCCCTCAGTCATTTGTTTTAAATCATTCAGCTGAAAATAGATTTCATTTATAGTTTTATTGAATTCTGAAAGAAACTTATTTTGAGTAGTAATAAAATATCCTCTTTTTATGGTTTTAATATTTTGAAGCTCCAATTTTATACTAAGAATTTTTGTGAGCACCTGATTGTTGTGAATAACTAATTTTTCATTTTCTCTTATATCACTAATACTTTGATGAGAATTTATACTCACAAATAAAAATAAAACTAAGACCAGAAATATTCCAAATCCTAATTTGAAGGCAATTGATAATTTATTCATTATAATTTGAATTAAATGTCACTTTTATTTTAAATTTTTTCGTCAATAATTAGTTTTTCATTCATCAGAAATTTCTCAATATCTAAAGCTATGATGTTTTCCTTAGTAACTCCTACAATGATATTTTCTGGCAAATCGGTAATGGTTGTAATGTCTCCCTGTAGGTCGCTTGAATATATCTTTGTATTCCCTAATATTTTGTCAGTTATTATTCCGATATCTATGTCATTGTGTTTTAAAAAAATCACTTTTCCTTTTATGCTATCTAAGTCACTTTTCAAGTTGAGGAATTTTTTTAAATCGATCACAGAAAATATTTTACCACGAAGATTTACTATGCCTATAAGAAAAGACGGAGAGCATGGTAAAGGGGTAATTTCAGAAAATTCTGAAACCTCACTTACGTAAGTAGAGTTAATTGCATATTTTTCATTTGAAAGCATAAAAACTAATGCTTCAAAATTCTCTCCAAGGTCTCTGATGTCTTCATCACTTTGTTTGATAAGCTGGGCCCTTTCCCTTAAGACCTGAGCCATTCGTTCTTTTGATATGGTTTTTTCTGTTGAACTCATTTTCTAGTTTACACCTTTTCTGGCTACCTTAATTAGTGACTTTATTGTCATTTAATATCTTCATCGATTTTATAATATTCTTCAAGCCGCCGGCAGTCATGCCATCAGAACCTTCCACAATTTCATCATGGTCTAACTTGCTTAGGCAATTTAAGGCATTTTTGTAATGTTTTATTGCTATGCTGTGTTTTTTTGAACTTACGTAGATGTTTCCTTTTAAAAAATGAGCCATGGCGAAGTGTGGTTCTAAAAATAAAAGACGATTTAAAGATTTTATTGCCTCTTCCGATTTTTGTTCTTCAACGTAAATGTTTGCCAGCAAAAAATGCAGATCTGCATTAGTTCTATCATTTTGTAAACCTTCAAGACATAATTTTTCTGCCTCTGCCCATAAATTTATATTGGCTTTGTTTTTAGCTTCTGTAAGGAAAAATTCAGAGGTATTATCATTTGGATTTAAACTGGTTCCGATTGTTTTATTAGACGTTTGCTTTTCTTTTTCAAAACTCAAAGTTTTCTCTTTAAATTTTTCAGCAAGATTTTTAAAATCTATTGTGGGTTTAGGCTTTTTATTATGTTTTTTTTCTTTTAAAAAGCTTTTCTGAGTCTTGGCACTGTTTATGATTTTGTTGTCTCTGTTTAGGTTTTTTTGATAAACTATAATACCTCCGTAAGGTATTTTGCTATAATCCTCAAATACAAAATGAGAAGAATCTACTGCACTCAACAGTAAAATACCTTTATTGTTTAATGTTTTGTAAAAATTTTGAGTAACCGATTTAATACCTTCTTTAGAAAAATATATCAATACGTTTCTACATAGGATTACATCAAAATATTGATTGTCATTTGTTTTATGATAATATGGAAAGGTTGCCAGATTTAAAAATGAAAATTGCACCATGTCCTTTATAAATGACTTAATTTGAAATTTGCCTTTATCTATTTCATCAAAATATTTATTTGTCAATTCGTCTGGAACACCTCGGAACGACCATTTAGAATAAATACCCTCTTTCGCTTTTTGAAGAAATTTGTAGTTAATATCTGTTCCAATGATTTTGATATCCCAATTTTCTAAGTCAGGCAATAAGCGATTTAAAATGATAGCTAACGTATAAGGCTCTTCTCCAGAAGAGCATCCAGCACTCCATATTCTTAATTTTTTTTCCGTCTTTCTAGCATTACTAATAATATTTGGCAAATATTTTTTTTCTAGAAAATCTAATGCTTTCCTTTCCCGGAAAAAGTAGGTTTCTCCAATGGTTAGAAAAGAGGCAAGTTTTTCTACATCCTTATCATTTAAGTTTTGTTCCAATAACCAAATCACAAAATTTTCAACATTTTGAAATTCAAAACCTTTTGCAGCAGATTTAATTTTGTTCATCAGTTCTTTTTCCTGCTTTTGAGTAAAAAGCAAACCTAATTCTTCAAGGAGAAAAGATTTTAATTTAGCAAGCTGGCCTTGGTTCATCTGTTAAAAATTGAATGTCAATAAGATTAATTGACTTTTAAAGTTTCTATTTTTTCATCTAAATGTTCTAATTCTTCTTTGTTGAGAAAGTTGTTTGTATCTGCAATTAAAATCATACCGTCGTCGTGTTTTATAACTCCCTGTAAAAAATTTGTACCATAAACAATATCTTCAGGTGAAGTAATATCGTTGGAGTCTATATCTATTACATCTTCAACATGTTGTGCTACTAATGCTAGTTTTTTAGTTTTAGTCTTTGCTATAATCATTCTATCTGAAACCTCAGCTTCTTTTTGGTTTATGTTAAATAGGTAAGACAAATTAATAACGGGTAATATCTCTCCATGAAAATTAATGATTCCAAGAATGTATTTCGGCATTTCAGGTAATGGTGTGATTTCAACAATCTGAATTACTTTTTTAATGTCTTTAAGTGGGATACCAAACCCCAACGTAGACAATCTAAAAAGTAGCAATTTCGAATTTTTATCCATTTTTAGAGGAGTAACTTATCTTTATAGTTTATTGAGCACTAACAAATATAACATTTAAAGAGAATGAAATTAATTTTTCAGAGAAGATAAATTTTTAAGAATTGACATTTATCATTTAAAATATTTTTATGCTATTGTGAGTAATTATTGTTTTATATAGTTTTATAAAAAATTCCAGTGTATGGATACGAAGTCTATCAATCCAAAAATTGATCTGTCGGAGTGCGATAAAGAACCAATACACCTATTAGGCAAGATTCAATCTCATGGTGTACTTTTGGCATTTCATAAAGTTACTCGTCAATTAACTTACATGAGCTCAAATGCTCAAGATGTTTTCAAGGATCTTGAACTTAAATCAACGACACTTGTAGAGTATTGCTTCGATGAGGACGTGTGTAAGTTTTATGATAAAATAAAAAATGAAAAATTTTATAATTATTTATACGATAGCCAAGTTGAAATTAATCAAAAACAATACCTCCTTTTTTTTTCTAATGCTATTGACTACATCGTTATAGAATTAGAAGAACAAGAGCGTAAAATTTCAAATTACGAGAGCTTCAATACTTTTAAAACTATATCTCAAAACATAAAAGAGTGCAATTCTCTAGAAAATCTAGCAAATACAACCACAAGTATTTTAAAAGAGTTCACAGGTTTTGATAGAATTATGATTTATCAATTTGATGAGCGTGGAGATGGAGAAGTCATTGCAGAAGATAAATCTTTTGGGTTAGAATCTTTCTTAGGTTTAAAGTATCCAGCGTCCGACATCCCAAAGCAAGCACGTAAATTGTATTTAACAAATCTAAGTAGAGCTATTAATGATGTAAATGATGATGGTTTACATATCCACCATTTAAATAACCACAATACACCAATAGATTTAAGTTATTCGGTTTACCGCAGTGTGAGTCCTGTACATATTCAATATTTGCAGAATATGGGTGTGACATCTACACACGTAGTTTCAATAGTAGTTGATAATGAGCTGTGGGGAATGCTAATCTGTCATCATTACAGTGGCTCAAAATACTTAAATTTCAATTTAAGATTTTTACTAGAATTAATAGCAGGAATTTTCTCAAATCAAGTTTCATTGCAAAAACTTGAGTCCTTAAAAGTGCATCAAGACAAACAAAATGAGATTTTATATAATATCAATTACCACAATAAGAATGAAGGTTTTGACGTACTGTTAAAAGAGCATTGGGCTGAAATTTCAAAACAAATTGAATCTTGTGGTTTTACCGTCTTTGACAAAAGGAAACAAGCAATCAATTTTGGAATAACCCCAAACGCTGAGGACTCTAAAAACATTCATGATTTAATTCAAGCCAATTATAAATCGAATATTCATAAAAATATATTTTATTCTGATTCTATTAAATCTTTGATTAATAATTGGCAGGAAGAGGACATTGCGGGACACGCATCTTTAGTATTTTCTAATGAGCTAGGTTTGTACATTCACTTTTGGAGAAAGGCAAAAGAAAAAGTTGTAAATTGGGCCGGTAGCCCCGAAAAAGCTATGGCGGTAGATAAAAGTGGAGACAGAATTATCCTTACTCCAAGAGCTTCTTTCGCCTTATGGAAACAGAAAGAAAAAGATAAGTCATTACCATGGCGTCCATATCAGAAAATTTTCATTGAAAAGTTATTTAAACTTTTTGTCAGAAAAGAATTCGATTTTATTAAAAATATTTTTGATGAAAATGATAGACTTACTTCAAGTGGAAAAAAATTACAATCCTTAGTAGAGAAAAAATCAATTGAATTAACAAACTTAAATCATCAGCTTAAAAAAGAATTAAAGGCAAATAAAGAGTATCAGACACAATTAGAAATAGCTTTAAAGACTGGAGAAGAGATTAATGCATTGAAATCTAAAGTGCTTTCTAATGTTTCTCATGAGATAAGAACACCAATATCAAGTATTATTGGTATTACCAAAATTTTCTTACAAGAAGATAATCTGAACGAAAGTCAAAAAGAGCTGGTTGAGCTTACTTTAGAGAGTGCTGAAAGACTTTTAGATACAGTAGATAGAATACTTGTATCTTCAAAGCTAGAAGAGAGTAATACACCTGTTCACATCGAAAAAATAGATGTTGTAAAATTAACAAACCAAATCATTGAAAACTTCAAAATAAAAGCCTCAGAAAAAGATATTAACTTAGTATTCCTCTGTAAAACAAAAGAGATTTTTGTATACACAGATCAGCATTACTATAGGCAGGCCTTAAGAAACTTGATTAATAATGCCATTAGGTTCACGCCTAAGAAGGGAAGAATAGAAGTAACCCTAAAATTACTTAGGGAAGATGGGATTAATCAAATATTTTTGAGTGTAGAAGACAATGGAGTTGGTATAGCCAATGAAAATTTAGAAAAAATATTCGAACCTTATTATACAATTAAA